>Ga0182027_10001551_pt1 | contig 38265 bp, 34 predicted proteins | sample 712E1DmetaG_FD_121300 | JGI IMG/M metagenome (GOLD analysis project Ga0182027, IMG submission 121300) | Permafrost microbial communities from Stordalen Mire, Sweden - 712E1D metaG (Illumina Assembly) | ecosystem: Environmental > Terrestrial > Soil > Wetlands > Permafrost | place: Sweden...
CCCAATTCTCCAACTCCGCGAGACCCTGGTTCGCAGTGCTCATGCCCCCAGCATACCTCAATTCCATCGAAGGGGCAACTCCTTAGGTTAACGCTTATGGGCCGTTGGCCTGGGCTCTGCTAGTCCGCCCCTTCGGGGCTCGTTTTGGCATCAGTAGAGCTCGCACCCCCGGTGTTCAGCAAAAGATGTCGGACATGCTCAGCCCGTGGGGGAGAGGGTGTTCCGCGACGGCGCTTTTACCAGCCCGTCAGCCGACGGGGACGGGTGAGGGGTCACTTCCAGGTAGTTTATCTCAGGTTTCTGCCGGCGATGCGGTGCCGTTCTGCTTATCCCATGGCATGTCGAATAGCTCTGCAAGATCCTCCAGTTGGGACACGCTCAGGGCCGGCAAGAGTGCAAGAAAACTAGATTGTCCCAGGGATTGGTTAAAGGCTATAAGATCAGCAAGGCTCTGAATTATCTGAGCGGCGGCGAACATATCATTCTGTGCCATATCATTTACAGAATCTTTGATTTTATTTTCAAGCGTTTGTCTCCGCCACAGAATGTATATTTCCGGAGTAACAAGAAAAAGAAAGGATGGCTTGCCTCCGACCGTTTGATTCTTAAGATCGAATTTGTTCCAATTTTCAAATTCTATATACCCGCCCTTGTATCTTGAGTGCCATTGAGACGGCCAATTGTGCAGAATCCTTTCGAGAAACCACAATTTTGCTATTCGAGCGTCCGGATTGTCGCCGACGATTACATATTGTTTTTCCCGTCCATTGAGTTGGGAAAAACTCTTCAAACAGCCAAATGGTTCTCTTTTCGGTTCCTTTAGCATGTTGCCTTTGCTCCTTAGTTGAATTCTTCTGGGAGTGTCTCGCAAAAAAATGTCCCCCCCACATAGAGGCAGCATCTTGCGGCAACCGGTTCCGACAACAAATGAAGTTCAGAAAAGGAAAGTTTATTTTGAAGTGATTAGGGCCAGGAAAAAGATAGAGGTCTTAAATAAGTGTTTGTTTTTAGTTATACTCACATAAAGACTGCTCATATGCAGGTAGGCGGGAAGAAAGTTGAAGTGGACTCTTCGATTCGGGTTCCGGCGTGTAACCCCTGTGTTTTCATAGTCGCTTTTCCTTAACGTCTCCCCGAATACACTTGCATACCTATATCTTCTGTTCTTATAGCATAGTTAGAACCATTTGTCAAGGACAATATTCAACCGCGGAACGGCCCCCACCTAATTCTTCAAATTGCTCCGGGAGCGGGACTTCGGGATCCCAGGGTAATCTCGCAGGTAGTAGGGGCTAAAGAGGCTTCGCCTTCGACCGGGAAGAAAGACCTTGACAAACATAATCTATATATGTAGACTTTGTCCATGAACACTCCCCGCATGTCGCCTGAGACTCTTCGCGTGTTGCAAAGCTTCCTCGAGCGCGCCACCGACTGGCGCTACGGTTACGAGTTGAGCCGTGAAACCAAGCTCAAGTCCGGCACGCTCTACCCCATCCTCATGCGTTTGGAAAAGTACAAGTTGCTGGAAGCACGCTGGGTGGCGACGCAAGACGGCGTGCCACCACGGCACACGTATCGGTTGACGCCGAACGGATTGGAACTTGCCAAGACCCAGTTGACCGAAGCGCGCCAGCGCTCGATGGTGCAGCAACCCGCCTTCTGCAATGGGTGGGAATGATGCTGGAAATGCCTCTCCGTCACGCTGCGACAGTGCTCTTGGAATCCGCGATTCGCATCGCGCCCCCGGACACGCGCGAGTGGGGCCAAGCAATGTGCGGGGAACTGAGCTATGTGGATGGCCCTTGGGCGGCGCTGATGTGGGCGTTCGGCGGAGCGAGCGTTATGGCCAAACACGCGCTGCTATCCCTCCTCATCCCGGGCCGCCGCGCAGGCATGCCGCCCGGCGATGAGCTCTTCGCCAAGAATGTTTCCTTACGCAAGACGGCACTGGTTGCTGGCGCTGGATGCATCCTGGTGGCGCTACTGTTTTTTGGCGCCCCGCCGTTCCGGCAGGCATTCCGAGTGGCGCTGAGGCCCTGGTACTTTGTGTTTCAGATAACCTCGGGAGACATCCAACCTCGCTTTGAGGCTCTCGCCAAGCGGGCGGAAGTGCAGCACGATCCCGTGGGGTTGGCCTTCTGCGCCGTTCGGCTCCGGAATTCCCGCGAGAGCGCTCGCTTGGTAGAGGAGGCCGTGCGCCTCGATCCGAACCTCCTTTGGGTCTACGCCGTCGTCGGCATGCGCCACGCCGATCTGCCCCAAATCAGCCAGTGGGTGGCGAGGCTCGAGCGGTGGGATCCGCAGAATGCCCTTTTTCGCTTGATCGAGGCGGAGTCAATTGAGCAGGCTCAGGCTCTCCCAAGCGCAGGGTCGGATTCGACGGAAGAAAAAGAACGAGCGTGGCGCAGCGCCATGGACGCCGCGTTTCAGTCTCCAAAATTTGACGACTATTTAGACCGCGTAGAGGAACTCAATCGCAAGGTTGTGCCCCGTTACCGCTTCTACGATCCCTATGAAGTGCAGTCCCGAGAGGAACTCGACCTCCCTCCCTTTGCCTTCGAGAATTCCAAGCGGTTTGCCCAGTCCCTTCTTCACTCCGGCGAGGCTCTTGAAGCGCGAGGTGACCGGAATAATGCGCGCAGCACATACTGGACGGTGGCGCGTTTCGGCCAACTGATCGATTCCCAAGGACGCACCGCTTTGGAACACTGGGCGGGCACTACCCTGCAAGCCATGGCCTACAGGCAACTCCAAACGTCTTCGGAGAAGGGAGGTAATCAGGCAGAAGCCGCGCTTTTCAGCTACCTCGCGGCAAAGTTCGATCCCATCAGCGGGGAGCATGCAAGCCTCTCGGGTGAATCGGCCTTTGGGCCGAATACCTCCAGGCGGAATGGCGCAGTGGTGGAGATCTCGGGGCTCATGATCCTTATATTCTCGGGATTCGTGGTGGTTGCCATATCTATCTTGATCGCGGGCAGTCGCCGGGGGGCGCGGCCAGCAGCCGAGCGCACCAGGCCCGTGGCGACGATGGTCGTCCTGACCTGCGCCGTGGGTTTGTTGTTCTCCTGCGTCACCCTTTACCTGACCTATCGCCCTTACTGGTATATTTTCCAGAGCGCCATCCTGAACGGTAACAGGGTTCAGACCCGCGACCTTCAAGAATTCCTAAGCTCCACGCAGATGCTTCCCGGCGTTCCACACCACGTTTACGTGTTGTTGGACGCTCTGCTTTACTCCGGTTCGCCCAGCTTCCTGTTTTATGTCTGGGCGGGCGTGACCCTGTTGGGTGTGATCGGTCTGGTCCTCATTCTTCTGCGGCACTTCCTGGGCCGCCCGCGAGCTAACAGGCTTCAGCATCATCCTCGGCTGCCATGACCTTTCGTTCGAAGCCGGAGTTGGGGCTACGACAATCGGGGGTATGTGTGTGCAAAAAACAGAGAGCGCGTGGCGCAGAGTTCGAGGTTTTCGATCTCTGCGGGTCTTGCTCCGAGCTTACTGCTGTTATTCAGGAATTGAACGCCACAACTAGGGCCGCTCCCCATTCAATGGCGCTCCAACGCTGCAAAGGAGAGTTATGCGAATCAACAAAATCATCGCGCCTTCGATTGTGCTCTTGTTCTTCGCCGTCCCTTGGGCTTGCGCCCGGGATATTCCTATGGGCTTTGACGTTTTCGCCGAATTCGGCCCCTCTTGCCTCCAGGGTAATGTACACTCCGGCGCCTCCGGCCAGGTAAAATGCGAGGCGGGGCGTTTTTTCACGGGTGCGCGCCTCCGTTTGACCCGGCATGACGCCATCGAGGTGAGCTATTCTTACAGCCCCAACGTCTTCAACGAGGCCTATCCACTGGTGTACTTTAACTCGCGCCTCTCCTCCGATTCGTTTAGTTACGTTCGTTACCTCTCGACTAATTCTCCTTTGCAACCGTTTGTGACGGGCGGGGTGGGGTGGGAGCATTTCCAGGGTGGAGGGCTAAATTCCTCTGGGGTTCTGGTGAGCGGAGATTCCCAGTTCGCCTGGAATTGGGGAGCCGGCATCGACGTGGTTCTCCATCGATATTTCGCCCTGCGCTTTGAATTCAGGGACTACACGACCAGCATGCCTGTTTACCACACGGGCAGCCTTCACAATGTCGTTCCCAGCATCGGGATTGTCTTTCGATTTAATCGGAATCGAAAGCTATAGGCGGTAAGGGGTGAAACATGAAAAAACTCATCGCGGCAGTAGCTTTGCTGCTCACGGTGCCGGCATTGGCGTCGGCGCAGAATGCTGACAATCCATACCCAGCGCAGGGGTGTTTCTTTCTCGCCCCGATCGTGTCGAATACCAGATACGTTTTCAATCCAGCCTATACAGGGGTGGTGTTCACCCCCAGAGAGCCGGTGCCGCCGGATCTGTTCGCCCACCTGAGAGGCGGTGCGAACGTCGGTTCCGGCGGATAAGTGTTTGTCCACAAGGGGGTGGGCTTGGGCGCCAAATTTGGATATGCAAGCCCCGATTGGAGTTTTGACGGAAATGGAGCCGTGGGAGTGGGTTCAATTGATGCGTCTTACCACTTTTTTGGCAATAGAAGCCGCAGGAGGGTCGAGCCTTTTGCGACCGGAGGCTACAGCCTTTACTATGGGCAGCGCACCACGACGCAAAATGGGTATAACTTCGGGGGCGGCGTGAACATCTGGTTCATTAAACACGCTGCACTGAGTTTGGAAGTTCACGAACAGGGCGGCATCAATCACTTTGACGGTTTCAGTCAGTTTACCCATTTCGTAGCCTTCCGCTTCGGCATGACCTTCAGGTAGGACAACCAAGCTCTCAGCCGTCTGCTATCAGCAAAGCACCCTGATTGCACAGTTGAAAGCTGAAAGCTGGCGGCTGATAGCTGATAGCTTCCTTCCCGACTACTCCATGCCTTCAGAAAACGAAGGTGGGGCGTCCTCGGGCTTTGTCCCCCACTGCTTATTGGCGGTGTTCCCGAGTGTGAATTGAAGTGTGGCGCCTCGGCTCAGAAGGCCGTAACTCAGCCAGGTTTTTTCATAAGGTTGTCCGTTGACTGTTAGACTCTGCACATACGGGTTTTGCGCAGATGCGTTGTTGGCCTCGATTTTGATGACCTTGCCGTTTCCAAGGTGAATCGTGGCCTCGGGGAAGAGGGGGCTGTTGAGGGCCAATCCGCCTATGCCGGGGATGGCCGGGTAGGCGCCCAGCGCGGCGAAGACGTACCAGGCGGACGTAGCCCCCAGGTCGTCGTTCCCCGGCTCGCCATCGGGAGTGGGAGTGAACAATTCGAGTTCGATGCGCCGCGTGACAGCTTGCGCTGCCCAGGGGGCTCCGGCAAAATCATATCCCCAGGGTATAGCGAAGCAAGGTTCATTCCCGATCCAAAAATAAGGCTTCGTATCGTAGGCATTAAGTTCGGTAAAGAACTTATTCAGCCTATCCACCACTTTGGCGTTTCCACCCATCAGGTCGAACAACGCTCGCATGTTGTAAGGAACCATCCAACTGTATTGCGCCGCGTTTCCTTCCACGTAATACTCGTGCGCTGCCGGGTCAACCTGGATAAAGGAGCCGTCCTTGCGCCGCGGCTCGATGTAACCCGTTTTCGTATCGAAAGTGTTCCGCCAGAATTGCGCCCTTTTCATGAAGGCCCGGTAGGTGTTAGTGTCGCCGACCGATTGCGCAAATTGAGCGATGGAAAAATCCGCCGTGGTGAACTCCAGGGTTTGCGAGGGGCCGCTACGACGCCGGTCCGGCCGGATGCTCTCGGGGCCAAGGTAACCGTATTTCAAATAGTCGTCGAGATTGTCCCATTCCGGGCAAGACTGTGCGTGTGCGTTAGGGTCTGTGGCGCCTTTCAACATGGCCGCGAGTGCGGCCTTGGCGTCAAAGTCCTGAGCGCCGAACGCATAGGCGCCGGCGATGATGGGCGAAGAGGGGTTCCCGACCATCACGCAGGCCTCGCCATTTGCCACCGGCCAGACCGGTAAGCCTCCGCCCTGTTGCGCATCCAGCACCAACGACTTGATCATGTCGCTGGTTTCCTTGGGAAAGAGCATCGCCAACAGTTGCACTTCGCAACGATAGATGTCCCAGCCGGAGAAGTTTGCGTAGACATTGAAGCCCTTAGCCACGTGGATCTGGTGGTCAAAACCTACGTATTGGCCGTCAACGTCGTTGAAAATATTCGGGTGCAGCATGGCGTGATAAAGCGCGGTGTAAAACGCCCGTTTCAAGTCGTTGGCGCCGCCACTCAACGTGATCAGGGACAGATCATTGGTCCACCGGTTGTGGCCGGCCTGGCGCACGGCGTCGAAGTTCCAATCCGGAATTTCACCTTCGAGATTCTTCCGCGCCTTCGCCACACTGACGTAAGAGAGTCCGACCTTCATCTGGATGGCCTGCCCGCTTGTGGTGTCGAACTCGATGAAGCCCCCCGTTTGAGCCCCGTTCACGGAACGCCGGCCACGGCTCACTGACGTGCCCAGCCAGGTTCCGAAGCTGGTGAAGGGCCGGTTGAACTCTGCGGCGAAATACAGTGTGTATTTGTTTTGCTTGAGGCTGCAAACGCCGCCCGAGGAAACACTTCCTGCAATCTTCCTGTTGCCCATGATTTCAATTGTGGCGCCGCTCACGCCGCTGGCATTACGGCCCACATTGAAAAGCAGAGTCGAATGGGCGGAAGCAGGGAATGCAAAACTGCCAATGCCGGCCCGCGTAGTCACCGTCAGTTGAACCTTGGTCCCGTCGTCGAGAGTCACGGAGTAATACCCCGGGGAAGCTTCCTCGTTCGCGTGGGAGAACTTTGCCGCATAAGCTGCCGGGTCCGCCGCCGGTGAAGCGGCTATTTTCCCAACCACAGGTGTAATGAGAACATCGCCCATGATTGGGCAGCCGGTGCCGCTCAAGTGAGTAAGGCTGAATCCCCGTATTTCATTGTCGTCGTATAAGTAGCCTCCCGCATGTGTCTTGTCGAATCCCCGCCGCGTGTCTGGGCTCCACTGGATCATCCCAAAGCGCAACGCGGCTCCGGGAAACGTGTATCCCATGTCGGCTCCGGCGCTCCCGACATAGGGGTTCACGTATTCTGCAAACCCACTACTCGCGGCGCTTTTCTCACCTGTTTGTGCAGTGCTGGGCGCGCTGTTTCCGGAAAGCAGCAAGGAAAAGAAGAGGCATAAGGGGAATTTAACGACGTTACTCACACGTCCTCCGAAGGAGACAGAAGTCCAAAGTAAGAGCAAAGGCAAAAGGGTAAAGGCTAAAGGTAAAGGTAAAGGGTAAAGGACAAACACTAAAGGCAAAGCGGATCTATCCTTTACACTTTATCCTTTACGGCACTAACCACTGACATCTCGACCTGAGGAAGCAAGCTATGGATCAGCGCAAGATCGGCCACCTTGCTCCCTTCCATGGTCACTGCTGCCGCGCTGGCGGCGATGGCGAGGCAGAATGAGTCGCGGAAAGAAAGGTGATTCACTTCTCCGTAAGCTAAAGCTGCCACCATTGCATCGCCGGCTCCGACGCTGCTTCGCGAGACTACCGCTGGGGGGCGGGCGGACAACAAATCGTGCTCGGTGGCCGCGACCGCGCCATCTGCCCCCAGAGAAATCACTGCTTCCTCGGCGCCCATGGCAAGCAATTTACGGGCGGCCTCAGCCAGTTTGCTGCGAGTCGTCAATCGCTTTTGCAGAAGTCCTTCAACTTCAGCCCGATTGGGCTTGAGCAAAAGGGGTTTGGCTTCGAGTCCGTACCTCAGCGCCGGTCCTGCGGTGTCCAGCATGCACTTTGCCCCCAGACCTTTCGCAATCGTAATGAGTTCTGCAAATATCTGGGGCGGGGCGCCGGGCGGCAGGCTGCCGGAAAAGATCATCACGTCACAACGGGGGCCGTACTCTTTGATTTTCTGTCTTATCGCTTGCAGATGTTCAGGAAACACTTGAAAGCCAGGTTCGTTGAGTTCGGTTTCTGTCCCATTCACGGGATCGTGGATTTTCAGGTTTACCCGCGTTTCACCCGGGACTTTGATGAAGTCTGCGGGAATGCCGCCGGCGGCGAGCGCCTCGAGGATGAAGTGGCCGTTGCTTCCTGCCACAAACCCGAGCGCGCAAACTTCTGCGCCGAATTGCTTCACTGCCTTGGCGACGTTAATTCCTTTGCCGCCAGCATCGGTTTGCCTCACTTCTCCCCGGTTGGTTTTGCCAACCTCAAAGCGCGGCGCAGTGACGCTCTTGTCTATGGCTGGATTCAACGTGACTGTTACAATCATGATGCTTACTGCCTACGGCTCCCGCGGGCGATTGTACCTGAACCATAATAACATTGGGAGAGCAAACTCGGTCTGCGCTGTTTTGGCAGAGGGTTGAGGGCTCGAAACCCTTGGCGAGAGTCACCCTACCCCTGCGCGTGTTGACCCAATTCGCGGGGATGGTCTCCGCCCATTAGAGGCGCCCATTCACATGGGATGGGCCGGGGGAAAAAACAACGCACTAGTTCCTGGGTGCGCAATTCAAGCCATGACAAATAGACCATCAAGCAAGTTGTTCCTCGAACTCGAATTTCAGGATAGATAAGCCCGAGTAAATTGGTTGCCGCTGTTGCATTGTTCAACACTCGCGCTTGCATTGGGTGGATGTATTTGGCCTATGGGTTGCACGGCTGTGTTAGTGGTGCGTTTTAGGCAAAACCAATGGCCGAGCAAACATCCCCGTAGGGACGTTCCGTGGCAAGGTCTCTCTCCACACCCGGGACCAACCCTAGTCCATGGCAGAGTCGTTAGGCTGTAAAACTAGCCAGGACGTTTTCCCCGGTACGTATCTCTGCCCTCGTGAAGACAGGGCATGTCACCACAGGGTCGCATATTCTGCACGAGGAGCAGCAGGCTCTCATGATGGCGGTTGCGGTAGGCGTTTCCTGAGTGGTTGGCGTTTATTGAACCCTGAATTGCAGATGCTTTTGCAGTGGAGTAGGAGGCGCAATTCCTATGGCACAAGACCTTCCACGAGTTTCGGCGACCGTGGTTGTACCCAAACCTTCCTTACAGAAGGTTTTCAACAACTTACGCGTTTCCGGCTTCAACCTCATCGGCCCGACAGTACGGGAGGGCGCGGTAGTGCTGGATGAGATTGCGGGGATTGAAGATCTTCCGTTGGGCTGGACGGCAGAACAAGGGCCCGGCCGTTATCGCCTGAAGCAAACCCACCATCAGGACTACTTCAGTTACGGCGTGGCGCCTCAGAGTTGGAAAAAGTTTCTCCATCTGCCGCAAGTCAAGCTGTTCTCGGTGGAGAAGACGGACGGGAAATGGGTGATGAACGCGGCCAAGGAGACGATACCGCTACGCGCTTTCATCGGCGTTCGTGCCTGTGAGCTGAGCGCGATTGGCATCCAGGATCGCGTTTTTCTCAGTGGGGAATTCCGGGACCCGCATTACGCCCGCCGGCGGGAGCGGATTTTCATCCTGGCGGCTAATTGCGGACAGGCCTTCGCCACCTGTTTCTGCAGCTCGATGAAGTCCGGCCCCAAAGCAACCGAAGGGTTTGACTTGGCTGTGACGGAACTGCCTGATGCCTTCGTGATGGAAGTGGGTTCCGAAATGGGTTCGGAGATGCTCCGTAACACCGGATGGGAGCCCGCGACGGCTTTCGATTTGGGCCGGGCGGCACAGACCGTGCAGAAGGCCGAACGCGGAATCGAGCGCCAGCTCAGGACGGATGACCTGCCCAAGTTACTCTATGACAACCTCGAGCATCCTCGCTGGGATGATGTGGCAGCGCGCTGCCTGAGCTGTGGCAACTGCACGCAAGTTTGCCCCACCTGCTTCTGCGTTACCGTGGAAGACTCCTGCGATTTGAAAGCGACGGCCGCGGACCGGAAGCGCACTTGGGATTCGTGTTTTGTGCGGGATTTTTCGCACGTTCATGGCGGTAATATCCGGCCCACCATTCGGGCGCGTTACCGCCAATGGCTGACACACAAACTGGCTTCCTGGATTGACCAATTCGGGACTTCAGGGTGCGTGGGGTGCGGTCGATGCATCACTTGGTGTCCCGTGGGAATTGACTTGACCGAAGAAGTTAAAGCTATTCGCGAGAAGGTCCAACGATGAGCCTAGCCCCAAACGCTGTAGAGTTGCGCATGATGCCGGACCCCATGTTACCCCATCCGGCTGTGATCGAGGATATTCGACCTGAGGCCTACGGTATTTCCACCTTTTCGTTGGTCTTTACGGACCCGGCCCAGGCCTCGACCTATCGTTTCCAACCGGGGCAATTCAACATGATTTACCTGCCCGGGTTCGGAGAAGTTGCCATCTCGATTAGTTCCAACCCCGGCTCGCCCCAGGTGATGGGGCACACCATTCGTTATGCGGGCAGCGTCACGCGCGCGTTAGGACGCCTCAAGGTAGGGGATATGGTCGGGGTTCGAGGGCCCTATGGCAGCGCCTGGCCCCTTGATAAAGCTGTGGGCAAGAGCCTGGTCATTGTGACGGGCGGTATCGGGTTGGCGCCACTTCGTCCGGCGCTCTTCTCAATTTTGCGCCGCCGCGAAGCTTTCGGCAGGGTGGTGCTGCTTTGTGGCGCCCGCACGCCTGCCGATATTCTCTACACCGAAGAATTCGAACGCTGGCAGGCCGGCGGTGTGGAGGTCCATACCACCGTGGACCTGGCAGACGAGAACTGGCACGGCCAAGTGGGCGTGGTTCCCGCCTTGTTCTATCGCATCCGGGTTGACCCTAAGCAGACGGTGGTGATGACCTGCGGGCCGGAAATCATGATGCGGTTCGTGATCTATGAAGCGCTGGCACGAAGGATCCCCAAGGAATCCGTCTTCCTCTCTATGGAACGAAACATGAAATGCGCCGTGGGGTTCTGCGGCCATTGCCAGTTCGGCCCCACATTTATTTGCAAGGAAGGTCCCATCTTGAACTTCGCGGCTATTGAACCATTATTTGGCAAGGAGGACTTCTAAAATGCCTCTCGACGCACGTCCCAGGCTTGCCGTTTTCAAATTTTCCTCCTGCGATGGCTGCCAACTGGCCGTCTTGAATCTCGAAGACGAGTTGCTGACCCTCGTGGGTGAGGTGGAAATCGCTTACTTCCTGGAGGCCAGATCGCGAATCTTGCCCGGCCCGTACGATGTGGCGCTCGTGGAGGGGTCGATTACCACAGCCGAGGACCAGGAGCGCATCCAGGCGGTACGCCAGGATTCGAAGTTTCTGGTCACCATCGGCGCTTGCGCCACGGCGGGGGGAATCCAGGCCCTGCGAAACTGGCGAGATGTGGGGGAATTCACTCGGGCCGTCTATGCCACACCTACGTACATCCATACCCTGGAGCAATCCACCCCCATTTCTTCCCATGTGGCGGTGGACTTTGAGGTGAATGGATGCCCGATCAATAAGATGCAGATATTGGATGTGATCACCTCGCTGCTCGTGGGGCGCGTGCCTCGTTTGCCCAGCTATTCAGTGTGCATGGAGTGCAAAAAGCGTGGCACGGTGTGTGTAATGGTGGCGCGCGGCTTGCCTTGTCTGGGCCCCCTGACCCAAACAGGTTGCGGCGCGATTTGTCCTGCCTACAATCGCGGCTGTTACGGTTGTTTTGGCCCCCTCCAGGCTGCGAATGCGGATTCATTGAGCGCTCAATTGCTGAAAGACGGAATGCGGCGGGGCGACTTGGTGCGTCTGCTTCGAGGGTTCACGGGGTTTGCGGAGGTGTTCCGTTCGGCGAGCGACAAATGGGATAAGGCCGCTTAGACCCGACGCGAAGTGGCTGGGGTGCCGCAGGCGCGGCAAGAGAATTTTGGCCTGAGTTTGTCCAGGAGCAGAAATGGGAACTAGTTTTCGGAAGCCGGTTGCACCAAGTCAGGATAAGAGGTGGCGCATCGTTGACGCGACGATGAGGCGCCTGGGAAACGAGTCACATGCGTTGATCGAAGCACTTCACACCGTTCAGGAGTCTTTTGGCTATCTCGACAATGATTCCCTTCGTTATGTCGCCAACGTTTTGCGAGTCCCGTTAAGCCAGGCTTACGGTGTAGCGACGTTCTATCACTTCTTTAGCCTCAAGCCGCCAGGGGAGCACACGTGTGTGGTCTGCACCGGAACGGCGTGTTACATTAAAGGTGCCGCGAAGCTTTTGCACTCCCTCGAGGCGAAGTTTGGAATCAAGCCCGGGGAGACGACTCCGGATGGGAAAGTATCTTTGATGACGGCGCGCTGCCTCGGTTCTTGCGGATTGGCGCCTGTGGCGGTGTTTGACCAGCAGATATCCGGAAGGATAACTCCGGAGGCGTTGTTGGCAAAGGTCGAGAGGTGGGGGAACCATGACGCCTGAAGAACTTGGCGAAATCGCCGCAACCCAGGAACAATCAGTCTTGCAGTACAAACACCGGATTCACGTTTGTACGGCGGCGAGTTGCCTGTCCTCGGGAAGTGACAAGGTCAGGGAAGCACTGGCCCAAGAGGTCACTGCGCAAGGCCGCGAAAAACAGTGTCTGGTGAAAGGCGTGGGCTGTATGGGGCTTTGCGCCAAAGGACCTCTAGTCTCCGTAAAGCCGCACAATATGATGTACCAGAACGTCACGCCGGAGGATGCGCCGGACATCATTAAATCCATGGACGAGGCTCCGGTCAGCCGCCTCGAGTGCGCCGCTGACCAGCCGTTTTTCAGACGCCAAGTAAGGATTGTGCTCGAGAATTCGGGCCGGGTGGATCCGGAGAAAATCGAGGATTACATTGCGGCCAGCGGCTATGAGGGGTTGTTGAAGGCCCTTACCGAGTTTTCTCCAGGTGAAGTCATTGAACAGGTTCTGCGCAGCGGTCTGCGAGGGCGCGGCGGCGCCGGCTATCCCACAGGTCTGAAATGGAGCATGGTTTCCAAGGTTGACAGCCACCGCAAGCATGTCATCTGCAACGGTGATGAGGGCGACCCCGGGGCCTTTATGGACCGTAGCGTCCTGGAGGGCGATCCTCATCGCGTGCTCGAGGGCATGGCCATTGCGGGTTACGCGATTGGCGCGTCGCACGGCTATATTTATGTGCGGGCCGAATACCCGCTGGCGATCAAGAACCTGAAAACCGCGATCCGTCAGGCTCAGCACCTGGGTCTGCTGGGACCTAATATTTTCGGGACCACCTTCAGCTTCAATATCGACTTGCGTTTGGGCGCCGGGGCATTCGTTTGCGGGGAAGAGACGGCCCTTATCGCCTCGATAGAAGGTCGGCGAGGGGCGCCGCGGCCGCGGCCTCCTTATCCTGCCGAAGAGGGGCTTTGGGGTGAACCCACTCTCATCAACAACGTGGAGACATTCGCCAACATTGCGCCCATCATGCGCAATGGCGGGGACTGGTTCGCGCGCATAGGCACCGAAAAGAGCAAGGGAACGAAAGTTTTCGCCCTGGCCGGACGGGTCGCAAACACCGGACTGATCGAAGTGCCCATGGGCATTACCCTGCGCGAGATCATTTATGAAATCGGCGGCGGTATCCCGGATGGCCGGCGGTTCAAGGCGGTCCAAACCGGCGGACCTTCCGGAGGGTGCATTCCGGAAGAATCCCTGGACATGCCGGTTGATTATGAATCCCTTAAGAAGTTGGGCTCCATCATGGGCTCAGGAGGGATGATCGTCATGGACGACTCTTCCTGCATGGTCGATGTCGCCAAGTTCTTCATGGAGTTCTGCAAGTCGGAATCCTGCGGCAAGTGCGTGCCGTGCCGCGTCGGCACGTATCAGATGTACGAACTGCTGCAAAGAATCACGGAAGGCAACGCGACCGCCAAAGAGTTGGCGGCGCTGGAAGAGCTTTGCGATCTGGTTCAAAACACCAGCTTGTGCGGGCTTGGCCAGTCTGCTCCCAACCCGGTCATAAGCACTCTGCGCTATTTTCGCGATGAGTATCAGGCGCATATCGAGGGCAGGAAGTGCCCCGCAAACGTGTGTCAGATTGGCAGCGCCAAGGAGGTGGTGGCTTGAGCCCTCAAGTACGTGTAATCACGCTGCAGCTTGACGGGAAGGAAGTGAGCGCCCGCGGCGATCAGACCATTCTTCAAGTGGCGCGTGAGAATAATATGTTCATTCCCACCCTGTGTCATCTCACCGGCTTGTCGCGCCTCGGTGCGTGCCGTTTGTGCCTGGTGGAGGTGAAAGGGTCTCCGCGGCTCCAGCCTGCGTGCGTCACCCGAGTGGCAGAGAATATGGAAGTGACGCTGAACTCCGAACGGCTCAGCAAGTATCGCAGAATGATTCTGGAACTGTTATTCTCCGAACGAAACCACGTGTGTGCGGTCTGCGTTTCCAATGGCCACTGCGAACTCCAGAGCCTGTCTCAAACCCTGGAGATGACGCACGTGCACTTTCACTATCGCTACCCCAAGCTCGATCTCGATAGTTCCCACGACAGGTTTCTTTACGATCCGAATCGGTGCATTGTCTGCACGCGTTGTGTAAGGGTCTGCGATGAAGTTGAGGGCGCCCATACGTGGGACGCCATGGGCCGGGGCGTCGATCTGAGGGTCATCACTGACCTGAACCAGCCTTGGGGCTCATCAGAAAGCTGCACCGGCTGTGGCAAGTGCATCCATGTGTGCCCAACAGGGGCATTGGCGGAGAAGGGAAAGTCGGTCACCGAGATGTTCAAACGACGGCAATTCCTACCCTACCTGACCTTAATGCGGGAGGGACGTTGGTGAGCAAGATTCGTGTGGCAACTATGTGGTTGGACGGCTGCTCAGGGTGCCATATGTCTTTCCTCGACATGGATGAACGGCTTCTGGAATTGGCGGGAAAGATGGATTTGGTCTACAGCCCGATCATGGACAACAAGGAGTTTCCCGACAAAGTTGACATTACCCTTGTGGAAGGCGCAGTGGGGAACGAGGAGGATTTGGATAAGATCCGAAAAGCGCGGGAAAAGTCCCGCATCCTTGTCTCTCTAGGGGATTGCGCTGTGACGGCCAACGTGCCGTCGATGCGAAACCCCTTCGGCGCCAAGGCGGTTCTTCAAAGGGCGTACGTGGACAATGTCACCCTTCAGCCAGGGCTGCCGCAGCAGGACGTGCCCGCCCTCCTCCCGTCGTCCCGGCCCCTTCATGAGGTGGTCACGATCGACGTCTTTGTGCCGGGGTGTCCACCCTCCGCCGATGTCATTTACTACGTGTTGAGCGAACTCCTTGAGGGGAGAAACCCCAAATTGAGCGACAAATCTAGATTCGGGGCATAGGACTTGGAGGCATGGCGAAACTCAATTCGACAACCAAAAGGAAGATCGAGATAAATCCGCTTTCCCGAATCGAGGGGCACGGCAAGATCACCATTCATCTGGACGAGAACGGTAAGGTCGAGGACGCGCATTTTCACGTCACGCAGTTTCGTGGATTTGAGAAGCTGTGTGAAGGGCGGCCCTTCTACGAAATGCCTTCTCTGATGGCGCGAATTTGCGGCATTTGTCCGGTCAGCCATCTGGTTGCTTCGGCCAAGGCCTGTGATTCAATTCTGGCCACGCGCATTCCGTCTACTGCCGCGAAGTTGCGCAGCATCTTAAACCTCGCACAGATTGTTCAATCTCACGCCCTGAGCTTCTTCCATCTCTCCTCACCTGATTTATTGCTGGGGATGGACAGCGATCCTGCCAAGCGAAATATCTTCGGGGTCTTTGAGGCGAATCCCGCCCTGGCCCGCGACGGAATCCGCCTGCGCCAAATCGGCCAGCAAATCATCGAGTGGATGGCAGGAAAAAGAATCCATCCGGCCTGGGTGGTCGCGGGAGGCGTGAGCGAACCCCTTTCAGCAGAGATCCGCGACAAGATTCTGGCCATGCTTCCGGAGGCTCTGCAGATAACCCAGCGCACCCTGGACTGGTTTAAAGGTCTTCTCGACCAGTTTCGAGAGGAAATCCGGACCTTCGCAAATTTCCCCACGCTTTTCATGGGTTTAGTCAGCCCTAACGGGGAACTGGAACATTACAACGGGACCCTCCGCTTCGTCGATTCGCGCGGCAGCATCGTCGCGGATAAGTTGGATGTGCTCAACTATCAGGACTATATCGGTGAAGCTGTGGAGCCTTTCAGTTTCCTGAAGTCACCCTACTACAAGAGTGTTGGCTATCCGAATGGAATCTACCGCGTCGGTCCCCTGGCGCGTTTGAACATTATCGACCGTTGTGGGACTCCTCAGGCCGACCAGGAGTGGGCGGAGTTCCGGGAACTGGACCGCGGCACTGTGCTGAGTTCTTTCTACTATCATTACGCCCGGCTGCTGGAAGCGCTCTATGGAATTGAGAAAATGGAGCAACTCTTGAACGATCCGGAAATCCTCTCCAAGCACGTGCGCGCTTTTGCCGGGCCAAATAACATGGAGGGGATCGGCGTAGCTGAGGCGCCGCGCGGCACGCTGATTCACCACTACAAGATCGACAGCAACGGGTTGATCATTTGGGCCAACCTCATCATCGCCACCGGCCACAACAACCTGGCAATGAACAGGGGAGTTCTGCAAGTGGCCAAGCACTTCGTGAATGGGGAAAAGCTGTCTGAAGGCATGCTTAACCGCGTGGAAGCTGTCATCCGCGCTTTCGACCCTTGCCTGAGTTGTTCCACCCATGCCCTGGGACATATGGCCTTGCAAGTGCAACTGTTGGCGCCGGATGGCGCAGTCCTGGACGAATTGCGGCGAGTCTGATTTGGCAAGCCGCGTGCTGTGAAGGATGCAGAGCGTGCGAGTTTTGGTGAGTTTGCTGAGGGTATGACTGAAACAAGTCAAGGAGTGAGCCTATGGTGACGATGACCTCTGTTCCGCTGGCGGAGTCCGAACAGGAATTCCTGGATACGGTGATCGCCGGACAGCGCGACCGCCCCGGCGCTCTACTGGGCATCCTGGAAAAGGCCCAGGAGCACCAACCGCGCAAATTTCTTTCGCGCGAGACACTTGAGTACATCGCCGCCAAGACGGACACGCCTTTGGCGCGGGTTTACAGCGTGGTCACGTTCTACGCCCTCTTCAACCTCGAGCCCCAGGGAAAGAATACGATCTGCATCTGCCGCGGGACGGCTTGTCACACCCGCGGCTCGCGCGAGCTGCTTGAGACCCTGATGTTCAAGCTGGGTTTCCACAACTCGGGCGAAGAGCCGGCGGAGCAGATCGCGCACAATACCAGTGATGGCAAGTACACCGTTCGCACTGTGGCTTGCTTTGGCCAATGCGCTCTTGCTCCTGTGATCGAGGTCAATCATGAAGTGTATGGCCACATGAACGAGCAGACGCTGCAACGTGAGCTGGATCATTTGGGAAGGGAGACGGCAAAGAAATGACGCGCATCCGTGATTTGAGCACCTTCAGCACCGTTCGTGGGGCGGGGATGGCGAAGCTTCTGCCTTTCCGCCCTCGCATCGCCATAGGCATGGGCACCTGCGGCGCCGGCAATGGCGCGGAAGCCGTTTATCACGCCTTTGCCGATGCCATCGACAAGCGTGGCCTGGATATCCTTCTGGCCCGCGTCGGCTGCTTTGGTTTCTGCGCCGAAGAGCCGTTGGTGAATGTTTGGATGCCCGGCCGGCCCCTGGTGATTCTCCACCGGGTGCAGAGCCAGCACATCGACGAAATCATTGATGACGTCATGATGGGGAAGATCCCTACGAACCTGGCCCTCTGCAAAATTGAGGAATGGGACCATATCACGGCGCAAGTCAAGTACGGGAGCGGCTACGCCACCATTCCTTCCTGGAACGACATCCCCTTTTTCAAGGGCCAGAAGAAGATCGTTTTGCGCAACTGCGGGCTCATTAACCCTGACGATGTGGAAGAGTACATCGCGGTGGGAGGCTATCAGTCGCTTTACAACGTGCTCATCGACAACCGGCCGGACATGGTCATCGAGCAGATCAAAGCCGCCAAACTGCGCGGGCGCGGAGGCGCCGGGTTTTCCACCGGCCAGAAATGGGATTATCTGCGTAAGGGAGTGGCGGCGAAGAAGTACATCATCTGTAACGCCGACGAAGGCGACCCCGGCGCTTACATGAACCGGAACGAAATCGAGAGCGACCCGCATTCGCTTTTGGAGGGGATGTCGATCGCAGGTTTCCTGACCGGCGCCACCACGGGCATTATCTACGTACGCGCGGAGTATCCGCTGGCCGTCCACCGCCTGGAACGCGCCATCGAACAGGCCAAAGAATACGGATTCCTGGGCGAGGATATCCTCGGCCGTGGTTTTAATTTCGACATCGAGCTCGTGGAAGGCGCGGGCGCCTTCGTTTGCGGGGAAGAAACGGCCCTGATCAGTTCCCTGGAAGGTCATGCCGGGCGTCCCCGGCCGCGTCCACCTTTTCCCGCGCACAAAGGCTTGTGGGGATATCCCACCAACATCAATAACGTCGAGACCTGGTACAACGTGGCGCCCATCATTGCCAAGGGTCCGGCATGGTTCACGGAAACGGGCAGCGCCAAGAGTCCCGGAACCAAGGTTTTTTCCCTGGTCGGCAAGATCAAGAACACCGGCTTGGTGGAAATGCCCCTGGGGACTCCGCTCAAGACTTTTGTCTATGACGTGGGCGAGGGCGCGGCCGGCGGGCATACCGTCAAGGCGGTGCAAACCGGCGGACCTTCGGGCGGATGCATACCCCAGGAGATGTTCGACACGCCGGTGGATTTTGAGACGCTGTCGAAACTCGGCTCCATCATGGGCTCCGGCGGCATGGTGGTGATGGACGACGACAACTGCATGGTGGACGTCGCCCGCTATTTCATCGAGTTCACGCACTCCGAGTCCTGCGGCAAATGCGTGCCCTGCCGGGTGGGACTGGACAAGGCCCTCCGCATCCTCAACCAGTTTACCCAGGGGAAGGGAACGGAAGAGGATCTGAACACCCTGGACGAGTTGGGGCGCATGATTCGCGATACCTCCCTGTGCGGGCTGGGGCAGACGGCGCCCAATCCGGTGCTCACCACCATGCGGCATTTCCGCCAAGAGTTTGAAGACCATCTGCGCGCCCACCGCTGCCGCGCCGGCGTCTGCCAGGATCTGGCGCTTTCACCCTGCGAGAACAGTTGCCCGTTGCACATGAACATTCCCCGCTTCCTCGAGCTCTACAAAGAAGGGCGGCTGGACGAAGCCTTTGAATCCGTCATCCTCGACAACCCCTTGCCGGCGTCCACGGGCCGGGTCTGCCAGCACCCCTGCGACAATCGATGCCGCCGACACGCCATGGACGAAGCCGTGAACATGCGCGAAGTGCACCGGGTGATCGCGGACACCATCTTTCTCTCGGATCGTTTTGGCGAAATGGCTGACCGCGTTGCGGCGCGTAAGATGGCGCCCACGGGCAAGAGAGTTGCGGTCGTGGGAGGGGGTCCCACGGGCCTTACCGCGGCGTTTTACCTCGCCCTCTCTGGCCACGAAGTTACGATTTATGAGTCGCATTCGGAGGCGGGCGGAATGTTGCGGTTTGCGCTGCCCGAATATCGTTTGCCCAAGGCCGTTCTCTCCAAGGAAATCGAATTGATTCGCCACCTCGGCGTCAAGTTCGTTTTCAACACGAGCGTGGGGACGGACATCACCCTGAACGACCTCAGCATTGATTTCGACGCGATCTTTCTCTCCATCGGAACCTGGAAAGAGTCCTGGGTTTACCTGCCCGGAACCGAATTGAAAGGCGTGATGCCGGCCCTCCTGTTCCTGGAAGGCATCGCCAAAAACGGACCCGTGCCACTCGGGCAACGGGTGGCGATAATCGGCGGCGGGAATGCTGCCATCGATTCTGCCCGCACAGCGTTGCGCCGAGGGGCTACGGTCACGGTGATTTACCGCCGCGAGCGCAAAGACATGCCAGCCATCCAGGAAGAGGTGCTAGCCGCGGAACAAGAAGGTGCCCATTTCGTCTTCCTTGCCGCGCCCCACCGCATCGTGGGTGAAAACGGCGCCGTGAAGGCCGTCGAGGTGGTGAAGACCCGTTTGGGTGAATTCGATTCCTCGGGCCGCCGTCGCCCCATCTCAACCGAGGAAATCCTGAGCTTCAAATGCGATACGGTGATTTTGGCCGTGGGCGAGTCGGTGGACCGCGACTTCTGCAAGGCTTCCGGCCTCAGTATCCATGAGAACGGCACGCTGGATTTTGACCGCTACACGCTGGAAACCAGCCGCGACAAATTCTATGCCGGCGGCGACCTGATTTCCGGCGCTTCCAATGTCTCAAACGCCATGGGTTATGGTAAGAAGGCGGCGCGCAGCATCGACCAGCGCCTGATGGGCGAGACGCGCGCGGAGGATTTGTTGACGAATTTCGAGTACGACCAGACGCCGCCCGAGCACGTTAGCGAGAGCGGGCGTCATCACCCCCATCCGTTGCCCGCCAAGCAGCGTGTGAAGGACTTCCAGGAAGCGGTGCTGCCGCTGACCGCCGAGGAGGCCCTGGAAGAGGCGAGCCGCTGCCTGCGCTGTGACATTCGCGATAACGGCACGGTGGTAAGTCACCGGTAAGGAGAGAGCGAAATGCCCCAAGAAATTTCCGTCCGGATCGACGGTGAGCTTTGCCGGGCCAGTGAAGGCCAGACGATCCTGGACGTCGCGCGCGCGAACAAGAAGTACATTCCCACGCTCTGCTTTCTCGAGGGGCTGAGCCCATCCGGCTCCTGCCGCCTGTGCCTCGTGGAAGTTGCTGGCGTGGCGCGCCTGCTTCCCGCTTGCACCACTCCCATCCAGAACGGCATGTCGGTGAATACCAATTCCGAAAAGCTCTTGCGGCATCGCCAGATGGCGTTGGAGTTCCTGCTGCTGGAACGGAACCACTACTGTTCCATCTGCGTCTGCAACAATCACTGCGAATTGCAAGCGATGGCCCAGCGCTTGGGAGTGACCCACGTTCATTTCCCTTACAACTATCCGCGCCTGCCGGTGGATGTTTCACATGACCGGTACGTTCTTGATCACAACCGCTGCATTCTCTGCGCGCGTTGCGTCCGGGTGTGCGCGGAGGTGGAAGGAGCGAATGTGTGGGAAATCAGCGCGCGGGGCATCAACTCGCGCCTGGTTTCGGACCTTGACCAGCCTTGGGGTGAGTCGAAAGCATGCACCAATTGTGGCAAATGCGTGCAGGTGTGCCCCACCGGGGCGCTGGCGGAAAAGGGTCTTTCGGTGGAAGAAATGACCAAGCGCAACGAGAACATCAAGTGGATTGCCGCCAAACGGGGAGTTCACGCATGAAGTAGCGCTGAGCTTTAGCTCAGCAGGTGTCCTGACAAGTCGGGACGCCACACGGAACGGGGAGTTCACGCATGAAGAAAGCGAAACTGGCTACGTTGTGGCTTGACGGTTGCTCCGGCTGCCACATGTCGATTCTGGATATTGACGAGGCCATTGCCGCGGTTGCACAGAAGGCCGACATCGTGTATGGCCCACTGGTCGATGCCCAGGAGTTTCCTGAGGACGTGGATGTGACCATCGTCGAGGGCGCCGTCAGTAACCAGGACGACTACGAGAAAATCCGACACGTTCGCGACTGCACGCGCCTGCTGGTGGCGTTGGGTGATTGCGCCATCACCAGCAATGTGCCGGCCATGCGCAATCCCATCCCGGTCAAGAAGCTCCTGGAGAGAATTTACATTCAGGGCGTGGACGAGAACCCGCGCATCCCCACCGATGGCGTCCCGTCCCTGTTGAAGCGCGCCATACCCTTGCACGAGGTGGTGAAGGTGGACCTGTTCGTGCCCGGTTGCCCGCCCCCCGCTGCCACCATTGGCTATGTGCTGGGTGAGTTGCTCGACGGGCGTATGCCCGATTTGGGTACTAAGGCGAAATTTGGGTGAAGACGGGTCGGATGATCGGGTGATCTGGTGGACAGAAGAATTACGTAATCGGGAGATTGGATGACAAACCCATGATCGTGTGACTGGGTGGACAGGAAACAAATTTGAAACCCATACCCTTTTGTTCACCCGATCAGTGGATCACCCGATCACCCGATCCGCGAAAGAAGGAATGGTAATGAGAAAAATCACAATTGACGCCGTCACGCGCATCGAGGGCCACGCCAAGATCTCGATCCAGCTTGACGATAGCGGACAGGTGACGGGCACACAGTTTCATGTGACCCAGGTGCGGGGGTTTGAAAAATTCACGGAAGGCCGCCCGTACTATGAGATGCCGTCCATCACGGCGCGCATCTGCGGGATCTGTCCCATCAGCCATCTGCTGGCTTCTTCCAAAGCCTGCGATGCCATCATGAGTGTCCGCATCCCTGAAACCGCGTTGCTGCTGCGGGAGGTGCTGCACTGCGGCCAGTTTGTGCAGTCGCACGCCCTGAGCTTCTTCCATCTTTCCGCGCCGGACCTTTTGCTGGGCATGGATTCTGACCCAGCGCGTCGTAACGTGCTGGGATTACTCGAAAAGTTTCCTGACATCGCCCGCGACGGCATCGCTCTGCGTAAGTTCGGGCAGCAGGTAATCGAGGGCCTGGCCAAAGAGCGCATCCATCCTTCCTGGATAGTCCCGGGAGGTGTGAACGCCCCCCTCCAACCCGCCGTCCGCGATAAGATCCTTGCCGGTTTGCCCGAGGCCAAGGCCATCGTTCGGCGTACCCTGAAGTTCTTCAAGGGTGTGCTTGACCAGTTCAAGGAGGAAATCGAGCACTTTGGCAACGCCCCCAGCATGTACGCGGGCTTGGTGGACGCGGCGGGGAATCTCCAGCTTTACGACGGCGGCATCCGGTTCATGGACGCCGAGGGCAAGGTCGTGGCGGATCACATTCCAGCGAGCGATTACCGGAATTTCATCGGTGAGGCGGCCCTTGCCAATTCTTACCTGAAGGCGCCGTATTACAAACCTATCGGTTTCCCGGACGGTGTCTACCGTGTTGGACCTCTGGCGCGGCTGAACGTCGCCAGAAGTTGTGGAACGCCGGAGGCTGACGTGGAGTTCGCCGAATTCCACCAGCGTTTGGGAATGATCGTGCCGAGCTCCTTCCATTTCCATTATGCCCGGCTGATTGAAGCGTTCTACGGACTGGAGCGCATGGAAGCTCTGCTGAACGATCCGGCGATCTTGGGCCACCAGATTCGCGCCCACGCGGGCGTGAATTGCCTGGAAGGTGTGGGCATGGCGGAAGCGCCGCGCGGGATTCTGATTCATCATTATAAGGTGAACGAGGAAGGGGCCATTACCTGGGCGAACCTCATCATCGCGACGGGGCACAACAATCTGGCGATCAATCGGAGCATCGAGCAGGTGGCCCGGCACTTCATTGATGGCGAGCACCTGAAAGAGGGCATGCTGAACCGCGTTTCCGCCGTGGTGCGCGCCTATGACCCTTGCTTGAGTTGCTCCACCCATGCTTCCGGTCAGATTCCGTTGCACATTCAGTTGTGGGGGCCCGAAGGGACCCTCCTGGATGAATTGAGGAGTCAATGAGGCGTCCGAAAACGAGCCAGACGCTCATCATCGGCTACGGGAATCCGTTGCGGAGTGACGACGGGTTCGGCTGGCACGCCGGCCGCTTGGTTGCCCGGGAGCTCGCTGGCCAGGACGCTGAGGTTATCACCTGCCATCAACTCACTCCGGAACTTGCCGAGCCGCTTAGCCAGTGCAGACGCGCCGTGTTTATTGACGCTGACGCTGAGGGTGAACCGGGGGATATCCATTGCCGCAACGTCGTCCCGCAGGCCCCCGCTTCCTCAGCGTTTACGCATAGCTGCACGCCGTCTGGGCTGCTCGCCAGCGCCGAAGTGCTGTATGGTCTACGCCCACCTGCGGTCGTCATCACAGTTTCCGCACAGTCGTTTGCTTTTGGAGATTCACTATCGCCCGTCGTTTCCGCAGCCCTCCCGAAGGTGGTGGACCAGGTCTGCCAGTTGGCCTCCCTGCATAAGTTATACGACAAGGCTCAGAATGGAAGTTGTGACGGTATCGGCACTAGAGTCCCGAATACGCCGTTGGAAAAACGGCGCATAAATGAGGTTAAGTGCTATGGCGACCGAAAATGCGAACCGTGAGAAAACAGTCAAGGTTGAATATCTGACCCGTGTTGAAGGCGAGGGCGGGGTTTACGTCCGCTCGGTGGGCGGGGAACTGCGCGAAGTGAAGATAAACATCTTCGAGCCTCCGCGCTTCTTCGAAGCCTTCCTTCGGGGGCGCTCCTTTCAGGAAGTCCCTGATATCACCGCCCGCATTTGCGGGATATGCCCTGTGGCCTACCAGATGAGCGCGGTGCACGCGCTCGAATCCGCCCTGGGAGTTGCTCTTCCTCGGGAGATTCGTGCCTTGCGCCGCCTGCTCTATTGTGGTGAGTGGATTGAGAGCCACGCCCTGCACATCTACATGCTTAACGCCCCGGATTTCCTCGGGTACGAGAGCGCGATCTCCATGGCGGCTGACTACCCCCGCGAGGTTGAGCGAGCTCTCCGCCTGAAGAAGGTAGGAAATCGGCTGCTTGAGATCCTCGGCGGCCGCGCTACCCATCCGGTTACGGTATGCGTGGGCGGTTTCTACAAGGTCCCCCGTCGCAAAGAGTTGACGGATCTTTCCGTAGAATTGCTCTGGGCACTGGAGGCGTCAAAGCAGACTCTGGCACTTGTCTGCACGCTTCCGTTTCCGAGCTTTGCCCCCGAATACGAATTCGTTTCGGTCTCCCATCCCCACGAATACCCCATGAATGAGCGGAGGATCGTTTCCTCCAAAGGGGTTGATATCGATCCGGATGATTTCGAGCACGTTTTCCTCGAGGAGCACGTAGAGCGCTCGACGGCTCTCCATTCGGTGCGTGCTGATAGTGGCTCGAGCTACTTTGTCGGTCCACTGGCCAGGATTAACTTGAATATGGAGAAGCTGATGCCGCAGGCGCTGGCTGCCGCCCGCGCCTGCGGTGTCTCCTGGCCCTGCCGCAATCCTTATATGGGCATCGTGGCCCGCGCCGTGGAGTTGATCCACGCCTGCGAAGAAGCGTTGGCGATCATTGACACTTACCGTGAGCCCGCTTCCAGCCGGGTGGACTTCAAGGTGCGTGCGGGGGAAGGGTGCGCAGCCACGGAGGCCCCCCGCGGCTTGCTTTATCATCGCTATCGAATTAATGATGAGGGGCTTGTGGAGTTCGCCCGGATCATCCCTCCCACGGCGCAAAACTACCGTCGCATGGAAGATGACCTTAAAGCTATTCTGCCCGGAGTCCTCGACCGATCCGAAGCTGATATCGCCCAGGTTTGCGAAAAGTTGATTCGTACTTACGACCCGTGTATATCGTGCTCGACGCATTTCGTGAAACTGCGGCATGAACGCGGCTAAGTAAAGTGCCACCTGAGTGCAGCACCGCCTATCGATGTTACTTGTGTCAGTCGGCGGACGAACCTGCGTAATGCCCACGTCATTCTGAGGTCCCGCTCTTTGGGACCGAAGAACATCTGCGGTTTCTCCCGAGAGCGAGTCTGTCCCACATGGTTCGCCGAACACATTAAGCGGACCTCTGAACCCTGCCAGTTTCCGGAAAAAAGGAACGGGAGTTGGGTCCTGCCCTCTCCCCAGGGGAGAGGGTGGACCGCGCCCGACGCTTTCACCAGCCGGCGCGGGCCGGGTGAGGGATCAGTCGCGGCGGACCTCAAAAGCGCAGGTCCCGCCTACTCGCTCAGGACAGAATAATGCCTCCTAAGTTTGCGAATTTGCGATAATAGCTGCGGCGTAGGCACGTAAAGGGAGGTCCGGGCTACTTGTTTCCAGTGGGACTCACTGATATGTGGCCGTTACGGGAGTACGATTATTCAATAGTGAACATAAACGCAAAAACACTTCTGCGTTTCTGCTTCCTGTTTGTTCTGCCAATGTTGGCACTGTGGGGGTTCGGATATGACACGGTCGGTGAACGGCTTAGAACGCACTTAGCCGGTGTCGTGGTATCGAGGAAGGACGTTTTGGTTTCCGGTCGACGCGGGACGGAGTACGTAGTCCGTGGATCAGATGGTCAAGATCAATTCTACGCAGCTGGAGCAACCGACGCCTCGTTGCCACGAAGCATGCCCGTAGGTACGCACCTCAAGAAAGAGCGATGGCATTTATATTACGAACGGGACGGGCGACGCGTGGACGATTTTCCAATGGTTTTTTATTCAGTTGTTCTGACAATTGCAATGGGCTGCATTATCTACGGGGTTGTTAGTCGGTGTGGACGACGCTCATGAGAGATTTATTTGGCAGCCCCCATGGCGTGTGTGATATGCGGGAGAGCGAATGAGCGAGAAGGTGAGTGCGAGTCCCAGCCGCTTGCTTGTTGTCGGCTGTGGTAATCCTGCGGCTGGCGATGACGGCGCGGGAGTTGAAATTGTCCGCCGCCTGAGTGAGCTGGGAGACTGCGGGTGCGACCTGCGAGTCGAAACCGCGCCGGGCGTTGGGCTGTTGGATGTCTTTTCACTCGCTGATGTTATCCTTTTTGTGGACGCAGTAACCAGTTGCGGAGTTCCCGGCACCCTCTACCTTGCTTCACTCCCCTCGGAAGAACTAGAGCCGAGAGCCCTGGGATCTATATCGAGCCACGGCTGGGGCCTCGTCGAGGCTCTGAAGTTAGCCCATGCCCTGGGGCGCCCTGTGCCTCGACTTTTTCTCTTGGGAATTGAGGCAGGCACGGTAGCCCAGGGCGCTCCACGGTCGGCTGCGGCTGAGCAGGCTATAGCTCTAGTCGTCGAGCGAATTCCCCACCTCAAGTCTCTATTCTTGACAAACAATTCCATCGGGACTCGAAGCTTCGGTCCCAACGATCGTTCCTTTCCCGGCAACGGAGGATTCAGGATTTAGGAGTCAGGATTCAGGTTCTCCCAACCGGCGGCCCCTGAGTCCTGCGTCCTCCACTGGCGACCTAAAGCGAGTGCACCCGTCCAGGAGAGAAGATTAGCGAGCACGAATGACAGAGCAGTAATCGCAACCCGCCTTAGAATGCTCGCGACAGTCCACAGCAGCTTAAGTGGCTTGTCCGGCATGCCCTGTATTGCGGTTGTTAAGCAGTTGTGTTAACAAAGAATGCGGAGAGCAAACTGGCAATGCGACGACGCACGATCCCATTATGTCTTATCGGCATGTTCGCGGTTGTGGCAACCGTATTCCATTGCCCGGACGTGCCACAGGCGGCCATGGCGCAGGAGGCCCAGCCTGGCGAAGCTGCCATTATCAGGCATCTCAATGCCGCCATCACTTGGTATAAACAGCTAAGGGCCGCTGACGATTCCTCGGGCCATCCGAGCGATACATATTACCTGGACAATGCCCGTGAACTCGCCAAGCAGGCCGTAGAACTCGCCTTCCAAACTGCCGAGGCAGAAGCCGCACTTCTGCCAACGGGAAAGGGGAGCGAGACTTCCTCAACCGAGCAACAGAACCTCGCCCAAGCTGCTTCTGACGCCGCCGCTCTGAGCAAGCGAACCCAAGCACAGATCGATTTGTTGAACAGCCGGATCCCGCAGACTTCCGGGAAGAAGCGTCAGGGTTTGATTTCACAACGCGACACATTGCAAGGCCAACTGGATTTCGATAAGGTTCGTCAGGATGGGGTCCAGAAGTTGTCGGCGTTCGTAAGCGGCAGTGCGCAAAATACAGGGGGATTGCAAAAAGAGATCGACGATCTGAAGAATTCGGTCCCTGAACTCTTTACCAAAGTTCCGTCAAAAGGAGCCCCATCTGCTCCTTCCAGTGCGCCCTCCAACCCTTCCCAGGGATCGGGTCTGATCAGTCAGATAGTAAGTTTATTCTCTGGTTTTGGGGACCTGCGGGAGATTGACCAGTTAATCGATGGCGCTGGAATGGTCAGTGAAATGGCTGGCCATCTTCGCTCGCCGTTGCGTTCCAAGCTCCGGGCCATGATTGCGCAGGGGAATGACCTGGCCAACGCGCCGCCGCCGCAAAATCCTGCAACCCTGGAAGAAGACCGGGCGAAAATAACCGCACTCACGGCGCAATTCAAGCAGATTTCCAACGCCAGTTTTCTGCTGACCCAGGAAATTGTCTTATTGGGTGAAATCCAAGTGAACCTGCGCCAGTGGGAAGCCTCTGTACACAGGGGATACCTCCGCATCCTCGAATCGGTCCTAATCCGTATTTCGATCCTTTTGATCGGGATCGGCATTGTGATGGGTCTTTCCGAGCTTTGGCGAAAAGCAGCGTTTCGATATGTTCGCGAAGCGCGGATGCAACGTCAAATCTTGCTTGTGCGTCGCATCGTTACCGGCTTCCTCTTGGCCGTGGTGCTGATTCTGGGATTCGTCAACGAATTCGGTTCTCTGGCAACTTTCGCCGGCTTCATTACCGCCGGATTAGCAGTGGCTCTGCAGACCCTTATCCTTTCGGTCGCTGCTTATTTCTTCCTGATTGGGCGCCAGGGACTGAAGGTGGGTGATCGAATTACTGTTTCCGGTGTCACGGGAGATGTCGTTGATGTCGGGTTGATTTGTTTTTACTTGATGGAGTTGGGGGGGACGGGCTCCGACCTGCATTCCACCGGACGAGTGGTAGTGGTTTCAAACTCGGTGCTTTTACAGGGCGGCCCCTTCTTCAAGCAAATCCCGGGCACCGCCTATGCCTGGCACGAAGTGGCGGTGAAGTTGGAGCGTGGCAGCGATTACACCCTGGCAGAAAATAAATTGCTGGAAGCCGTCAATTCTGTTTTTTGCCAATATCGCGAGAGCATCGAACAACAACACATGAATCTCGAGGGGTGGACGGCATTTTCCGCCGTTGTTCCCGCCCCACAGGCGCGGCTCCAGTTGGTGGAAAGCAGCCTGGATCTTGTTGTGCGATACCCCGTGGTGCTTCATCGGGAGGCGGAGATTGATAATCAAATGGCCAGAAAAGTAATGGAGGCTATTAACAGCGACCCGGATTTGAAAGCTGCCATGGGATTACCCACGATTCGGCCTTCGGTCAAACCATAGTGCGACTGACAGTGCGGCGACCAATCATGAAGCCTGCGAATATCCTCTGCGCCAGGATGCGCGATTAGCCGCCGCGGAGCGGCGCCATCCTCGCGTCGCGCTAATTGCCGGACTCGCTCAAGAGGTTGGCGGTAAGCGGTTTCCATTTCGGCTTCCGAGCGCGGCTTGGTGATGGGCTCTTCCCGAATACTGGGGCCTTCTTTGCGTCGGCTGAGGTCTGTGAACTCGAACTGAGAGAAAGCACGCATAGCACTGCCAGAACGTGCCCTGCGAAAGGGCGATTGAGTGTGCGTGGGGTACGCGCTATAATTAACCGGGCTATTTGACGCTTTGTGCTTGGCCAGGGAATTGCTACATTTAGTCGTGGAAGAGGTTTTGGTCGTCTCTTGCGGTCAGGTTATGGGCATTCGAAAAGAGGCTTAAGCATGTGTTTGGCAGTTCCCGGGAAGATTCTTGAGACTACGGAAGAGAATGGCAGCCGGCTTGGCCGAGTGCAATTTGGTGGAATCACGAGGCTGGTTCAACTGGACTTCGTGCCGGAAGCCGGAGTCGGCGACTACGTCATCGTCCACGTGGGCTTTGCGCTGAGCAAAGTCGATGCAGAGGAAGCCCAGCGCACTTATCAATTGCTCGCAGAAATCGGCATGTTCGACGCCGACGAATTGGGTGCGGATGAAAGCGAGACTCCGAGTAGCGGCGCCCTTTAGGGCGGCACGATGCCGGGCTGAAGAGTCTGTGTGAAAACTCGTGTCTGGCATTGGTCAGGCTGGACCCCCGCTTCCGCGCGGGTGACAGCGCTGGATTTAGGGGCTGTATTCCGACCTGTCATTCCCGCGAAAGCGGGAATCCACGAGTTTTCACACAGACTCTGAAGCCCGCCGCTACGGAACGACGAAGAAGAATGAAGTACCTTGACGAATATCGCGACGCGCGCATTGCCCGCGCTTTGATCGCCGACCTGGCCCGGCGTGTCACGCGGTCCTGGGTACTCATGGAAATCTGCGGTGGCCAGACCCACACGCTGATGCGCTATGGGATTGACGAGCTGATCCCTTCTCAAATCGAGTTGGTCCACGGCCCTGGCTGTCCGGTCTGCGTGACCGCCCTCGAAACCATCGACAAGGCCGTCCATATTGCTTCACTCCCCGATGTTACGCTGGTTTCCTACGGAGACATGCTGCGAGTGCCGGGCTCACATTCCGATCTTTTTCACGTGAAGGCCGCCGGCGGTGACGTCCGGGTTGCCTACTCGCCGATGCAGGCGCTGAAAGTCGCCCGTGCGAACCCTAACCGCCGAGTCGTGTTCCTGGGGATTGGCTTCGAGACAACTGCGCCGGCTAATGCGATGGCGGTTTGGCAGGCTGCCCGCGATGGCTTGGGGAATTTTTCCATGCTGGCTTCACACTTCCTTGTACCGCCTGCCATCCGCATGTTGCTTGAATCGCCGAAGAACCGAGTCCAGGGTTTTATTGCTCCAGGCCATGTTTGCGCGGTCATGGGTTACCGGCAGTACGATGAACTGAGCCGGAAATACCATGTCCCGATCGTGGTGGGCGGCTTTGAGCCTGTGGACTTGCTCGAGGCGATTTCGATGCTCGTGGCCCAGCTCGAGGAGGGCCGGGCAGAGGTTGAAAACCAATACGTCCGCTCAGTGGGATACGAGGGGAACCGCGCGGCACAGGAACTGATGGAGAAGGTGTTCGAGGTTTGTGACCGCAAGTGGCGAGGGATTGGGGTGATTCCTCAAAGCGGGTTTCGGCTCCGTGAGGGATTTGCGGCGTATGACGCGGAAAAGGTCTTCGGGATTGCTGATACCACGGCGGAAGAACCTGCGGAGTGCATCAGCGCCCAAGTATTACAAGGTCTCAAGAAGCCTATTGACTGCCCGGCTTTCGCGGTGCGTTGTACGCCGGAGACGCCGCTGGGCGCCCCGATGGTTTCGGGCGAGGGCGCCTGTGCAGCGTATTACCAGTATCGCCGGCCGGCGTAGGCTCTGGAGTGCGGCAGCTTGCTGCCGCTTTTCTCCGGCGAGCTTGCTCGCGGCTTAGCGTTTCGAGTGCTCGCTCCGCTGTGCTCCAATACACGGCCAGCAAGCTGTCCTAAGAAAGGCGGCAGCAAGCTGCCGCACTCCAGAAAAAGGTTGAGCATGCCAGACCACTGCAATCCGCTCGAAGAACTCACCTGCCCGGCGCCGCTCCCTGCCAAAGACACGATACTGCTCGGCCACGGCAGCGGGGGGCGCTTGAGCGCCGACCTCTTGCGGGAAATCTTCCTGCCGGCGTTTCACAATCCGGTCCTGGCACAGCTCAATGATCAGGCGGTGGTGAATATTGATGGCGTTCGTCTGGCGTTCACGACGGATTCGTTCGTGGTCAACCCCTTGTTTTTTCCCGGTGGCGACATTGGATCGTTGGCCGTGTACGGAACAGTGAACGACCTTGCCATGGGGGGCGCAGAACCACTCTTCTTGAGCGCCGGGTTCATAATTGAAGAGGGTTTGCCGGTGGAGGTGCTCCGGCGGGTTGTGCTGTCGTTTCGGCAGGCGTCGGAAAAGGTCGGCGTGGAAGTTGTGACCGGCGACACCAAGGTGGTGGAGAAGGGGAAGGGCGACGGCCTCTTTATCAATACTTCGGGGATCGGACGCGTTCCGAAGGACGTGAGCCTGTCCGCCGATCAGGCGCGATCCGGTGACTGCATTCTTCTCAGTGGCACGCTAGGCGACCACGGCATCGCCATCCTTTCGCAGCGTGAAGGGCTCGAGTTCGAAACTCCCATTGAAAGCGATGCTGCCCCGTTGCACTCGCTGGTTGCGGCGATGCTCGAAGTGACGCATTCGATTCGCTGCTTGCGCGACCCTACCCGCGGCGGGCTTTCGAGCACCTTAAACGAAATCGCGGCTCAGTCCCGCGTGGGCATGGTCATTGAAGAGTCGTCCCTTCCCATCCGGGAAGAGGTGAAGGGCGCTTGCGAGTTGCTCGGCTTGGATCCGCTTTATGTGGCGAACGAAGGGAAGCTGGTTGCGATCGTCGCTCCGGAAGTCGCGGATGAAGTGCTAGCAGCAATGCGCGCCCACCCGCTAGGCACGAACGGTCGAATCATCGGCAAGGTCGTGGAAGGCCATCCCGGCGTCGTAACGATGCGAACCTACTTGGGCACTTCGCGCATTGTGGACATGCTCGCCGGCGACCAGTTGCCACGCATCTGTTAGGTTCCAGGTGCCGGGTGTCAGGTGTCAGGGAACTGCAAGATTCCAGGTGCCGGGTGCCCGGGAACTTGAAGGTGTCAGGTGACGGGTGCCAGGTTCCAGGAAAAGGCCCATGAGACTTTACATCTCACACTTTACACTTCACCCGTTATCCCTGGCACCTGAAACCCGACACCCGGCACCTGACACCTGTTTTTTCCCATGCACGAACTGAGCATTGCCAACGCGATTCTGGACGCTGTGCGCAAGGAGCGTGAGCTCCTGAACGGCGCGCGTGTCATCAAAGTCGGGGTGCGAATCGGAGCATTGGCGGGCGTGGACCCCGAGGCGCTGAGCTTCGGTTTTGAGGTTTTGGTTAAAGACACCGACCTCGACCCGCTGGCGCTCGAAATTGAATCCACCTTGCGCCGCCACGAGTGCCAGCACTGTAAGCACGTATTCACGGTGGTCGATTACCAGGTGGATTGCCCAGCCTGCGGCTCGACGGAAACACGCTGCATTGGCGGAGATGAACTGGAGTTGGCTTATCTGGAGGTGGAAGAGACATGAGCCGCATGCCGCTCGAAAAGAAAGTCCTTAGTGAGAACGACCGCATCGCCGGCCGGTTGCGAGAGCGTTTCCAGGAGCGCCAGGTATTTTGCTTGAACTTCATCAGCTCGCCGGGAGCGGGGAAGACGTCGCTGCTCGAACGCACGCTCGAGTCCTTCAGCCCGAGTGAGCGTGTGGCTCTCCTGACCGGCGATATCCAAACGGATAACGATGCGAGAAGGCTCGCCCGCTTTGGCTTCCCGGTGAAACAAATCACTACCGGTGGCACGTGCCACCTGGACGCGCGGATGATCGAGCGGGCGCTCGCGGATTGGCCGCTGGAGTCTCTCGACACGCTGCTCATTGAAAACGTCGGCAACCTCGTCTGCCCCTCCAGCTATGATCTTGGAGAAGCGGCAAAGGTGGTGGTGCTCAGTGTTGCAGAAGGCGAGGACAAACCTCTCAAATACCCCGCCATCTTCTTCAAATCCGAGTTAATGGTGCTGAGCAAAACCGATCTGCTCCCTTACGTTTCGTTCGACATCGGGAAAGCGCGCGAATACGCCCTCCAAGTGCATCCGGGAATGGAAATTGTCGAACTTTCCTGCAAAACCGGCGCGGGCTTTGATGATTGGATGAAGTGGCTGGCGCGGCGCCGTGAATCGGCCAAGGCTGAGAAGGTATTGGCATCGGGCCAAGAATGAGCGCGAGAGTTCGCAAAGCCATCGAAGTCACCGGGATCGTGCAGGGAGTAGGGTTCCGTCCCTACGTTTACCGTCTGGCCTTGCAGCGCAACCTTGCCGGATTCATCACCAATACGGCGGCAGGGGTTTCCATCGAAATCGAAGGGCCTGCCGAAGCGGTTGACGATTTCGTTTCGCAGTTGCCTGTGGAAGCGCCGCCGCTGGCGCGCATCACGCAGTGGGCGGCCAGGGATATTCCCGCGCGTGCAGACGGCGAGTTCCGCATCTTGCCGAGCCAGCCAGGCGAAAACCGCCGCGTCCTGATTTCCCCTGACGTGGCTATTTGTGACGATTGCCGGCGCGAGCTCTTTGACCCTTCCGACCGCCGCTTTCATTACCCTTTCATTAACTGCACCAATTGCGGGCCGCGCTACACCATCGTGCGCGACATCCCCTACGATCGCGCGCACACTTCGATGGCGGTTTTCCCCATGTGCGCCGACTGCCAGCGCGAATACGACGACCCGCTCGACCGCCGCTTTCATGCCCAACCCAATGCCTGCTGGAGGTGCGGGCCGCAGGTTGAGTTATGGGATGCCGTAGGGGCAGGCCCCGTGCCTGCCCGTTCCTGGGCGCCCACGAGGGGCGCCCCTACAGATCCCATTGCGGAGGCGGCCACGCGCTTGCAAGCGGGTTACGTGGTGGCGGTGAAGGGCTTGGGGGGATTCCACCTGGCGGTTGACGCAACGAATCCCGCCGCAGTCAGCTGTCTGCGGGAAGGGAAGCGACGCGTCGAAAAGCCATTTGCTATTATGGCGGCCGACCTGGAGACCGTTGGGAGTCTTTGCGAGCTCGATGACGCCTCGCGTGCGTTGCTCGAAGGTCCGGAGCGGCCCATTGTGCTGCTCCGCAAAAAGTCTGCGAGCCTGGTTGCGGAGCTGGTTGCCCCCTTCACCCGTGAGTATGGTGTTTTCCTGCCTTACACGCCCCTCCATTTCCTGCTCTTTGCCGCCGGCGGTTTTCAGGCGCTGGTCATGACCAGTGGGAACATCTCGGAGGAGCCAATCGCCATTGACAACTCTGAGGCCGTGGCGCGGCTGCGCGGAATTGCAGACTTCTTCCTGGTTCATAACCGCGACATCCTCTTGCGTTGCGATGATTCCGTGGTGCGTGTCAGCGGCGAGCAGCCACGGCTACTTCGCCGCTCGCGTGGATACGTGCCCGTGCCGGTGTTTCTCAACCAGGACCTGCCGCCGATCCTGGCGGTGGGTGGAGAGCTCAAGAACACCGTATGTTTGACGAAAGGCCGGCACGCTTTCCTGAGCCAGCATATCGGCGACCTGGAGAACCTGGAGAGCTATGGCTTCTTTGAGACCACCATTTCCAGCTTTAAGCGAATCCTCGAGGTTGAGCCGCGCCTCCTGGCTTACGACTTGCATCCCGATTACTTCTCCACGCGCTGGGCGTTGGGCCAAAGCAACATCAAGCGCATTGGTGTGCAACACCACCACGCCCACATCGCGAGTTGCATGGCCGAAAATCACCTGGAGGGGAAGGTGATTGGCATTGCCTTGGACGGCACCGGCTACGGGACTGACGGCGCGGTGTGGGGCGGGGAAGTTCTGCTTGCGACGTATGCGGATTTTGAGCGCGTGGCGCATCTCGATTACGTCCCCATGCCGGGCGGCGCGGCGGCCATCGCCGAGCCCTGGCGCATGGCGGTGAGTTACCTGCACATGCATTTTGCTGAAAATCTCTGGGACCTGGAAATTCCATTTGTGCGTGAACTCGACCGGCGACAGGTGGCCGTGCTCGTCCGCATGGCCCAGCGCGGCGTCAACTCGCCCCTGACATCAAGCTGCGGCCGCTTATTCGATGCAGTGTCGGCGCTGGCGGGAATTCGGAAGCGGGTCAATTACGAGGCCCAGGCGGCCATCGAATTCGAGGCGGCCATCGCGGGCGAGGGTGAAGGCGCCGTCTACCCGTTTGAGCTTCGGGCTGACGGCAGCGGCTGGATTATTGATACGAGACCGTTGTTTGCGGCCCTGCTGAATGACCTGAATTGCGGTGTGCCGGCGGGGATCGTCAGTCGCCGCTTCCATGAGGGATTCGTAGACGTGTTGGCAAGGGTAGTGAAATTGATTCATGCGAAGACCGGCCTTCAAAATATTTGTTTGAGTGGCGGCTCCTTCCAAAATGTTTTTCTACTTGAACACCTGAAGCGCAGACTCGAAGCCGAAGGTCTGAACGTTTTCACCCACTCCGAAGTGCCTTGCGGCGATGGCGGCCTCAGCCTGGGTCAAGCCCTGGTCGCCGCGCACAGGCCGCCGTAGCGCGGGCATCTTGCCCGCACTGTTCTCGGTTGCACACCATTCGCGGTTGCACCTTCCTTCCGCACGTTTTGTATGTTAGCTTTTAGTAGGAGTCCTGCCCAGTGTTGGCAACCTTGGCGGGTGTCAGTGGAGTGAGGGGCGTTGCAGAATGAGTGAAGACCACGAACCCAAACCCGTCGAGTACGGCATAAGCAAGCTTGCTGCCGCCGGCTTCAAGTCCATAGTGCGAGCCCAAGCGATTGAGATCAGGCCCCTGACTATCCTGGCTGGTGCGAATAGCTCCGGCAAATCCAGTATTATTCAACCCATTCTCTTATTGAAGCAGACTCTGGATGCAACCTACGACCCGGGCCCTCTCCTGCTGGAGGGCCCGAATGTCACGTTTACGTCGGCGAGTCAGTTTTTCTCTTGTATCGCGAACCGTCAGTGTTGCGAGACGTTCGAGACTAGCATTCGCATTGGCTCGGACATCGGGCTCGCGCTTATCTTCAAACGCGACCCCGAAAGGGGAATCCAAGTCCACGAGATGAGTTTCTCAGACGGTCGCACCAGCGGCAGGCTGCGTCCCGAAATGACATCTGCAGAAATAGAGGCGGCTTTCCCATCCATGGCCAAGCGGTGGCATCAGTTTTTTGCTCTCTACCGACGTGGCAGTTCGAGACGTAAGCGACAGCCCGAGCATTTGTTGACATTTAGGATTCGACGCAACCGCTGTTTTCTGGAGGTTTTAAGAAGGCACGAACCTAGTGGCTCAGAGTTCGGTGTGGGGCTTTCCGCCGAGAGCGTGGGAAGCCAGATCCGCAGGCTGATACACGTTTCAGGGCTGAGAGGAAACCCGGAAAGAACCTATCCTGTAACTGGGGTCGGTGCAGCTTTCCCTGGAACATTCGAGAAGTATGTGGCCAGTTTGATCGCCCATTGGCAGACCGATAAGAAAGACAAGTTGGAAGCACTCGACCGGGCGCTTGACAGTTTTGGTCTGACGTACAGAATAGTTGCGGCGCCTGTCGCTGAGACACGAGTTGAATTGAGGGTTGGCCGGTTGGCCCACGGCAAGCGGGAGGGGGAGAACGACCTCGTGAGCGTTGCAGATGTGGGTTTCGGAATCTCCCAAACATTGCCCGTTCTCGTGGCGCTTCTGGTTGCCGAGCCGGGCCAAGCTGTGTACCTGGAAGAACCGGAGATTCACTTGCATCCCAGGGCCCAAAGCCAAATGGCAGGGGTATTGGCTGACGCCGCGGTGAGAGGCGTAAGGGTTATTGCTGAGACCCACAGCTCAATCCTTTTGCGGGCAATCCAAACTTTGGTTGCCTCAGGGAAATTGTCTCCTGAGCTTGTCAAACTCCATTGGTTTACTCGGAAGCCAGAGGATGGTTCCACGGAGATTCACAGCGCTGACCTCGACAAGCAGGGCGCCTTCGGCGACTGGCCGGAAGATTTCGATGAAGTGGCGCTGGAAACCGAAAAGCAATACTTGGACGCTATTGAGACGGGTCCTCGAAGCTGATGCCAGGAAAAGCGTCCGCCGCAGTGGTTATTGATGCATCCATCGCGCGCGCTGCTGGAGAAACCGAACACCCGGTCTCCAGTGCGTGTCGGAGTTTCCTTTAGGAAATCTTGGAGATAGGCCACAGGGTTGTGATGACCCCAGAGATCTCAGCGGAGTGGAAAAGCACAGATCCAGGTTCGCTTATGGGTGGCTTGCGTCGATGTGGGCGAGAAAGAAAGTCGTCCGCCCAGGTCCGGTCGAGAATGCTGGATTACGTCAAACGATCCATTCGTTGGAGCTAACGGACAGCGTGAGGGAAGCCATACTAAAGGACATCCATCTGGTCGAGGCAGCCTTCGCTACGGACCAAGTTGTTGCTTCTCTTGACGAGACCGCCCGGCGGCATTTTCGACAGATAACAGAACACGCTGAATCGCTGAAATCGTTGGCGTGGGTTAATCCGGCAGAGGATGACGAGCACGCCACTGATTGGCTTCGTGAGGGTGCCAAAGCAGACGAAGAAAGGAAGTTAGGCTTCAATCCTTGATGGCGCTTTTCCTCGGATGACGCTGGCTGACATAGGCATTGCTCCCTGCTCTCTGCGACCGCGGGTGCGGCCAAGAGCGGGCTGCGGGGACATGCTTTCCATCCAGGGCGACCTTCCAGTCGAAGTGGGGCCTCTTCTCGGCGCGCGAAGATTTCTCCTTGCGGCGGTAGTGCCTCCGTGTTCTCCGTGGCCAAAAGAACCTTCACACAGAGGTCACTGAGATCCGCCGTGCTCTCTGTGTTGAGGTTTTGGAGGATCGGACAACACGGAGAATCCCGTTTTGGTTGCGGCCAACGGGCCGCGCTGTTTTAAAACTTGAGAGGCACGGAGGCCACGGAGAGTCTCGTCTTGGTTGCGGCCAGCAGCCGCGCTGTCTGCTATTCTGCGCGGTCCAAGGCGTTTGGAATCTCAAGCGAGACTGCCTGCAAAAGTAATACGCCTGCTACCTCGAATGCGCTACGATGTCATGAGTGAGAGCTTAATGAAGTTCGCAAAATATAGTGACACCTCAGGGGTAGCGCCGGCATCTTGCCGGCATCGCAGAATGCCGCCTGGACGGCGGCGCTACGACGAAGGTTTGTCACCGTATTTTGCGAAC
>Ga0182027_10001554_pt1 | contig 38236 bp, 27 predicted proteins | sample 712E1DmetaG_FD_121300 | JGI IMG/M metagenome (GOLD analysis project Ga0182027, IMG submission 121300) | Permafrost microbial communities from Stordalen Mire, Sweden - 712E1D metaG (Illumina Assembly) | ecosystem: Environmental > Terrestrial > Soil > Wetlands > Permafrost | place: Sweden...
ATCATCCAATAAAACCAGCCCGAGGTCGGGAATCTTATCCATCAGCTTATGAATGCCGCGTACCCTTTTTTCATCAACGGCAACCTTGATGTTGTGAAATTTTTTTACAAACTGGAGCGGCTCGTCTCCGATATATTTAACATTCGACCTACGGGAAGCCAGGATGAATCCCTTACTTTCCCTGCCATAGCCACGACTCAACGTTGCAATAAGCATACTATCGCCAATGAGCCGGATAAGATACTCGATGTGGGGCGTTTTCCCGGTTCCGCCAAAGGAAAGGTTCCCCACAGAGATTACCGGAAGATCGAATTTTTCTGAATGCAGGATCCCAAGGTCAAAGAGTAGGTTCCTCACCAGCATGATAATTCCGTAACAACAGGAAAACGGTAGTAAGAGTATTTGTAAAAACCTCATCCTTAAGAAAAAGGCTAAATTATGAAAAATTGTTAACCTCAATACCTGTCAGGGAGGGTATTTTTAAAAAAGGAAAAAATAATCATGAAATGTCAGCCTAATCCGCCCGGCTCTTTTCCCGGATCAGGAATTCCATGTTCTTTACCAGTTCATGGATCCAATCTTCCATCCGGCCCGATTTACAGATGTAGTCTGTTGCTCCCTCTTGCAGCAGTTGTGTGGCAAACGAATCATCGTTAAAAGGGGAAAGCAACAGGATCTTTACTCCCGGGAAAGACTGCAATATAGATTTCAGAAAAACCGGTGCATTGATTTCCGGATAAGACAGGTCGGCGATCAGAAAATCCGGTTTTGATTTTTTTCGCATGAAGTACAGGCATTCCATTACACTGGGAAATACCTGGACATATCTTACCTGGTGCGAAAGCAAATGATACCTGATCAGGTTGGCAATGGGTGCCTCTTCTTCAATAATAAAAACGGTTGTCTTTTTCATACCTGAATTTCGGCAGGGATTTACACTATCCAAAGGTTGAAAATTTTGGTTCCCGAAATGGGAGGAGACCTGAAAACTTTCCAACAACATATGAACAGGAAGAATTCCGCAAAAAGAAACGTATTTTTGTACTTTTAACATTCATTTTAAGTGATAATGACGATGACCATCAGGGAGATAAAACAAGTTCTGGAACACTATGCACCGCTTGAATTACAGGAAGAGTACGACAATGCGGGACTTATCATTGGCAATCCGGATACAAAAATTTCTAATATTCTGATTTCACTTGACATCACAAATGAAGTCCTGGATGAAGCCTTGCAAAATGATTGCAACTTCATAATCTCACATCATCCGCTGATCTTTAAAGGGCTGAAACGCCTGGTTGGAGAGGATCACGTTCAGCTTCTGACCGTGAAGGCCATCCAAAACCAGATTGCTGTTTATGCCATGCATACAAATTTGGATAATTCAATCAACGGATTGAATGCCTGGGTTTGTGATCTTCTGGGAATAAAAAATTGCCGGATCCTTTCACCGGGAAAAGGATTGTTGTCAAAACTGGTGACTTTCTGCCCGGTTAATCACTCCGATCGGGTACGCCAGGCTTTGTTCGAAGCCGGTGCGGGACATATAGGCAACTACGATTGTTGCAGCTACAATCTCACCGGGCAAGGAACCTTCAGGGCATCAGAGAATGCAAATCCTTTTATTGGTGAAAAAAATGTAGTTCATGTTGAACCGGAATCACGCATTGAGGTGATCTTTCCAAGGTTTATTGAGCACCGGCTTGTCAGTGCGCTGCTTCAAAACCATCCTTATGAGGAAGTCGCCTATGATATCTATCCGCTTTCCAATACAGCAGGTTTTGCCGGTAGCGGGATGGTTGGAGAATTGGATCCTGCGATGACGGAAACACAATTTCTCGAGAAAGTTAAAAAGCTGTTGGGGCTTCCCTGTCTGCGTCATTCAGAATTAGTCGGAAAAAAAATCTCCCGTGTAGCAGTTTGTACCGGTTCAGGTGCATTTTTAATCCCCGAAGCAAAATACTCCGGTGCTGATGCATTTCTGACCGCGGACCTTAAATATCATGAATTTTTTGATGCAAATGGACAGTTGATCCTCGCGGATATCGGTCATTATGAAAGTGAAAGGTTTGCAAAAGATTTGATTTATGGCATTTTAATCAAAAAATTTCCTAATTTTGCATTCCTTATTTCAAAAATCGACACAAACCCTGTTCATTATTATTAATTCAGCATATATATGGCAAAAACGACAAAACCAAATGTTGCCAAAACAACTCCAGCCAAAGCGATAAAACCAGTTGCCAAAGCAGGAAAAAAAGTTGATAAAAAACCAACCATTGCAAAGGAAACCCCTGCAAAAAAAGTGACTCCAAAGCCTGCACAGGCGAAAGAAGCGGTAAAAAAACCTGTGATCAAAGCAGCGGCTCCAAAACCAGCAGAAAAACAGGCTTCTAAAAAAGGTGTAACTGCAAAACCTGCAGGGAAAAAAGTAGTGCCTTCCAAAGCAATTGAGAAACCAGCAATTCAGAAAGTTATATCTGCAAAACCAGCAGAAAAAAAAGTAGTGACCTCTAAAGCGGTTGAGAAACCCACAGTCAAGAAAGTTATACCTGCAAAACCAGCAGAAAAAAAAGTAGTGACTTCAAAAGCTGTTGAAAAGCCCGTAGTTAAGAAAGTTGTACCAGCAAAACCAGTAGAAAAAAAAGTGGTGACTTTAAAAGCGGTTGATAAGTCCGTAGTTAAGCAAGTTGTACCTGCAAAACCCGCAGAAAAAAAAGTAGTGCCTTCCATAGCGGGTGAGAAATCTACTGTAAAGAAAGGTATACCTGCAAAACCCGTTGAAAAGATTGTGGTAAAAGCAGAAAAATCCAAAAAAGAGCCTGTTGCAGACGTTGTACAAAAAGCGATTTCAATTACAAAACAGGAACCCCCTCAGGATCCCGGGGAAGTAACCATTGAAAAGAAACTTATCGCACTTTACACCCTTCAGCAGATCGATTCCCAGGTTGACAAGATCAGGATCATTCGTGGAGAGCTACCCCTCGAAGTGCAGGACCTTGAAGATGAAATAGCCGGATTGGAAACGCGTATCGAGAATTATCTCCAGGAAAACAGTGCATTGGAAAAATCGATTACAGAAAAAAAATTCTCCATCAAGGATTCACAAGCCCTGATCAAGAAATATGAAGAGCAGCAGATGAACGTGCGGAACAACCGTGAATACGATTCATTGACCAAGGAAATAGAGATCCAAAGCCTTGAAATCCAACTATCCGAAAAACGCATCCGGGAATTTCAGCTGGCATTGGAAGCAAAAACGGAAGAGATCAACCGGTTCCAGAGTATCCTGACCGACCGGAAAAATGATCTTGAGATAAAGAAAAATGAACTGGACGACATTGTAGCCGAGACGGAAAAAGAAGAAAATGACCTGATCAGAAATTCAGAGATCAACCGTAAATTTATTGAAGAAAGATTGATCACTGCCTACACCCGGATCCGGAAAAATGCCCGTAATGGCCTTGCCGTTGTGCAAATCGAAAGGGATGCTTGTGGTGGTTGTTTTAATAAGATTCCACCCCAGCATCAGCTTGATATCCGGATGCATAAAAAGATCATTGTTTGTGAGTACTGTGGCAGGATACTGGTTGATGACGGGATCGTCAGCTCATTCCGTTGAAACAATTCAGCCATTGGAACGGCAAAGCATCAATAGAAAACATTTGTTTCTCATCAATGTTGTGTTCGGAAATAAAAACAGCCTGAACCAAAAGGTCAGGCTGTAACTTGCCAGGATCGAATCGGATCTTCCTTAAAAACGTAATCCGACAGTTGCGGTTATTGTTCCGGTATGATATGTATTTTGTGAAGGATCGATATAAGCAGGATCATAAAAATAATAATTTTCTTTTGTTTGTGTCCACTGGTAAGCCATATCAACGAAAAAGTGTTTTGCCCTGTAGCCCCATCCAAGGGATGCAACATACATCTCCGAGGTGTTGATGGAAGACTGATAAGGGCTTCCGTAATAACCGAAACCACCTCTTAACCGGAATTTCTGTATTCTCCATTCGGTTCCGAATCGTACATTGACGGGTGATTTGTATTTGTTTTTGATCTCGGCGTTCACATCTGAAAAACTTGCATCAGTGGCAGAAAAACTCGATTGTGAATAGTTGACATATTCATATTCTCCGCTGATAAGCCCAAATTTTCCGATGATGAATGCAACGCTTCCAATTGCCCTGAACGGTGTAGTGAGCTGATAGTCAAAAGAACCCAACGGAGAGCTTGCTGAATTTGTACCGAAATCCAATTCGCCTGTCATGTCGCTGCTCCAGATATCTCTCATATTCCCATAATATGTGGGTGTATGAATGGCTGCCCCGATTCTTACCCAATCGGCAGGCCGGTATATGAGCCCGATTTTAAAATTGATTCCTGTGCCACGCGTATCAAGCTGCTGGTTAAAAGTCATAGACCTGAAATAGTGCACTGCAGTATCATTTTTGATTTCTCTGTACTGAGTATATTCAGAATACCGGATAACTGGTATCCCAATGGTGGCACCGATGTATAACCGGTCGTTGTAATTTGCCCCGAATGCAAAATCATACTCATTGATTGAGCCTTCAGTGGTCACTGTTTTTGACTGGATCAATCCCCCGTTCCGCGCATCATTCATATATCTGTGATTCACTGTATCAAAGAAAATCAGATCGTTGTTGTATGCCAGCGCAATGTCGAATGGATACTGGTCGTTGATCATCTGAGGGGTGACGCCACCGGGCGTATTATTCAGGATATCGACATACTGATTGAGAAGGGAGCTTTTATTATTTGTGCCTTCCATGAATACCCGGTTATTGAAATCATTCTGCCGGTTCATACCAAAACCAATGTTGAATCCTTTAAAGCCGGAACTACTCTTGTCGCTGCCCGAGAGGTGAAAAACCAATCCCAGGTCTTCCATTCCGATATTGAAGTTATTATCCCGGTTGGTTTCCGTGTTAAAAGTGGATGAGGAATTTTCCATCCGCAGGTATGGACTGATTGTGAATTCAGAACTGGAATAAAGTCCAAGCCCTGCAGGATTGGTTGCAATGGAAGAAAAGTCAGCACCGACTGCACCGAAAGCTCCGCCAAGTCCCTGGAATCGTGCAGTGCCGTTGTAAAAAATCCGCGAATAACGCAAAGCATCTGATGAATTCTGTGGAAATACCGTGGTAATGGAGCATATTAATATTGCAATTATTAATAGTCGTTTCATAGGATAAAAATGTTTTAAGTTCTGAACTGATTTCTTGTTCTGACGTTGTAAAGAGTCTCTTTCAGATTGTATTATCGCCTTCTGCCACCGCCGCTACTGCTGCCCGAACTGCCGCCGGAATGTGACGGGGCTGAAGAGGAACGGGAAGGAGCAGAATAATTGGAACCCGATGACCGTGATTGACCGGAATTACCTGGCGAGGAGTAAGATCTCGATGGAGTGCTGTACATGCGGCCACTGCCGGAAGGATTTGAAAAGACTCTGGAGTTGCCCCCTGTGTTGGAAGGAGAGGAATATCTCCTGCCGTTGGGGTTTTGGTTGTTGTAATTACTATTCCTGTTGGAATTTCCGCTCACGCCGGTAGGACGACCCTGCTGTGTACGTGGGTTGATGTATTCCTGGCTTGATTTCGGTTGTCTGTATGCCGGAGAAGAATAGTTCTGGGCATCCGACCGGGTAACCTGTTGCTGATTTCCGGGCCTCGTATACCTTGGTGTGGGTGCCTGGCGTTGAACATAATTACGGTCTGACCGGGTTTTATTATCCTGGTTGCTTCTTATAACACGTGTATTTTCCTGATTTCTTGAATGGGAATAATTGTAACGCTGCTTATCGGGAGGGACTCGGTTGATATCAGTACGCCCCGAACGGGTTTGGTCACCAGAACGATTGACGTACCCAGGATTAGGGGTTCTTGTGTCTTTCAACTGTTCTACCCGTGAGTTGTTGTTAATGGCTGTGGTCCGGGAGTTTTTTTCTCCATCGGGGGAAGTAAGGGTCCTTCTTTGTCCATAATAACGATCCCCGTGATTTCCATTATTCCAATCCCAATAATGGTGGCCATGCCCATGACCTCCCCAATAGGGATAATCCCAGTACCAGTTAGAGTAAGGATAATAGTAGTATGGGTAGTCCCAGTAATAAGGATAGTACCATGAATAGGGATAGCCGAAACCGAAATCTCCCCATCCGTATCCAAAACCAAATGAGAAGGATGGATCCCAAAGAGAACCCCAGGAGTTACCGAAATAGAGGTTGACATTTGGCGAGGATCCACCCGACGACGAAGTGGAATCTGAAGATCCGTTATAATATTCGCTGTTATAGTTCAGTCCCGGATTCTTATCATTGAATCTTTTAATCCTGGCCGAATAGGAATTGTTGCTGTAATCTACCGTTGAAGTGGCAGAGGCAGGGGACAGTTTGGATGAACTGTCGGCCGAAACAACCGAATGCGAAGCAGAAAGATCTTCATTCTGGATCTTGGGTTTAGAGGTTATCTTCGTAAGGTCATCCCGATTGGAATATACGTCATCGTAAGTATAACCAGTTGCTTTTTGTGGTGATTTGCAACTGATCAGAAAGGCGACGATGAGGATGCTGAAGATGATTGATTTTTTCATATGATGTTCTCCTTTTGAATTTTGGATGGATTGAAGTTCTTTAGAATCGCGATAATTTTATTACTTTTGTATCAATAAATGAACCCGGAGAAACAGCAAATATTATACCATACTCAGTAAATGGCAAAAGATTTTCCAACTAGAAAAGAAAATTATTCACAATGGTACAATGACCTTGTGATCAAGGCCGACCTGGCAGAAAATTCGGCAGTTCGTGGATGTATGGTGATAAAACCTTATGGGTATGCTATCTGGGAGAAAATTCAGTCTGCCCTGGATAAGATGTTCAAGGATACAGGTCACAGCAATGCTTATTTTCCAATCTTTATCCCGAAATCCTTTTTCAGCCGCGAAGCAAGTCATGTGGAGGGTTTTGCAAAAGAGTGTGCCGTGGTCACACATTATCGCCTGAAAGCATCCCCGGATGGCAAGGGGGTTGTGGTAGATGAGGATGCCCGCCTGGAAGAGGAGCTGATCGTGCGACCTACTTCAGAAACCATCATCTGGGATACCTACCGTAACTGGATCAAATCTTACCGTGACCTTCCGATTCTGATCAACCAGTGGGCGAATGTTGTGCGTTGGGAGATGCGTACCAGGTTGTTTCTCAGGACTACTGAATTTCTCTGGCAGGAAGGGCATACTGCTCATGCCACGCGTGAAGAGGCCGTTAGTGAAGCGGAGACCATGCTGAATGTGTATGCCGATTTTGCGGAGAACTGGATGGCTATTCCGGTGATCAGGGGAACCAAGAGCCCGGCTGAACGTTTTGCCGGCGCCGTTGAAACTTACGCGATCGAAGCCCTGATGCAGGATGGAAAGGCCCTGCAAGCCGGAACATCTCATTTTCTCGGAGAGAACTTTGCAAAAGCATTTGATGTTAAATTTCTGAACCGGGAAAACCAGCTTGAGTATGTGTGGGCCACCTCATGGGGTGTATCAACGAGACTCATGGGGGCATTGGTCATGTCACATTCGGATGACAACGGACTTGTGCTGCCTCCCAATCTGGCACCTATCCAGGTTGCCATTGTACCGGTTTTCAAAACCAAAGAACAACTCAACCTGATCTCGGAAAAGGTTTTCCCGCTGAAAAAAGCATTGGAAGCAAAAGGGATATCTGTAAAATATGACGACCGCGATACTCATAAACCCGGCTGGAAATTTTCAGAATACGAATTTAAAGGTGTCCCGGTGAGGATCACTATCGGACCCAGGGACATAGAACAGGGAACCGTCGAGGTTGCCCGACGAGACACCCTGGAAAAAGAGGTCTTCCAGATGACAGATATTGAAAACAAGGTGGTCCATCTGCTCGACCAGATCCAGAAAAACCTTTACAACAAGGCTCTCGATATGAGAGAAACTAATTCTTACAGGGTGGATACCTGGGATGAATTTAAGCGTGTTTTAGATACAACCGGGGGATTTATTTATGCCCATTGGGATGGCACAGCCGAAACCGAAGAAAAGATCAAAGAAGAGACCAAAGCCACAATACGGGTAATTCCACTGAACAATCCCCAGGAAAGCGGGAAATGCATTTACACCGGTAAACCGTCTTCCCAACGGGTTATATTTGCCCGGGGATACTGATCAGAATTCAATAAGCTGACCCGCTCCGATGATATGAGCGTGAACGGTATCAGGTTTCCCTGTAAAATAGATGTTGCCGATTGACCGGATCGTAGCATCAAGGTATTTAATAACATTGACGTAACAATCGTTAGTTCCGGTATTTGACACATAAGAATAATCGGTGCTCAGGTCTTTCAGTTGCAGTGGCCCGAAATCTCCCAGAACGACATAATCGAATACTGATCTTCCCCTGAGCGTGATGTCTGCCGTTCCCTGATGTTCATAGATATATCCCTGGGTTACGTTGAGGGAAAGATCAATGCTCCCGCATCCTCCCCAGACATCGAGTAAGAATGATGCGGATGTCAGGACATTGGTTGAGGTTATATTGCCTGCAGACAAGTACCAGATCTTTCTCAGGTTCTTCACATGAATATAAACGTTCAACGGTTTATCATAACTGCGCACCCAATTACAGGTATTGGTATTATCAATCACCAGTTGCCGGTTTTCGATGATGGTCTTTATACCCGCTATGATTTTTTCACCTGCCTCAACTACTACGCTGTTGAGCGTATCCTGTGTAAGGATGATGTCAACATTCTGTTTGGCAATGATGGTATCGAAATCAGTTATAATCCGTGCCTGCTTAATGACAGTGCCGGCGCTGGTAAAACATTCTGCCCCCGATTTCTTACAGGAGGAAATGCCCGACAGTAATGCCAGCAGGACCACTACTGCCACGCAGAGGCATTTAACTGAATTATTTAAGAGTTTTTTTTCCATATGATTTTTCGATATGCAGACCAAATCCCCATCCGATATAGTCAGCCCGGCCCCAATGAACTTTCAGCATCACATTGGCATAAAAATCTTTTGAAAATTTATATTGAAAAGAGATCTTCTCATAGAAAGGCCCATTACTTCGTTCCTGTCCTCCAAGGTAATATCCGAGATTCAGGATAAAATCGAGTCTTGAAAGAACAAGCATGTAGGCGGCATTGATCCCGGGCCGGACAATCTTCAGCTTATTCGTAACATCGGCCCCTTGATTTTCCAGAATTTTAACATGGGATTCATCGTACGAAAGATCCAGTCCGAATCCCCACTTGCTTTTCCGTTTAACGGGGAAGAAAGTATTTTCATATAAATGATAAACCAGGAAGTTTTTCCCGAGAACAGCTTTCATATTCTTCCATCCAAGGGCTACTCCGACATCAAACTCAATGTGGTGTCTTATAATCGCAGAGTAGGGCTCGGTAGGAGGGATGAAGCGGTCGCCGATAGATTTGTTTTCCCTCGCAAGCCGGTATGCGACTCCGGCATTTACTGCGAGGATATTCAATCCATAATTCGGTAGCTTCAATGAACCGTTTGAAAAATGCTGCAACCCAAATCCACATGATAAGATCAACCTTCCGCTGAGTTTGTAACGAGCCAGAAACATCAGGTTCGCGGAAGCATTGATGTGCGAACCGATGGCAAGGTTCTTATAGTCAGTAAGCCGGTCGAAACGTCTGGTAAGATAGCCAGCTCCCAGTCCAAACCTGAAACTGAACGAAAATTTTTTGTGCCTGACCAGCGGAAAATTTATGAAAGGGAAGATAGAAAATGCTGAACCCAACTCAGGAGATTTCCCGAGGCCGGTATATAGAAAAGTCATCCCGATCTCCGGATAGCTAAAAGCCCTTTCCCATATATGTTTTCCATAGGTTTCCTGTTGAAGGTTGATTTCAAAAACAGGGAAATGACCGTTAAACCTTTCCAACTCAATGTGCTGAGCATACAGGAATCCGTAATAAAACCGCCCTTCCACCATCATATTTGAAGTAAAGAGCTTGTGTTCATATTCCTGCGATCGTGCTGGAGCGGAGAACAATATTAAAAAAATAACCAATGAAAAGAGAATGTGAGCTGATGTGTCGAAATGTGTTAAAGATGTTCTCAAATCAAGGATTATTAAAGCGTTCTCCTCGTGCAAAGTTAGGAGGATTTCTTCATACCATGACCAGCAGACCTGGCTAACTATCTTAACGTGAAAACCGATAAATCCTTACTTTTGTAAAAAAATAAAAATGGAAGAGCGCGTTGCCGCATTCGGGCGGTTGCTGGAGATTATGGATGAACTCAGGGCTAAATGTCCCTGGGACCAGAAACAGACTTTGGAAAGCCTGAGATACCTGACCATCGAGGAAACCTATGAATTATCCGATTCCATATTGGAAAAAAATATGGATGGGATTAAGAAGGAATTGGGAGACCTTATGCTTCACCTGGTCTTTTATTCCAAAATTGCCTCTGAAACAGGAAGCTTTGATATCCTGGATGTATTAAATAATATCATTACAAAACTCATTCACCGTCATCCTCATATCTTCGGGGATGTCAAAGTAAGCAATGCCAAAGATGTGAGGGATAACTGGGAAAAGATCAAACTGAAAGAAAAAGGAAATGAGTCGGTCCTTTCCGGTGTCCCGAATTCATTGCCTGCCATCGTAAAGGCATACAGAATTCAGGAGAAAGCAAGCGGAGTAGGGTTTGACTGGGAAAAAGCGGAACAGGTGTGGGATAAGGTTATGGAAGAAATGAACGAATTGAAGGAAGAGGTTGGCAAAGGTTCATCTGTTGAAAAAAAAGAGGATGAATTGGGCGACCTGTTGTTTGCCATCGTAAATTATGCAAGATTCATTGATGTGAATCCGGAAGATGCTCTGGAACGAACGAACAGGAAATTTATCCAACGGTTTCAGTATCTCGAAGAAAAAGCCAAAAAGCTTAACAAGCCGCTTAAAGATATGACCCTTGCCGAAATGGATGTTTTCTGGGAGGAAGCTAAAACCTGGAAACCAATATAATCATATGTCTGATGGCGTTTTTGAGAAAAGAAATCTGAAACCCTGGCTGATACCGGCCGGGTTGATCATTCTTAATTTTATTCTTAAGATCATTTTCCTTGACCGGCGGGACATTTCCATGGATGAACCTTTCACCATTTATTATTCCCAGGCCGGTATTCCTTCTCTTTTCGAGATGCTGAAGACCGAGAATAATCCTCCCCTGTTTTTTTTACTTCTGCATTTCTGGATTCAGGTCTTCGGCATCTCGGCTTTCTCTGTCCGGTTCATGCCATTCCTCTTCAGTATCCTGACGGCTCCTGTGATTTTCCTTACCGGGAAACGATTTTTTTCGGTAGGGTCGGGTATTGTTGCATCGCTGATCTTCACCTTTTCAAATTACCATCTGGCGTTTGCTCATGAAGCAAGGGTTTATCCACTGTTTGTATTACTTACCTGTCTATCCATGTATTTTTTTCTCTCGCTGATTCAAAACCCGGGAAAGAAAACGCCCTTGTATCTGTTAGTCATTATCAATGTCCTGCTGATCTATTCACACTTCTTTGGCTTTTTCGTGATCGGCATCCAATTACTTTCATGCCTGATCTTTCCGGAAACCCGTAAAGCAGTTAAGGCCTGCCTTCAGGCATTGATGGCAACGCTCCTCTTATATTTACCCTATTTTCCTGTTCTTTTCAGTCGGTTCTCTTCTTCCTCAGGTGGTACATGGGTTCCTCCTCCGGTATTCAGCGATCTTTATACCATGGCATGGAGGTTCAGTAACGTACCTGTTGTGACAGTATTTTTTATTTTAATGCTGACGGCGGCTTTTGTGAAATATCTGATAGGCAGGAGAAATCCTTCAGAACATCCTTCTCCTTATCAAAAGGTGCTCCTGATTTGGTTCTTCGTTCCTTATCTGGCAATCTTTCTCCTTTCATTTAAACTTCCGATGTTCCTCGACCGTTACCTGGTTTTCACTTCCATTGCTTTCTATTTACTGGTTGGGCAGGCAATTATTTATACCTCGGGATCGCGGAAAATCGTTTTTTATGTGGTGTCGGTAATAGCAGTGGGAGGGATGCTGATTACTTTTAAACCAAACCTGGGCAATCATCGCAGGTTGAAAAAAGTTGTTGAGGTTATCTCCGAACTTAAACGGAATAACACCCCTGTGTTTATGTGCCCGGAATGGCTGGAATATGGGTTTGCTTATTATTATAATCCGGGGTATTTCAGGGATTACGGGAAACTCAGACTGGACCTTCAAAATAATTCCATTTTCCCCGTGAGCCATCCGGAAGAGATTCCACATGGTATCTTTGAAACAACAACCTCTCTCATTCTCCTGGAAGAATGGCCTGAGGTTGTGGATAAAAATAATGAAGTCCTGAAAACGATTTCAGACAGATTCTCCGGATGCAGGGAAATCAATATCCCTGAAGCATATAAGATCTATTATTTCACAGGGAAGAAATAAAACCTGGTTGATCCTTCTCAGTGTTCTGAAAGGTAACTGGCAACACCCTCTGCAGTTTCCTTCATTCCTGCATCACCTTTATGCCAATCGGCCGGACAAACTTCCCCGTTTTCTTCGAAAAACTGGAGTGCATCCACCATCCGTAAGGCTTCTTCAATACTGCGGCCCAGCGGAAAGTCGTTGACCACCTGGTGACGTATAATGCCCTGCTTGTCAATGAGGAACAATCCCCTGAAAGCTTTAGCTTCACCTTCAAATCCGATAGTGCCATCTTCGTTGTATATCCATTCACCGGCAAGCACATCGTAATTTGCTGCAATGGTTTTTGAAAGGTCGGATACGATCGGGTATTTAACGCCATGTATTCCTCCTTTTTTCTTTTCGGTATTCAGCCATGCCCAGTGGGAGAATTTGGAATCGACAGAGCAGCCGACAACCGCCACATTCCGTTTTTCAAATTCCTGGAGTTTTTCCTGGAAGGCTAAAAGTTCGGTGGGACAGACAAAGGTAAAATCCAATGGATAGAAGAAAAAGATCACATGCTTTTTTCCAATATACTGCTGAAGGGAGAATTTTTCAACAAATTCGCCGCCATTCACTACTGCATCTGCTTCAAATATGGGAGCAGTCTTTCCAACTAATACTGACATATTTCAGATTTTTAAGATTAATGTTTTTTGCAAAGATAAAAAATTATTTAGAAACATTATGAATAAATAATATTTTCAGGGGTTGATATCACTGATGTTAAATTGAAGATTGGATTTGCTTTGGAAATCAAAGAGGGTGGACTTGCGTATACTATAATACTGTTGCCAGTAACTCTGCAAGGCAGAAAAGAAAGCATTCTCGGAATTATCTGCCTCAGTCTGTGCAGTATATAATTCCTGGAAGTCGGATATCTTACCGATCATGTAACGATCCTGGGTGATCTGATATGATTTTTTTGCGACAGTATCAGCTTTGGCAGCAATCTGAAGTTGGTTTTGTTGCATATTGAATTTCATGATATTCCGGTAAATACCCTGACGGAAATCAATGATTCCCTGTTCTACCTGGTTTTTCACAATATCACGTTGAGATTCTGCAATATTTATTTTACCCCTTGCCACACCCCAGTCAACAATAGGAATATTGAGTGTCAATGAAACCGATTCAGCATCCATTGGGCTTTTATAGGCATTACCAAGGTTACCGGCAGTCTGATTGTATCCAAAAGACGCCCTGAGATTGGCGTCAAATCTCCCGTTCATTTTTGCATAATTCACCCCCATGTCAGCTTCCAGCAATTGACGTGTAAAATCCTCCGCCGGTGAAGTATTTGCCAGCGCTTCATCAATTGCCTTCATTGGATTTACTGTAAAAAAATTGATATCAACCGGGGGTAAGAGTATGATTGAATCGGACTCAGGTAGTCTAAGAAATGATTTATAGACGAAAAGTGCGTCTTCAAGAGACAGCCTGGCGTTTTCAATTGCAAGTTTAGCTTTTAATAAGCTAAGCTCATAAAGTAAAAGCTGATTTTGGGGTATCTTACCGAGCTGATAGCGTCCCTGGGTTATTTTATAAAGCGTATCATAATTCTGGAAATTCGTTTCTGCAATTTTATTTTCAACCTGAGCTTCCAGAACCGCGAAAAAATAGTTGGTTGTCATGATGTTAATATCCTCGATTGCTTCAAGGTATTTCCGTTTCGCCTGGTCGTATTTGAGAGGTTGTAGCCTGCGGTCCCATTTATAACTGTTAAATTGGAAGATTGGTTGAACATAATCGATAGACACAGGAGCTGCAAGGTAATTGGATGTATCCAGAAAAGCGCTGAAATTATCAATTCTCTGAAGTCCGCTGTTCAATGAAATGCTGCCGCCTGTAAAACCGATCTGCTGGGTTAAATTGATCCCTCCAATATAATTGACAGTTTGTTGTAAAAAATAACTTGTAACCCCATAGTTTGTAGAGGGTTGGATGGATCTTGTAAAATTAGGAAGGGTCCCCGACGCATTAAGCTGGGGCAGGTATCCCCGGCGGAATGTTTTATAAGTAAGGTAGCTGACTTTGAACTCCTGTTTGGCAATCAATGCCTGGATCGACCTTTCTTTCGCCAGGAAGGTGCCTTCTTCCAGTGTCATTCTGCGGATCTTCTTCTGTGCGAGTGCGGTATGGGGATAAATGAGCAGAATCAGCGCTATGATCCAGATATACGATAAGGGTCTTTGCATAGGATTGGTTTTGCATTATTCATGTCTCAGTGACGCCACCGGTTCCTGCTGTGAAGCCCGCCGGGCAGGCATAAAGCCGAATGCGATACCGACGGTGGCGGAAACTCCGAAAGAAATCACCACCGACCATGGGGAAACGATTGTTGGAATGGATGTGAGTTCCATGATCAGTTTGGAGATTACGATCCCTAAGATGATCCCGATCAGTCCGCCTGTTATAGAGATCATCGTAGCTTCGGAAAGGAACTGGAGGATGATGTCGCGTTTTGTAGCACCAATGGCTTGGCGGATACCTATCTCCTTGATTCTTTCCAACACCGAAGCCAGCATGATGTTCATAATCCCGATTCCGCCGATGAGCAGGGAAATACTGGCAATGGCACCGAGCACCATGTTGAAGATATCACGTGTCCGTTCCTCCTGTTTGAGCAGTAGTTCCGGAACTTTTATTTCCACATCTTCCACACCGGCATGGCGGCGGATCATCATCCGTCTGAGGACTTCCGTTGTGGGTTTCACCATCCTGCTTTCTTTCACCTGAACCACGATTTTATCCACCTGATTGCCGGAAGTATTATCGGCTTCATTACCAATATGTATAGAGCCCCACTCGACAAATATCGTCTGGCCCTGAAAAGAGTTCTTGTTGATGATGGAACGGTCTTTATAACGTAACAATATGGTCTGGATAGGAGTGTAGATGGTATTGTTATAATCGGAGATCCCCAGGTTTTCAAGCGCCTGCTGATTCACTTCCCGGTTTCTCAGGATACCGATAACCGTCAGCCAGATCGGGCCGCATTTTATTTCCTTCCCGATTGGATTTTCCTTTGAAAAGTAATGCCCTTTAATGGTAGACCCGATGATACAAACAGGTTTCCCGTCTTTCAGCTGTTCCTTGTTGAACATTTCTCCTTTCAACAGATCCAGGTTAAAAACGCTGAAGAAATCAGGAGTTATACCGGTTACCTTTGTAGTAGATTTTTTCCCTCCCCTGATCACATCCATTTCGTAGATCACTTCCGGGCTGACTTTGTCGACGGTAGGAATGACTTGTTTGATGCTGATGGCGTCTTGCAAAGTCAACCCCGGCGAGAATTTCTTGGCATCTTTGGAATCAGAATTATTTTTGGTTTGGGGCTCCGAAGAATTATCGTTCTTTTCAGAAGATTTCTTCTTCTCAGTTTTGGAGGAGATCACGATGTTGTTGACGCCAACCAGCTTCATCTGGTCGAGGATCTCCTTTTGGGCGCCCCGGCCGATGGCCATCATGGCAATCACGGCAGCCACTCCGAAGATAATCCCGAGGGCTGTGAGCATGGACCGGAATTTATTGATAAAAACCGCTTCCCATGCAATGTTAAGAATATAGATATAGCGTTCGAACACAGAGGTTGGGTTTATCGGGAAGACCCGGGTTTGATCATCTTACTGGTGTTCTTTGCATTGGGTTTTAAAATATTTTTGGATGCCGGTTTCACTTCAAATTTTTTCAATTCTTCTGGAGAGAGTTCCACCAGTTTCATTTTATCGGCATTTTCCGGCTGGAGAAGCAGCAATTCATCATTTTCTTTTACGCCGGATTTAAGGATAATCTCATTGTCATTACTTTCCCCCGCGATCACCTGTTGTTTGATGACCCGGCTTCCATTTTTCTTAAAAACATACGTGACAGTGTCGTTACTGATTACTGCTTCTATGGGAGCGAACATCACATTGTTTATTGAAGCAGTGATGATTGTATTTTTGGATGTCATCGATGGCCTCAGGATGGAGTCGAATTCATTGATGAGAATATTGACCTCGAAGACTTTTGCATTGGTATTCGGAAGTTGTTCTCCTACATTGGCAACATCTTTTACTTTTCCGGTAAACTTTTTATCAGGGAAGGCATCAATCCCGATCCGCACTTCCTGACCTGTTTTAACCTTGCTGATGTCAATTTCATTTACGTAGGTGCGGGAAATCATCTTTGACAGGTCAGGTAATTCAGCCACGGTACAGTCGCCCCACGTATCTACGGTTGAACCTTCCTGCTGGCGCCCGTTCCAGTTGCGGGAATAGATCACCATTCCTTTTTTTGGTGCAAAGATGTTGAACTGTTTGATCTTATCCTGCATCTGTTCAAGTTTCCGTTGGGCCTGGGAATAAGTTGAGTTGGCATCATCCATGTTGGCGACTTCTTTCCTGTACTGAAGATCATAACTCTTTTGTGCCTGTTCCAGTGTCCGCTGTGCCTTTTCCATTTCAATCTCTGCCTGCCTGCGTGTGGCAGGTGGTTCGTAAATGGATTGATCTTTTATGGTCTTTTTTTGTTCAAGGTCATATTTCATATTGATTTGATCATCGCGAAGGCGGCGCAGGTTCAGGGAGCTATCGAGTTGCCGCTGGGTCAGTTGGGTCAGTGCTTTGTCACGGTTGGTTTCGACCTCCTTCATTTTGGAATTAATTTCACTCTGGTCGAGTGCAGCGACGAAATCCCCGGAATCGACTTTGGTTCCTTCCTGTACCAGTTTCAGGATTTTAACGGAATAGATCTGCATTTGATTGAGACCCAGCGGTCCACGGATCTTTTCAGAAGATTTGGCAAACAGTTCGCCGGTGGTGGTAACCTCAATGGGGAAAGTGCCTTTCTTTACCTTGACAGTAATCTGCTGGCTTTTATCATTCCTGGAGAAAATGAAATAGGCCACAATAGCCAGCACGAATATACCTGCTATTATGTAACCAACCTTTTTCTGCTTCATAGAAGGATTTTTGGGGAATATTAGACATCGATTTTTGCATATTTTGCGTTGCGCTCAATGAATTCACGACGCAGCGGAACATCATCCCCCATGAGCATCGAAAAGATCCGGTCAGCTTCCGTGCCATTTTCGATAGTCACCTGTCTCAGGGTCCGGAATTCGGGGTTCATGGTAGTATCCCATAACTGTTCCGAGTTCATCTCACCGAGACCTTTATACCGCTGAATATGGATGCTGCTTTCTTTTCCGTTGGCAGTCAGCTCCTGGACGATTTGTGCGCGTTCTTCTTCTGTCCAGCAATAATGCCCGGTCTGACCTTTTTTGATCAGGTATAACGGTGGAGTCGCAATATAAACGTACCCGTTTTCGATCAGTTCTTTCATATACCTGAAGAAAAATGTCAGGATAAGGGTAGAGATATGACTGCCATCCACATCGGCATCCGTCATTATGATTATTTTATGATAACGAAGTTTTTCCAGGTTTAGTGCCTTGCTATCTTCTTCAGTGCCAATAGTTACCCCCAGGGCCGTAAAGATGTTCTTGATTTCTTCACTCTCGAAGATCTTATATTGCATAGCTTTCTCGACATTCAGGATCTTTCCGCGGAGGGGAAGGATGGCCTGGAATTTACGGTCGCGGCCTTGTTTTGCGGTGCCACCTGCAGAATCACCCTCAACGAGGTAGATCTCGCAAAGGGTGGCATCCCGTTCTGAGCAATCGGCGAGTTTCCCGGGGAGTCCCGATCCACCAAGGACACCTTTCCGCTGAACAAGTTCACGTGCTTTCCGGGCAGCATGACGTGCGGTTGCAGCGAGGATGACTTTGTTGACAATGGTTCTTGCTTCTTTCGGATGTTCTTCAAGGTAGTAGGAAAGCAGTTCGCTGACCAGCTGGTCAACTACTCCCATCACCTCATTGTTGCCAAGTTTGGTTTTTGTCTGCCCTTCAAACTGGGGTTCCTGAACCTTAACCGAAATGATGGCGGTCAGTCCTTCACGAAAATCATCGCCGTTGATGTCAAACTTCAGTTTTGCAAGCATGCCCGTTTTATCCGCGTAGCTCTTAAGAGTACGTGTTAGGGCCCGGCGGAAACCGGAAAGGTGCGTTCCTCCTTCGTGCGTGTTTATGTTATTGACATACGAATGCATGTTTTCGGAGAAGGAGGTGTTGTATTGCATGGCGATCTCCATAGGAATACCGTTCTTTTCGCCTTCAATCGTGATGGGTTCCGGCATCAGTTTTTCACGGTTGGCATCGAGATAATCGATAAAATCCCTCAGTCCCTCTTTGGAAAAGAATGTTTCCGAGAAAAAATTACCCTGCTCGTCTTTTTCCCTCTCATCGGTGATGGTAAGCGTGATCCCTTTGTTGAGGAAGGCAAGCTCCCGCAACCGGGAAGTCAGGATTTCGGAGTCATAATGTTCAGTTATGAAAATCGAGTTATCGGGTTTAAAAGTTATAATGGTGCCGTTCTGGTCGGTATCGCCAACCGTTTTTACTGGGTACATCGGTTTTCCGTATTGGTATTCCTGCTGGAAGACCTTCCCGCCACGGTGAACGGTAACCAACAATTTTTGTGAAAGGGCATTGACAACCGAAACACCTACCCCGTGTAACCCGCCGGAAACCTTATAAGTGTCTTTATCGAATTTCCCGCCGGCATGAAGAACTGTCATGACAACTTCCAGGGCCGATCGCTGTTCCTTTTCATGGAAATCCGTAGGGATCCCCCTGCCGTTGTCTATTACTGTAACGGAATTGTCTTCGTGTATGATCACATCAATTTTGTTGCAGTATCCCGCCATGGCTTCGTCGATGGAATTATCAACAACTTCATAAACGAGGTGATGCAGTCCCCTGATATTTACGTCTCCAATATACATGGCAGGCCTCTTCCTGACAGCTTCCAGTCCTTCCAGAACCGTGATATTTTCAGCTGTGTAATTCTGACTGGCAAGTTCTTTTTCTATATCATTCATAATCAAACAATTAAATTTAATGTTATAGATACAAAAGTACGAAAAATATCCGGATAAATTTTCATTAAAAATCAGGATAATCAAGGATTTTATTAACAATTGTAGGTGCAAAAACCGGGGTGCATGATTACAATACCGTTGGAACAAGAAAATAACGAAAAAATAGGCCGGACGACCTTAAAAATGAGGATGGGTTGGCTGGCTTTTCAGTTTTGCAACAATGGCCTCTGAAGCCTTTCCATTTCCAAATGATGAATTGCGGGAAGAAGAAGGAACCTCTGACCGGATGGCTTTAAGGATTTTCTCCGGGTCAGTACCTGTGATGATGTTCCAGTTGTCGTGAAGTGTTTCCACCCATTCAGTTTCTGTACGCAGGGTGATACATTGCTTACCGAGAAAATAGGCTTCTTTCTGCAATCCGCCGGAATCGGTTAAGACTTTTCCGGCATGCATCGTCAGGTAAAGCATCTGGAGGTATCCGACTGGATCGATGATTTGAACATTTTCAGGAAGGAGGATGGTGTTTTTGATGATCTTCCGGGTGCGGGGATGGATGGGTAAAACTATGACCTGACGGGATTCTGAAAATGCCTGGAACAGGTTTTTAAGGTTATCGATATTGTCGGTGTTTTCAGCACGATGCACCGTGGCCAGCAGGTAATCCTGCGGAAGGTCATTGATTTTAAAGGAATCCGGGTTCTTCAGGATTTTCTCCATATAGAAAAGTACACTGTCGAACATGACATCTCCCGTGAGACAGCTTGCTTCCAGCAATCCTTCCTTCTCAAGATTAATCATGGCTGTTTGGGTAGGGGCGAAGAGAAGGTCGGAGATCCGGTCGGTCACGATCCGGTTGATCTCTTCCGGCATATTCCGGTTGAATGAACGGAGCCCTGCTTCAACATGGGCCAACGGGATGTTGAGTTTTGTGGCCGCAAGCGCACCGGCAAGGGTTGAATTCGTATCGCCGTAAACCAGGGTCCAATCGGGTTTTTCCTCCAGGAGGATGGCTTCAATACCTTCCAGCATCTTCCCGGTTTGAACTGCATGTGAGGCTGAGCCAACTTCAAGGTTAAAATCAGGATGGGGGATATTCAGTTCCTCGAAGAAGATATCCGACATGTTCTGATCATAATGCTGTCCGGTATGAACCAGGATTTCCTTGATATCAGGATCATGAAGAAGAATGCGTGAAATCGTTGCAGCTTTGATGAACTGCGGGCGTGCGCCGATAACCGTTACAATCTTCATGATTTTTTGAAGTTTTAAAAAATAACAGCAGTTCTGTAAGCAGGATCCTGTTGAATTCTATCATTTATCTGAGCCGGATGTCGCCATCCGGCTTTAGCGACCTACCCCCCGGCATCGGGCGAGCAACCCTTGACAACCGGTATACATGGTCTTTCAACCCATAAGGTTTACCCCTCCGGCAGTCACCTGCACGGATCGTGAGCTCTTACCTCGCGTTTTCACCCTTTCCCCCGATTTCTCGGGAGTGGTAATTTTCTGTGGCACTGTCCGTCCCTCCGGCTTTTATATCCGGAAAGCCTTCCCGTTAGGAAGTATGGTGCTCTGTGTTGTCCCGACTTTCCTCCGCGCCAGAGGCACGGCGATAGAACAAACTGCTGTTGGCGCAAAGGTACAAATTCCGGCCGATTATCGATATCTTTGCAATTCAATAATATTCACTGATGAAGGATTTGAGTACCGGAAATGAGGGCAAACTAATCCTGAGATTTGCCATCCCGATGCTGCTTGGAAATGTATTTCAGCAACTCTACAGTGTCATCGACAGCATCGTGGTGGGAAAGTTCATCGGGAAAGACGCATTGGCGGCAGTGGGAACATCAGGTCCCGTGATCTTCCTGCTGATCTCCTTCATGATCGGGATCACCATGGGATTTACAATCGCGATATCCCAGTATTTTGGCGCTAAAGACATAACGAAAGTCCAGAAGGCCATCAATACCATGTACATTTTTCTTTTCTTTCTTTCCCTGGTAATGAGTGTTGTCGGGATTCTGCTGAGCGGTTACATTTTCCGCCTGATCAACCTTGACCCTTCGATCATTCCACAGGCCAAATTGTTCCTGAATATCTTTTTCGCCGGGCTGATCTTCCTTTTCGGTTACAATGGAACCAGCGCCATTTTACGAGGGTTGGGCGACTCAAAAACACCGCTTTATTTCCTGGTCGGTTCCGTAGTGATCAATATCGGACTTGACCTGTTCTTTGTGCCGGTATTACACTGGGGTGTGGCGGGTGTAGCCTGGGCAACCGTGATATCGGAGGCGCTGGTTTTTATCGTTCAGATTCTTTATCTTAATAAGTATCATAAAGTAGTAAAATTTTCTTTCCGCAATCTGAAATTCGACTATCCTATTTTTGTAAAAAGCATACGTATCGGGTTGCCGACCGGCTTCCAGCAAACCTTCGTCGCCGTGGGTATGGTTGCTTTGTATTGGGTGGTTAACCGGTTTGGCATCGATGCCAATGCGGCTTACAGCGTCGCAGGCAGGATCGACAATTTCGCAGCTATGCCAGCCATGAGTTTTGCCATTGCACTTTCTACCTTCGTCGGGCAGAACATGGGCGCCAATAAACCGGAAAGGGTCAAAACAGGATTAAAGGCTACTTTTTTTATGACAAGTGCAGTCACCCTTACCATCTCAGCATTCATCCTTTTTTTTGCACGCGGCCTGATGCGGTTGTTTACTGATGATGCAGTGGTTATTGAACTTGGGCACAGCTATCTGGTCGTGATCGGGATCTTCTACATCCTCTTCTCTACGATGTTCGTGATCAATGGCGTTCTCAGGGGCGCGGGCGATACCTTCGTGCCGATGTTTATCAGTTTGTTTTCACTGTGGCTTGTCAGGATCCCGGTAGCTATCCTGTTGTCAAATGTCCCATCCATCGGGGTTCATGGCATCTGGTGGTCGATCCCGATAGGTTGGTTCTCAGGATTAGTTGTCTATTATTTCTATTACCGGTCGGGCCGATGGAGGAAGAAGGCAATCGTTAAATACGACAGTGAAGGAAAGATGATCTGATCTTCCGGAAGGAAATGATGCTTATATCACTGGTATCAACTTTTTCCCGTTCCGAATTCAATAGTGTTATTATCTTTGTTCTGCATCACCGGGTGGTATCAACAGACAGGTTAAATTCAGACAGGGTTCTATGAAAAAGGTTTCTGTAATTTTAACAACCTATAACTCAGAAAATTATGTCCAAAGAACCATTGAGTCTATTCAACATCAACTGGGAATAGGTGAAAAATTCGGTTTGGAATTAATTGTGGTGGACGATTGTTCGACAGATAATACCCTGGAAATTTTAAAAAGAAACAACCTGATTTATCTCAGTACAGGAAAAAATTCAGGCGGACCCAACCTGGGAAGAAACATTGGACTGAAGGCCGCATCCGGTGATTATATCTGTATCGCAGATCATGATGATGAATGGAAAGAAAACAGGATTATTTCCTTACTTCCTCATCTGGAGAACGTTCCCATCGTAACGTCGGGTTACACTTTAATCGATAATGCTAAAAGTAAAAAAATCGAAAGAGTTAAACAAAATAAGGACACATTTGTGTTTTATAAAAAAAATGTCACTTTTTTAAATAAACTTTCGAAATCTTTAAGTGGCCAAAATACCTATTTGGGTAGTATCATTTATACCCGTGAACTGAAAGACATTTTATTCGAGGAAAACTTTGGTATGGTTGATTTCGATTGGATTCTAAGGTTATTTCATCAGAACCCTTCCATTGAAGTTTGTGATTCTCTTTATAATCGTTATGTAGACGGGAGTAATTTATCGTTGGATGAAGCATACCGTATAAAAGACTTCAATCATTCATTGATGTTTATCAGGAAATATGAATCCTTGTACCCGAATGAAGTTAGAATCTCATATAAAAAAATTCATGGATCCATGGGCAGGTATTATTATATGATGAACAATATGAAAGAAGCAAGATTTTATTTTTTACGATCCGGGTTTGGTCTGAAAACATTAGCTTACTTTATAACGACTTATTTTGGTTCGGGTTATGTTAAGAAGAAATACAATGTATTTGGATAATTCCGGAAACCAATTTCTAAAAGTAATTTGATAATCCAGGTTATCAATTGGATTCAGTGCTATTCTTTTTTTCAAAGAAGGGTTTTACCACCAGGATAATTTCTCTCCTGTATACCCAGAAAACAAGCGAAAATATCATTAACATTTGTCCGATCTCTATCAGGATCTTGAGCTTGTCGGTAACAAATTGTTCAGATAACAGAACCATTGCAATATAAGCCAGGGGAAGGAACAGCTGTTTCGTTTTATTCATGCTATATTGAAAAAATTTTCTGCTTTCGATAAAGAGCAGGATTAACTGAACGAACCTGACAATGAAGAAAGCCCAGGCTGCACCTATTATTCCAAAATGCTTGATAAAATAGATGGTAAGCACGATCTGGATAATTGATGAAATCAGGTAAACTTTAGGAAGCACCTTTGTTTTTTTCAACAACATGATCGGGGCATTGAAATAGGCCCTTAACCCTCCGAGTGCATATGCTGCTGCAAGGACCGGAAGAAAATTAAATGCAATATAATAAGCATGATTTGTTACAACCAGGGGAACAAGTAATGGAAGCGCCAAAAGAAATACCGGAATGATAAGGAGGGTAACAGCCGTATATCCATTGAAATAACGGTTCACTTCAACCGTGCTGTGCTTGACTTCCTGGCCTTTCCAGATCGTAAGAACTTTAGGAACAATTGCAGAAGAAAGACCACTGTGAAAAAAGTCAAGCAAAAAAGTGCAGCTTACGGCAAAACTGAATATTGCAACATCAGAATTAGTCAGAAAATATGCGATGATGTATTTGTCGAGGTTTCCAATGATCCATGCCAAAACCAGAGAAAAGAGCAATGGGGAGCAAAATATAGCAATACCCCGCATCAATGATATTTTAAAATCGATGCCATATTCTTTCAGGAAGAAGTAAAATGCAAGAAGAAAAATTCCCACTCCCGACAAAAGTCTTCCATACATCGGACCATTGAGCGTAAAGGGTAAATAAAATAAACCTGCAAGGGAAATCGAAACCGTTAACAGGAAATTATAAATATTCATCCAGAAGTATCTTGAAACGCGTTGCTGGAAGATAAGCAGCGAAACATAGGTCTTAAAAAGGCTGTTAAATATTGCGGTCAGTACCGACATGATCCCCCATGGATAGAATTCAAGAAGGGTTCTGTTTTTTGTAAGCCCGGAATAAAATGAAAAAAGAGAATCTCCTGTAATAAAAAAGAAGATCAAAAAAACCGCTGCAATGAGTAAAAGCAAGGTAACCACTGTCCCGATATGTTCTTTTGTTTTTTGAACATCATCCTTGTTTTCTACATAGATAATCCCTGAATAATGTTCAAGTCCGTAATTGACAAAAATCTGAACTATACCCGTAAAAGCGATATACAATGCAAGGTAGCCAAACTGCTCCTTTGTCAAATAATTAGTATAGAAAGGAAGCAGTAAAACGGAGGATGCCAGCGGCAATGCACCGATGACAGAATAAACGAAAGAAGATTTAATAAAACTTTTAGTTATCAAAACAACTATGTTGCATTGTTAAACAATCATTTTTCTCCGTTAATGAGAATTATATTTTAAATTTTTTGATAATTTTTCTATAAAGATTTTTAAGGTGTTGGTTTTGAAAATTTCTGATGCCATAAGTGAGCGTCTTCTCCGGCCAGTTCTCTTCAATTTCATTGGCCGATGGCGATGTGATCAAATTTTGTTTTTGTCCTTTAATTGCGACAAAAGTGCAACGGTCGTGACACTCCAGCCCCGGATTTCCGTAGTTGATATGTTCGGGAGTAAAACACTCATAAACCGATGTGAATCCGGTTTTTTTCAGTATATTAATCAATGAGGGCCTTGTGAACCAAAAGCTGTCGGTATTATCCCAGGAAGCCCAAAGCTTTTTGGATTTTTGCTTTTGAGAGTGAGATTCATTGTGTTCATGATAAGACAAACCCCAATATTTATCCTTCCCGTTCAAGACTGATTTTTTAGGTTTGAGCGCAATATGAGTATCAATAATAACTATTTTATTGGTTATATCGTACATTTTTGAAATAAGTCCCATGGCATCTGCTGCAGTGAGATGGTACAATAAACCGCTGCAAATGATAACATCGAAGGTTCCATATTTTTCGACAGAAATATTCCGGACATCTGCCAGATCGAATTCCAGGTTTTTTAAATTTAAAACCTCCTTGCAGAATATAGCCTTTTTGATATTTGCTTCCCGGATTTCAACGCCAACTGTTTCAGCACCTTGCTGGGCAAATTCGATAGAAAAAAGCCCATCTAAACTTCCCAGATCGAGTATCCTGCATTCAGAAAGTGGTTTGCCCACAATATCCTTTACGATCTGAACAATACGTTTAAGTCGTGTATGAGGTATTTTCAGGTTTCCTCTTGTCCAGACATCAAAAGGTAACGGAATATCATAAGCCCATTCTCCAAATTCCTCTTTCAATTTATTCATCTGGCCAATTAATACATCTTTATCCATATTCTTTTCGTTATGAAATGATTTAATATTGTCTGGTTCAACTCAGGTTCCGAATGAAAGTTTGGATCAAATATTTGAAGATGGACACCTGGATCTGCTATTCAAAGATAAAACATTCATTTTCTATGATGATTCCATGTGCTGGTTGATGTTATCCTGATCAGAAAACCGATTCTTTTGACGGGAACCAGATATACTGACAGGAAGAAATAGTAGTAAAAAGAATTTAATATAGTGATGGGGAACAATTAAAACACTCAAAGGGTAAATTTTTATAGAAATTAGCGTGTATTTTAAAGCTTCTTTCCTGGAATCCTTTTTTAAAAGCAATTTCCCTATTGAGAAGTATCTCCTGGATATATTTCGTTTAATAATGCTTCTGTACCTGAGATCAACGTCCTTATAATAAGAATTCAAAGATGCGATGGTTTTTTCAAAATTAGATATTTTTGGTTCACCGGAATATACGCCACCCGGATGAATTCTATAGGTTGACATCACATCGTCCATATATTTTATTAATCCAAACTGAGCGTTAAAAAGATGTAAAAACCAATCACCGGGAAGCGCCTGGTAAAACCATGCCGGATATTCATTAATGAGGTTATTTCTGAATACACAGGATTGTGTGGGGATAAAATTACCTTTTAAAAGGTCTGTCAAAGAGAAAGTGTTTTTGATTTTATTTTTGATAAAAAGAGATTTCTTTGAAGGATTGTCTTCATATAGCAGATTTGAATTATGAAAACAAATTACATAATCAGGGTTTGTTTCTAAAAAATCAACTTGTTTTTGCAGTTTATCCGGGTTTGTCCAGAAATCATCTCCTTCCAGTAAGGCAATATACTTACCTGTGCAAGCTTTTAACGTACGAATAAAATTTGGCATCATACCCGTATTTTCATCGTTAAGCAACAGCCTGATCTTTTCAGGATAATTATTCTTAAATGTCTGACAGATCTCTCTTGTTTTGTCAGTAGAACCATCTTCGCCAATAACAATTTCAAAGTCGAAATTTGTTTTTTGCACAAGGGCACTTTCAATGGCCTGAGCAATGAAATTCTCATGATTATAAGTGATGATGCAGATACTTAATAAATTCATACAATATCAATAACAGGATCGAATTATTTGCTGGTGGTTTATACGGACATGATTGATGCAAATTGATTCAGGATGGAATTATTAATCTATCATTTGGATGATTGTTCATCAATTAATTTTAACAGATCCCGGCTTCTTTCTTTTATTCTTTTAGCGGGTATTCCGGCATAAATACCCCAGGCATCAAGATCTTTTGTTACAAGCGACATAGCACCAATGGCAACCCCTTCCCCGACGGTTAAATTGGGTAAAATCACAGTATTTGCACCTACCTGGGAATACTTTTTTATTGTCACGGTTCCTTTGGTGAGATTTCTGAATTTCATATTGTGAATTGGCCCGACCAAATAATTCCCACCGAAGTCATCCACTTCACTGAAGATCGTTGTTCTTGGTGAGCATCCACAATAATCTTCCAAAATGATACCGGAATTGCCATATAAAGCTGTATAAGCAGAAATATGAATGCAGGAATGTATTTCGATATTTCCGGATAGAATACAAAAATCATCTATTCTGACATTGTTCCCGATTGAAATATCAGGAATATTGTAGAAACTGGCTTTTCGACTGATTCTGACATGAGAACCAATTCGTTTAAATCCAAGTTTATGTAATTCAAAATCATTGTAAAAGGAATCCATAATGTATGATTAAAGAATTAGGTTATTCCCATAATAATCACCGAAGAATCAAGATATAAGGTTATTAATTAAGTTACAAGATCTTTTAATGTCGTTAATTTCTAAATCAGGATAAAGAGGAAGGCAAAGCACTTGTTCAGCTACTCTTTCTGCAACGGGCATTTTTCCGGGTAAGGCCGATTCCATTCTATTATAGGGAGAAAACTGGCTAATGAGCGGATAAAAGTAACGCCTGCTGAAAATGTTATTTCTTTTAAGGTGTTCATAAACTTCATCGCGGGTTTTACCAAACTTTTCTTTATCAATCAATATGGGTAAATAAGAATAGTTATGTTCAACCGTTTCGATATCATTCAGAAACCGGATTCCCTCTATGCCTGATAATAATTCTCGGTAAGTATTTGTAAGATGTTTTCTTTTTCCGATCAGATCATCAATGTATTTTAACTGAAGCAGGCCCATCGCAGCTTGTATTTCATTCATTTTAGCATTGATCCCCTGTGCAACAACAGTTACTTCATCGACAAAGCCAAAATTCTTTAATAAATCTATTCTCTTTTTTGTTTGTTCGTCATGGCAAATAATTGCACCACCCTCAAAAGTATTGTAAACTTTGGTGGCATGAAAGCTAAGCACTGACAGATCGCCCCAGTCGCATATAGAAATTCCGTCTTTTTTTACACCAAAGGCATGGGCGGCATCATAAATTAATTTGAGATTATAGGTGTTTGCAATTTTTTGAATTTTCATATGGTCACAAGGGTTCCCATAGACATGAACCGCAAGGATGGCTGAAGTTTCAGGAGTTATCAGCGCTTCAATCTTATCGGGATCGATGGTAAAATAATCGTTCTCAATGTCGCAAAAAACCGGTTTTATTCCATTCCAGGGCAAACAATGCGTTGAAGCCACAAAACTAAAAGGAGTCGTAATTACTTCACCTGATATTTTTAAGGTATGCAAAGCAGTGATGAGTGCTAAAGTGCCATTCGAGAAAAGGGAGATATATTTTACCCCCAGATATTTGCACAAGGCTTGTTCAAGTTCCTGATGAAAGGGGCCATTATTGGTCAGCCATTTACTTTCCCAGATCTTTTCGATATATTCTATAAATTCATTTAAAGGAGGGAGAAAAGGTTGGGTGACAAAAATCGGTTTATCCATTTGAAATTAAGTCAGTTCAGATTGCCATATACATCGTGCAAAAGTAATAAATTTCTCAGTTGACAGGTTTGATGACCATGATTAAATCTTCTTTCTCATTGACCCCGTAACGGGATGTTTCATCTGAACTAAAGCAATCGTTGTGTTTAATAATATTCAAATCAAATCCTGTTTTGGCCAGATCGGTGAGAAATTGTTCATGACCAAATATCCTGACATGGTCTTTTTGCGCATAAAAAGACAATCTAAGTGCTTCATTATTAATATTTTCATCCTCGAAATTGCTTTTTAATACTGTTGAATACGGCGTTTGAAGGATGGCAATGCCTCCTGGTTTAAGCACCCGGAAAAGTTCATCCAATGCTTTTTTATAATCCACAATATGTTCAAGTACATGATTGCAGATTAAAAGATCGAAGGCCGATTTATCAAATGGAATATGGGTAATATCAATTTTTCTGATCGTAGCATCTGCAGGATAAAAATCTGCAAGGATATATTCACCAGGGTTAAACCTTTTAACAGCAGTTACAAGATTATTTTCAGGTGCGAAGTGCAGAATTTTAGAATCCGGTATTTTATCCCAGAATTTTATCGCATCGAAATACATAAATAAATGACGGAGCCTGTCGTTGGAATGGCAAAAAACACATCCGTAATCTTTTCCAATGCTTCCGATGATATCAAATTTCCGGATATATTTTTGAACATCCTGATCATAGATCTCGAATTTTGAGAAACGATGAAATTTCTTTTTACAGACATAACATTGTTTCCTGTTGCCCATTCTTGTCAGAAGAACATCAATTATTTTAAAAGGGTTTTTAATAAAAGATTGATCTATTTTCTTTAATTTTCCGATCATAAATTACAGTGTAATAGATTTTTGTTCAATATAGCTCCTCTTTTGAAAAATTCTTTCATTCATAATAAATTTGTCGGGATTGATATTGAATTTTACGCGAGTTCTTTCTCGATGCATCCAATGATCCTTTCAGCGGTGTGACCATCCCATAGTTCAGGAATTTTACCGGTCTTCCATTTCCCGGCGAGAATCTGGCTGGTGAAGTTGATGATCTTTGCCGTATCGGTCCCGGCCAGTTCATTTGTGCCTTCCCACAGTGTTATCGGCCGTTCTGTATTTTCGCGTATGGTGATGCATGGGATTCCATAAACGGTAGATTCTTCCTGGATTCCCCCGCTATCGGTGATTACCATCCGGCAACCGGCAACCAGTCTCCCGAAATCAAAATAACCCAGCGGGTCGCAAAGCAGCAGTCGCGGCATTTTCCCGGTTATGGCTTTCAGTTCAGGATCATCGAGGATCCTGCGGGTCCTTGGGTGAACCGGGAAAACGATGGGCAAGCGTTCCTGTATTGTTGCCAGTGCCAGCAAGATGCGTTTGAAATCAGGAATGTTATCCACGTTCGAAGGCCGGTGAAGGGTAACCAGTGCATAATTCCGCTTTTCGACTCCCAGATGTTGCAGAATCTCCGATTTCAGAATCTGTGGCTGGAAATCCATTAACGTATCGATCATAATATTTCCGACCAGGTGGATCTTGCTGACCGGGTGGCCTTCCCTCAATAGATTGTCGACAGCATCCCGTGTTGGGGGCAATAACAGGTCTGTCAGGGTGTCGGTGACCATGCGGTTGATCTCTTCCGGCATGGCCCTGTCAAAACTCCGGATCCCTGCTTCCACATGGATGATCTTTATACCTTTCTTGGCAGCAACCAGCGAGCATGCCATGGTTGAGTTCACATCGCCTACCACCAGGATCCCATCAGGTTTCTGTCTGTCACATACATCGTCAAATCGCTCCATGATGCGGGCAACCTGTTTTGCATGGGTGTCAGATCCCACTTCAAGGGATATATCAGGGGAAGGGATGTTCAATTCCTCAAAAAACTGTTTTGACATCTCGATGTCATAGTGTTGTCCGGTATGCAGCAGGATGGGTTCGATGATGGATGATTTCCGCATCTGGCGCATGATGGGTGCGATCTTTATGAAGTTAGGCCGTGCGCCAACGATATTGATGATTTTCATGTTCTTACGAAGTTATTGCTGTTACCTGGCATCTGATAGTTCATTTAGCAGGGAGGAGATTTTTTCGGTCAGGGCTTTCCTGGAAAAGGAATCAATTTCTCCTTCAGAATTTTGCAAAGATCCCTGTTTGTAACGGTCGTACAAATCAAGCAAAGCGGTTTTCATCGAAGTTTTATCGTCAAAGTCACAGGTGATCCCGGCTTGTGCTTCACGGATGATCCGGGCGCTGTCGCCGCCTGTCCGTCCAATGCAGAATACAGGCCGGCGGGTGGCAAGGTATTCAAATATTTTTCCTGGAACGATGCCCATCACATTTGGCGTATTGTTCAAAAGGAGCAAAAGAACCTGCGATCCTGCCGCTTCATCCAGCACCTCTTCATGAGGCATATACTCGATCTTCTGAGTCCGGGATGAAAGTCCGTACTTCTCCAGGCATTGAAAAAGTGACACATCACATTTGCCGATGAAACGGAGCCTGAGGTCATCGCTGAAACCTGCATTTTCTGAACAGATCTCTGCAAGTACTTCCCACAGAAATTCCGGGTTGCGGTCCTTGTTCAGGGAGCCGATATGTGTAAGTTCAAAGGTTTTGGCGATTTTCTGGTCGGAGAGGCTGAAATCATCCGGATCAAAACCATTGGTGATCACATCATAATGACGCGGAAAAAGCCAGTTGAGATCAAGCGCCCAATTCCAGCTGACAATCGTAACCCGGTCGGCTGTGGAAAGAACCTTTTTTTCGAGGCGATGATGCTTTTTATCTGCCTGTTTTGTGAGCCGGAGCTTTTGATAGAAGTCGATCCCTGTCCAGGGATCCCGGAAATCGGCCAGCCATGGAATGTTTAATTTGTTTTTCAATCCCAGTGCAATCAGGTGCATGGAGTGTGGAGGACCCGTTGAGACCATGGCATCGACAGGATGTGAGGCAAGGTATTTAAGCAGAAACCGGATAGATGGTTTGATCCAGAATCTACGGGCATCGGGAATGAAGAGATTCCCCCGAATCCATACCGAAATATTATCTATCAGCGGATTTTTCTTTTTTACAGTAAGGAAACCAGACTGGATCTTATCCTCTTTTTTCTGGCCGATGAACCGTTTGTAAGCGTTATAGGGTTCCCATATAGGTCTTTTTATCACTTCAATTCCTGTGGGAATATCTTTGAACAGGGATTTGTCGGCTTCAGGGTATTCGGGATTTTCCGGCGTATAGATCACGGGTTCCCAACCAAAATTGCGAAGGTATTTAGCAAATTTCAACCAGCGTTGAACGCCGGCTCCACCACTGGGTGGCCAGTAATAGGTTATGATCAGTACTCTTTTCATGAACCGGATGCAAGGGATTTCCTGATCTCCATTCCTGACAGCCCGATCACGACCAGGATGAGAAGGATGGAACTGATCAGCGAAATTTTTTCTCCGATACGATAGACTTTCGGTTCGAATTTAAATTCCACTTTATGTTCGCCTGCGGGAAGGATCATGGCCCGTAATACATAATCGGCTTGAAAATGGGGCGTCAGTTTGCCATCAACATAAGCGTTCCATCCCTTCGGGTAATAGATCTCAGAAAAAACAGCAAGGCCTGTATTCTTTGATTTGTAGCTATACTGAAGGTCATTTGGAGCATAATTTTCCAGCCGGATTACATCGGAACTGTCACGACCCGGGTTGAAACCTTTCAGTTCTTCGGCAAATTTCTTATTGATGATAGCTGTTTGTTTCAGATTGTATTTATGGATGATGCTGATTTCTGCGTCAGCATTATCAACGACGTTAAAATCTTTCACAAACCAGGCATTTCCATATGCGTTCGCATTCGGATATGCTGCAGGTTGCCTGTTGTTATCAGGAATGATGAAGTACTTCGTGTTCAGCATATTCAGAACGTATGTGCTGTCGGTGCTCATCCCTTTTGCAAATATCTCGACATCTTTATGGATTCCCTGATCAATCAGTTCCTGATAACGCCGCAGCTTTGCGCCATGATATCCTCCCAGTGATTTATGAAAATAAGAGGTGCTCGCATCATTAAATGTGTTTACGGTGAGATTTAGTACGCGGTAATCGAGAGATTTATCCTGCAGGATTTGGTCATCAGCGGCAGTTGTATGAAAAGGGGTTACGATTTCCGACCGGGTCCTGAAACTTTCACTGTTGAGATATCTCTTGGCAATGGGATACATATCAATCAGGATCAAAGCAGAAATTATAAGGTACGCGTATTGCTTTTTGATTTTCTTAAAAATCACCGCATACATCACCACGCCTGCAAGCAGTATGAATACCAATGATCGCCAGGCATCGATCTGGAGGAGGGTCTGACGGTCATCCCGTATCCCCTGGACGAAGCCTGGAACCAGCTTCTCAGGGATTCCCATCTGAGTAACAGTTGCAGAATCAGTGGATCGTGTAAAATCCAGGAACATTCCTGGGAGAAGAGCAAAGATCAGTGCAATCCCGCCGGTAATCCCGGTAGCGATAAACAGTTGCTTCATTAATTTCTTCGGGTCATTTTTTGAGTCGAAGAGTTCTTTAAGTGCAAGAATCCCCAGGAATGGCATTGCGAATTCAGCTATAACAAGGATCATGGTTACAGACCGGAATTTATTGTAACCGGGTACATAACTGAAGAAAAAGTCGGTGAGTGACATGAAATTATGGCCCCATGAAAGCATTATTGACAATACTGTGGCTGTCAGGAGCCACCATTTCAAGGGTCCTTTGACGATTATTAATCCAAGGACAAACAAAAAGAAAATAATAGCTCCGATATAAACAGGACCTGCTGTAAATGGCTGTGATCCCCAATAAGTTGGCATCGGCATATGCTCTATGAAGGGACGCACGTTTTCTTCAGGAACATTATTGCTTAAAAGGGATTTGGCAGTATTGGAGTTCATATCGAGTTTCTGATCTGACCCGCCGTAAAAGTTTGGAATGAGAAGCGTCATGGTCTCCCCAATGCCATTGCTCCAACCGGTTGCATAATCTTTGTCGAGCCCGGAAGTCCGGTTGCTCTTTTCGCTGGTAAGTTCTGATTTCCCCCGGATGGTATAATTTCCATACTCATAGGTTGCCCAGAGGCTGGTAATGTTTGTTGCCAAGGCAAATCCACCGGCAATAAAAATGATCCCGATGGAAATAAAATAGGGCTTATATGTTTTTAACCGTATTGCCTGGATGAGTTCACTGATCCCGAGAAGGATTGCCAGCATCACGAGGTAGTAAGTGATCTGGGGATGGTTTGCTTTAAGTTCCAGAGAGAGAAAGACGGCGGAAATCAATCCTCCAAGGATATATTTTTTTCTGAATGTCAGGATAAACCCGGCGAGAACCGGAGCCATATAACCGATTGCATGTGCCTGTGAATTATGGCCTACATCAATGATGATCATGAAAAATGAAGAAAAGGCAAATGCGATAGCGCCGGCAATAGAAAGCCAGGGGTCCACTTTCATAACCAGCAGCAGGAAAAAGAATCCAAGGAAGTAAAGAAATACCAGGTTGGCAGGATGGGGTAGTCCCAGTGTGAATATTTTATCAAGGTAACCAACCAGGTTGGAATTATAATTGGTTGAGATCTGATAAGCAGGCATTCCACCAAACATGGAGTTGGTCCACAGCGGTTCATGCCCGGTAGCTGTCCGGTAATCAACAATCTCTTTTGACATTCCCGTGAATTGCATGATATCACTCTGGAAAATGCGCTTTCCTTCGAGTAGCGGGCTGAAAAAAGCGAACGTGATAACAATGAAAAGCAGGATGGCTGCAAGGTACGGGGCTACTTTCTTGAATGAGATGTTTTTCATGATAGTACAGATGAGAAGTCAATAAATAAAAAAGAAGATAATTGCGAAATTACCTTCTTTCTTAAAACGAAATAAGAAAATTGTTTGCGATCAAATCAAAATTATTATTTCTGATCCATAGGTTCGTCGGAAACTGTAAGCTTTTTCCTTCCTTTAGCTCTTCTGGAAGCCAATACCTTCCGGCCATTTGCACTTGCCATTCTTTCACGGAATCCGTGTTTGTTCTTTCTTTTGCGGTTCGATGGCTGAAATGTTCTTTTTGTCATTTTACTTCAATTTGGGACGGCAAAATTACGATTTTTTTTAAATCCTGCAAGGCAATTTAAATATTTATTAGAACATTTTCGCACAATTGATAACCGAATAGCCGGGAAATGAATCCCGGAAAGATAGAAATACATGCCATCTAAATGAAAAATGTGCGGTAATGAACAAAACCCGGTTAGTTTCTTTTTATACCATTGGTTCACCGGTGTTTTGGGTGTTCGTACTTTGGTTTAAAAAAATATGGAGAAATTCCATAACTGGTATTTTTGGCTAAAACCTTACTCCATCAAGCTTTTCATGTTTTTTAACCCGTTGCGGTTTTTTGCGTTTTGCAAGGTGAAAGCCCTTGTTGTCACATTCACCCTCATCGCCGGACTGTTCACCACTACTTTCGGTCAAATCAAAGCTGCGAAGAGTGAAATGATGCAATACAATTATTCAAAAGCGATTGAAATTCTGCATCAATTTATTCAAAAGGCCGATCCTAAGACCAAATCGGAGGCAACACTTCTCATGGCGGATTGTTATCGCCTGCAGAATGATATGCAGGATGCCAAGGCATGGTATTTCAGGGCTATCAGATTAGGGAATACCGAACCTTTAACTTATTTTTATTATGCCAAGGCATTGCGTGCCTGCGGTGATTATGAAGCCGCCAAGAAAATATTTCTCCGGTATGATTCCCTGATGCCGGATGACCACAGGGGAAAGATCTATGCCAGCTTTTGCGACAGTGCCATCGTCTGGGATGAAAAGCCTTATGCATTTGAAGTGAATAATGCCAGGAACCTGAACTCGGTTAGTTCTGAGTTCGGGCCGGTATTTTATAATAATGGTGTGATGTTCGCTACTGACCGGGTTATGTCGGCCGATGAAAATAAGAAATCAGGTTGGGCAGGAAATGGATACCTGAAACTGGTGTTTGCCAAGCCAAAGCAAGCAGAAGATTATTACGGGGATTATACCTTACCACAACTTGTCCCGGAATTCTTCAATAATGGCTCAAATGAAGGCCCGGCTACATTCAGCAAAGACGGGAATGAGGTTTTTATCACGCGGACCACTAAATCATCTGACAAATCAAAAGATGAATCCGAAGATGGACAGTCCAACCAATTGAAGATTTTCTCAGCTACGAAGACAGGGGATAAATGGTCGAAAATGAAACCCTTCTTTTTTAACAGCAACATATATTCTGTAGGATATCCGGCGCTTTCCCCCGATGGAAGTTCGCTTTATTTTGTTTCTGATGTCGATGGCGGTTATGGAGGGACGGATATTTATGTTTCTTCGAGGGATGGTACTACCTGGAACAAACCTGCCAACCTTGGCCCAATTGTCAATTCTTTTGGAAATGAGACCTTTCCCTTTGTAGCCGACAATGGAGATCTCTATTTTGCTTCCGATGGTCATCCGGGTTATGGAGGCCTTGATATTTTTGTGACCAGGAAGGTTGGGAATGTATGGTTGATTCCACAAAACCTGGGAAAACCAATTAACTCCTCGTATGATGATTTTGCATTGGCAATGTACAAGAATGACTCAGTTGGCCTTTTCAGTGCCAACCGTCCGGGAGGGAGAGGGGAGGATGATATTTATAGTTTCCGTGTGGTTGGACCGTTGCCTGCACTTACTATTCAACCAGCAATCGCAGCTGTTTCAAATCCCACTCCACAAAAGGAAACCAAACCTGCAGTAGCAACCGAAAAAAAAATAACGCCTCCTTCGGTAGGGAATGTAGTTCCGGCTCCTTCGCCTGTAACTGCTGAAGTAAAGCCACCGGCCGAAAAGCCCAAGCAGGAGATAAAACCGGAACAGAAAGTTACAACTAAAGAAGTACCAAAAGCGGCGGAAAAAGTAGTCCCCATGCCAGCGCCTGTAACTGCTGAGGTAAAGCCGCCGGCAGAAAAACCCAAGCAGGAGATAAAACCGGAACAGAAGGTTGTAACTAAAGAAGTACCCAAAACGGCTGAAAAAGTAGTCCCCGTTCCTGCGCCTGTCACTGCTGAAGTAAAAGTACCTGCTGCAGAACCAAAGAAAGAAGTAACGCAGGAAACGAAGGTTACAACTAAAACTAAAGAGGAATCAAAAACGGTTGAAAAAGTAGTCCCAGTTCCTGCGCCTGTCACTGCTGAGGTAAAGCCGCCGGCCGAAAAGCCCAAGCAGGAGATAAAACCGGAACAGAAGGTTGTAACTAAAGAAGTACCCAAAACGACTGAAAAAGTAGTCCCCGTTCCTGCGCCTGTCACTGCTGAAGTAAAAGTACCTGCTGCAGAACCAAAGAAAGAAGTAACGCAGGAAACGAAGATTACAACTAAAACTAAAGAGGAATCAAAAACGGTTGAAAAAGTAGTCCCCGTTCCTGCGCCTGTCACTGCTGAAGTAAAACTGCCTGCTGCAGAACCAAAGAAAGAAGTAACGCAGGAAACGAAGATTACAACTAAAACTAAAGAGGAATCAAAACCGGCTGAAAAAGTAGTCCCTGTGCCTGCGCCTGTCACTGCTGAAGTAAAACCACCTGTTAAAGAGATAAAAAAAGAAGTAACACAGGAAACGAAGGTTACAACTAAAACTAAAGAGGAATCAAAAACGGCTGAAAAAGTAGTCCCTGTGCCTGCGCCTGTAACTGCTGAAGTAAAACTGCCTGCTGCAGAACCAAAGAAAGAAGTAACGCAGGAAACGAAGGTTACAACTAAAACTAAGGAGGAATCAAAAACGGTTGAAAAAGTAGTCCCAGTGCCTGCGCCTGTCACTGCTGAAGTAAAGCCAGCGGCCGAAAAGCCAAAGCAGGAGGTAAAACCGGAACAGAAGGTTGCGACTAAAGAAGTACCCAAAGTGGCAGAAAAAGTAGTCCCTGTGCCTGCCCCTGTAACTGCTGAAGTAAAACTGCCTGCTACAGAGCCAAAAAAAGAAGTAACGCAGGAAACGAAGGTTACAACTAAAACTAAAGAGGAATCAAAAACGACGGAAAAAGTAGTCCCTTTGCCTGCGCCTGTAACTGCTGAAGTAAAAGTACCTGCTACAGAGCCAAAAAAAGAAGTAACACAGGAAACGAAGGTTACAACTAAAACTAAAGAGGAATCAAAACCGGCTGAAAAAGTAGTCCCTGTGCCTGCGCCTGTTACTGCTGAAGTAAAACCACCTGCTA
>Ga0182027_10001556_pt1 | contig 38207 bp, 31 predicted proteins | sample 712E1DmetaG_FD_121300 | JGI IMG/M metagenome (GOLD analysis project Ga0182027, IMG submission 121300) | Permafrost microbial communities from Stordalen Mire, Sweden - 712E1D metaG (Illumina Assembly) | ecosystem: Environmental > Terrestrial > Soil > Wetlands > Permafrost | place: Sweden...
AAGGTGATCATTTTCATAATTTTTGCTGATACTTGAGAAATCGTTTTTATTGTTGACCTGATTCTCCATTTCTCCTATAAAACTTAAAGAAGTTTTGTCGTTTATAAACCAGTCAGCACCATAATTTGTGTAATTATTTTGCCATTTGTTAATACCCTTGCTTTCCCGTTCAAATAAATATGGGTTTTCTGAATTGTACGTTTCAGTTGTTAAAGATTCTGTGCCATTGAATTTTTCAAGATGAATGCGGTCGGCTGCATAAACTCTGAATTTTTTGTTTCCAAATTCAAGATTGGCATTTGGTTCGGCAACAATTGCATCCGGATTTGGTATTACAGCCGTTATGGATCCGTTAAGACCGGTGCGTTTTTCTTTTTTCAGAATGATATTGATAACACCCGAAATATCAGCGTCATACTTAGCACCGGGATTGGTCAGTGTTTCAACTTTATCAATCGATTTCGGATCGAGCTGCGCTACATAATTTTTATCCCGTAAAACACCATCAACATAAAACTGGATGTCTGATTTTCCTGCTAGCGATACATTGTTTTGAAAATCAACCGATACGGCTGGAATTTGTTTTAAAACATCGAGACCGGAATTGGATGATTTAGCAATCTGATCGCTAATTGTAAATACAGTCCTGTCAATCTTTTCTTCACCTTTCAATCTTTCACCGGTAACAACTACATCTTTAAGGACGGTTACTTCTTCCGATAACTTCACTTCTTTAACTTCTATTTTTTTATTTTGTCTCGAAAGGTTAATTTCATTCAGGGTTGTGGGTTTATAACCAACAAATGTTGCTTTCAGTTTGTAATTCCCGTACGGAAGGTTTTCGAGATGAAATTCACCGTTTTCGTTTGTGATAACACCGGCAATAACCGCCGAATCTCTTGCGCTCAGCAGGGCTACTGAAGCATAGGCTACAGGAGTCATGGTTTTGTCCTCGATAATTTTACCCGATATTTCACCGGTATTGTTTTCAGGGCCGACCGCAAATATTTTGGTCGAAAAAGAACATAGAATTACCATTAAAGATCCTAACAATAGAGCTTTCATAATTTAATTATTTTAAGGTTTATATTTTCTGTTTCGTTGTACTAACAATCTATTGACAATTTCAATATTCACAGTTATTAACTGACCCCGGGAGTGTAAATCTGCTCCTCGAAGTAATTTTTGTGATCCGAAATTTCAATATTGTAGTTTTCATACTAATTTTATATTTGAAATTACTTTTACATTGATCATGCCAAACTTTATAATAATATGAAAATAAGATATATACAAATTATTTCTGGTAGATTTGTAATGCTGAAGTGAACGTTTTTAAATAAAGTACTGTTCGGATCCGAACATCTGAATAAATATTGAATGAAAAACTTCAGGTGACGACCTTTATCCATAAATCTGCCATGGATTAATAAAGTCAAACCAAAAATATTTCTATTATCCTTTTATTGTATTTCAATTTTATTTCTATTGTATTTCTTTTTTTTTAATTATTTTGTTGGTCGAAATATACTGTACTCCATAATTCTGAAAATTTTATCATGAAATTAAATCTGGGTCTCATCTTTGGCGGCCGGTCCGGCGAACACGAAGTTTCGCTTCAATCGGCAAAATCGATCGCAGCTGCTGTGAACAAAGATAAATTCAACCTTTTGCTGTTGGCTGTTGATAAGAATGGCAACTGGTTTCTTGCTGATAAGGATAACTACCTCGAAAACGAAGATGATCCGGCAACCATCAAACTTCGGGTTAAAGCCGATCAACAAATTGCTCTGGCACCCGATAACAATTCAAACCGTATAACGCGAATTTCCGACGGGAAGAACCTTGGACATATCGATGTTGCATTTCCTATTATCCATGGTACCTTTGGAGAAGATGGTTCTTTGCAGGGATATATGTCTATGTTGAACATTCCCTGTGTCGGTGCCGATGTCCTTGGATCTGCTGCCGCCATGGATAAACAGATCGCAAAGAAACTCCTGATAAGCGAAGGGATCCCTGTTGCCGATTGTTTATTTGCCAATAAGCAAAGCGATATACAATCGGTTGCAAAAGTTGCTGCTGATAAATTTGGATTTCCGCTTTTTGTTAAACCAGCCTGCTCCGGTTCCTCCGTCGGTGTTTACAAGGCAGTAAATGAAAAGGAACTCGTTGAATCTATTGTGAAAGCTTTAAATTTCGATGCCAATGTTCTGATTGAAAAAGCAATTATCGGCCGTGAAATAGAATGTTCAATTCTTGGAAACTCAACGCTGATCGCTTCTGTTCCCGGCGAAGTTATCACCCGTCATGCTTTTTATTCTTATGAGGCAAAATATATCGATGCGAACGGCGCTCAATTGGATATGCCTGCAAAAGTCGATTCCATGACGGCAGGTAGGATCAAAGACCTGGCTTGCAGATCTTATAAAGCGCTCTCATGCTCTGGTATGGCTCGTGTTGACATGTTCCTTACCGAAAACGGAGAACTTATCATGAATGAAATCAATACCCTGCCGGGATTCACAAAAATAAGTATGTACCCCAAACTGATCGGCCTTACAGGTATTGAATATCCTGAGCTTATCGACAGACTTGTTGATCTTGCCATTGAAATACATACTCAACGCGAAGGATTTTTAAAAAATATATTGCAGGCAAAATTGTTCTGATTCCTATAAATGGATTGAATGTTTATGAATAAGATTAGAATAAAACGGAAGAACTGAATAGTTTGTTTTCATAACACGATGAATGGTTTTATATTTGGATGAAAATAATTTCTATGAGAGATAAAATTGAAAAGTTACTGGCTGCCGAAGCAGAGGCTATACATAATATTCCTGTTAGTGATGAATATGGAAAGGCGATAGAATTGATATATATGGCGGTACATAATAACCATGGAAAACTTATCGCCAGCGGAATGGGGAAGGCTGGCCAGATTGCAAACAATATTGCTACTACATTCAGTTCTACCGGCACTCCTGCTGTGTTTCTGCATCCCAGCGATGCACAACATGGCGACATAGGCGTTATTCAACAAAACGATATTCTTTTACTGGTTTCCAATTCAGGCAAAACACGTGAAGTTCTCGAACTTTTTACGCTCGGGCGTAATCTTTGTCCCAATATTCCTGTTATCGTAATTACAAGTATTACAGATAGTCCGTTGGGTGAATTTGCAGATGCAGTTCTTACAACCGGCAATCCGAAGGAAGTCTGTCCGTTGGGTCTTACACCCACTACCTCCATGACTGCCATGACCGTAATTGGAGATATCCTGGTTGTTCTGATGATGGAAAAAATCGGATTTACACCTGCTGAATATGCCAAACGGCATCATGGAGGCTATCTTGGGCATAAATCAAGAAACGCCTCCGGCAACCTGAGCTAAAAAATTGTGATATATTGAAATTATGAATGCGAATTTAGAGTAGGAATATAATAACAAAAATTTTTGGTTATATATCTATATTTCAATGTATTTCAGACATATTTTTTGTGAAATTCTGCCTGTTGGCAGACAGGTTTGTGGCTGGAAATATTTTGCTACAAAAAGCTAAGAAGTACAAATACTTAATTAGATAATTCAAATTTAGCCACTACCTTTTGCCATAATTGATTGGAGTAAAAACAATTTTTTTATCACAAAGTAGGAGTGAGGCTTAATATTTAAAACGAATATATTAACTCCCGAATGCGCAAGATTTATACCCTTGGTGAAACTGTCCTCGATATATTTTTTAAAGACAATCAGCCTTTTGCTGCCCGCGCAGGCGGAGCCTGTCTAAATACCGCTGTTTCATTGGGCCGTTTGGGGTTGCCAGTAAATTTTATAAGTGAATATGGAATGGACAAAGCGGGTGATCTTATTCATAATTTTCTGAAAGAAAACAATATTTCTACCGATTATATTTATAGGTATCCCGATGGGAAATCATCGCTTGCACTGGCTTATTTAAATGATAGATCCGATGCCTCTTATGAATTTTATAAAAATTATCCCGAACAGCGATTGTGTATCGAATTTCCGGATGTGCAGGAAGATGATATCGTTCTTTTCGGATCCTTCTATGCCATTACGGGCGAAATCAGGAATAAATTGCTACAATTTATTAAACATGCAAACGTTAACAATGCCATCGTTATTTATGACCCGAATTTTCGCAAACAGCACCTGGATGAACTTGCCAAATTGAAACCTCTCATTGAAGAAAATATATCCCTGGCTTCTATAATCAGGGGTTCGCACGAAGATTTCGCTTATATTTTTAATGCAAACAATGCCGACGAAACCTACAATGTATTAAATGATAAACAAAAATATCTACTGTATACCAATTCATCTGAAGGGGTTAATTTAATGTCCGATAAGCTATCGCTTTCAGTTCCGGTAAAAAAAATAAAAACAATCAGCACTGTCGGTGCTGGTGATAATTTTAATGCAGGGATTGTTTACTCTATTTATATAAACAATATTCATTTCGACGATATTCAAAATATTAATATCGAAATATGGCGCCAAATAATTGAAACCGCCATTGAATTTGCCACCCATGTTTGCAGCAGTTATGACAATTATATTTCGATTGACTTTGCAAAAAAGTATATGTTGTGAAGATTAATGACCCTGACAGGATTTTAGACCCTGTCAGGGTTAATAAACAATTTTATTATCAACGTTATGAAAAAATTATTTAAACCTACATTAATAGTAGCGTTTGTTGTAATTAGCAACATTGGAATGAGTGCCCAACCAAAAACTATAATTTCACCCGACAATCAAAATATCCGGTACATGGGAAGAATCGATTTCACAAATCCTGACAAGCCTTTGTTTGCTTATCCCAATGTTGCTATAAAAACTAAATTCGAAGGCACATCCATAGACCTCTTGCTTAAGGACTATGACGGTAATCATTTTGCTGATAACTATTTTGTCTCTATTATTGATAGTAATACTCCGGTAAAATTCAAAGTTACTTCCGGTCAGCAAGTATATCCTGTGGCTGGCGGTTTAACCGATAACACCCATACTGTCGAGATTATTAAAGTTACAGAATCGTATAATGGAGAATGTCAGTTCCTGGGTTTCCAAATCGATTCTGCGAAAAACCTGGTTACGCCCGATTTATTGCCCGATTTAAAAATCGAATTTTTCGGCAACTCAATTTCATGTGGATACGGTATTGAGGGGGGCGATCAACCGGCATCCGACAATAGTTATAAGGCATATGCTGCTGTAGCTGCCCGTGAGCTGAACGCACAATTTCATACTACAAGCTATTCCGGAATTGGCGTTGTGAAAGGATTTGCCCCGTTTGTAATGAATCAGATGTACAACCTAACAATCGCTGTTACGAGTTACGACCCCTTGCCTGCAAACAACACATGGGATTTCACAAGGTTTGTTCCTGATATAGCGATTGTGTCTTTGGGGACAAATGATTACAATACAGGTTGGAGTTCCGGCTCAATAACGACTGAAACATTCGAAACAGGTTACATTGATTTAATAGACAAAATTCGATCAGCATACCCAAATGCACATATTGTTTGTACAAATAGCCCTATGGTTTCTGATGCAATGCTGGGAAACAGTATAAGCGAGGTTGTAGACCGCTTCAACATACTTGGCGACGAAAAGGTTCATTACTTCAGCTTTTCTTTGATGGAAGGTGGTGGATTCAATGGCCATCCCGGCGTTGCAGATGGACAAACTAACGGAAAAGAATTGGCTTCCTATATCAAAACAATATTATCTCAAATTTCAGGTGTTGAGGTTGATAAAAACAACGATGATTTTACGTTATACCCAAATCCGTCAAAAAATTCATTACAGATTAAAAGTGATATAAAGGCTGATTTTATTGAAGTATCAGACCTTGAAGGTAAAGTTATTAAAACGTTTAAAATTGCCCTGCCCGGCGAAGCAGCTATCGATATTTCTCAATTCAAAAAAGGAATTTATGTATTCTCTATACTTGATAATTCGAATTCTCACATTGTAAAGAAAATTTGCACACTTTAATATAGAAACCTGCATTCTCTGAATTCATATAAATTCATACCTGTAATTTAATGCGAATAAAGAGTTGGAAAATCGCAACAATAAATTTGGTTATATATCTATATTTCAAAGTATTTTAACCATATTTATATGAAATTTATTGATCCTGCCAGCCGTCAGGCACGAACTTACGTAATTAACTAAAATTTCGACTCTTACTTTGCATATTCAACTGTTACTTTAATTTTTCTTCAACACAAGATAAGGCAAGTAATTACTGCACCGTCATCTAAAATCCTCCGGTAAATCATCGGTTTTTATGTTTTACAATATCTGCAAATGCAGCTGTTGTCATTGATAAATAGCTCAAACGTTTTAGTCTTCAACCTTTTAGAAGGTTTCTTTTTTCTTAATGATTATACTATATTTGCTTTTACCTTAATTAAGACCAATGGTTTTAAATTGGCCGTATTACTTCTATTCTATCGATTATTTATATGCAGGTAATGTAAGTTTCATTATAAATTTTAAATTTATTAAATAGCTTCATTGATTTCATTCAATCTGATAATATGGTAGCAAAGTATTACGACGAGCTTGGAAATAATATTGTTCAATGCCATTTGTGTCCCCACGAATGCATAATCCATGAAGGTAAGTCTGGTATTTGCATGGTACGTTCCAATATCGGAGGTACTCTGGTTGCTGAAACATATGGTTCACTTACCGCAGCAAATTTTGATCCTATTGAAAAGAAGCCGCTCTTTCATTTTCATCCCGGCATGGAAATTTTTTCACTCGGATCTGTGGGTTGTAATTTTAAATGCAGCTGTTGCCAGAACTACCATATTTCCCAAACAGGAATATCCGGATTTCCCCGTCTGGTCAAAAAAACTTTACCTGAAATAATTTCTGCTGCAAAAGAAAATCCCTATAATATTGGCATAGCTTATACATATAACGAACCATCTGTATGGTATGAATATATGTTCGATATTGCCGTCGAAGCTCAACAAGCCGATCTAAAAAATGTCATGGTATCAAATGGATTTCTTAATCCTAAACCTCTCAGGGATTTGATCGGTTATTTCGATGCTTTTAATATTGATTTAAAAGCATTTGATGAAAAAATATATAAAAAATTTACTTCCGGAAATCTTTCGAATGTGCTTGATACTCTTGGCTTCATCGTAAAGCAAGGTAAACATCTGGAAGTTACTTTTCTCGCAATTCCCGGGCTAAACGACGATATGACTCAATTTGAAAATATGGTCGGTTGGATTAACTATTACCTGGGTGATAATATTCCCTTGCATCTGTCGCGCTATTTTCCCCAGTATAAAATGACAGCTGAAGCAACACCTGAGACTTTATTACAGGAAATGGCATTAATTGCCGGCAAAAAATTAAAATATGTTTATATAGGGAATGTGCCGATCGATGATTTTCAAAATACCATGTGTCCGCAATGCGGTCATCTGGTAATCGGTCGAAGGGGCTATTTCGTTCACACAAGGCACCTGAATCAAAAAGGAAATTGCATTTTTTGCGACTTCGAAATTGCAAAAGTCTGAAATTATTAAAACAATTGTTAATAAAAACCCTTACTATTAGAACTAATTTTAATAAATTTCCGTAGACATAATTTGAAGAAGCCTGCAAAAACCATAAATATGGAAGCTCTCGACTTAAAGGCAACGAATGATACGCCAAAAGTATTACTCGATCCGGAAAATAATATTTTTGAAATATCGGGAAGGTCTTTACCAGAGGATGTCGTAAGTTTCTATCAACCCGTTATCGATTGGCTGGATGAATACAAGGACAGCCCGAATCCATCTACAGAATTTGTTTTTAAATACATTTATTTTAATACAGCTACTTCCAAATTAGTTCAGGATATTCTAATAAAACTCGAAGAAATCGGTGAAGAAGGTAATGAGGTGAAAGTAATGTGGTATTATGTGGAAGATGACGAAGATATGCTTGACCTGGGCGAAGAGTTTAGCGAAAATGTCGATATCCCTTTTGAAATCATTGCTTATTGAACTTTTGTATCAAATCCCGTCAGGGATTTAATATGGGTAGCACAGTATTAGGATTAAAATGGTTCCGTCCCGTACGGGACGGGATAAAGAAACGAACGTTATTTTCTACCCATATTCTGTGCCTGACGGCACATTTTTTATTCTCCATTCCTTCAAAATGAGTCAAAACGATTTTACCAAAGTTAAAGAATACACAATCTCCATAAAACGGGCGAATCTGGTGGCCTTGTTTTTAATTATTCCTATCGCACTGTTTTACATTGTGCCCTTTTACATTGTTTGGGGCAAGAATATATTTGTTTGTATTAAATCCATTCGCTTATTATGGGCACTTCTGTCAATTCCCCTTGGGATCATTGTGCATGAACTATCGCATGGTGTTATATGGGCAATGTTTTCTAATAAAGGTTTTCGATCCATACGGTTTGGAATTATGTGGGAATATCTTACACCCTATTGCCATTGTTCTGAACCACTTAAAGTCTGGCAATACATATTTGGCGGACTTGCTCCCCTGTTTATCATGGGCTTTCTGCCCGGTATTTGTGCCCTGATTACAGGTAATGCTTTTTTGATGTTCATTGCAATGTTTTTTACATGGGCCGCAGGCGGCGATATCCAGGCTGTCTGGATGTTACGAAAATTTAAAATGAATCAGCATGTCATTGATCACCCGGTTGAATTAGGCTTTATAGTAGTAGACGCATAAAATATATAATGACCCCTGACAGGGTCCCAAACCCAGCAATGGGTTTGGGACCCTGTCAGGGGTTCAAATTATAAAATTTTTTTATTTTTTTTATTCAATAATATATTTTATTTTTGACCATATAATTTAATCATTTGGTTAAATAATATGGTCAAAGATACAAATACCGAAAGAATTATATTTAACGCAGCACGCAAGGTCTTTCAAAAAAAAGGACTTGATGGTGCGCGGATGCAGGAAATTGCTGATGAAGCAGGCATGAACAAAGCTCTGTTACATTATTATTTCCGCAGCAAAGAGAAATTGTTCCAAGGTATTTTTAATGAATCGATTGGGAAAATTTCCCTGGGAATCCAGAATGTTTTTAATGATAACATGGGTGTCATCGAAAAACTACAGGCACTGGTCAATATTTATGTCGATACCTTGTCTGAGAATCGTTACCTTCCTTTGTTTGTGCTTAATGAGATGAACCAGCATCCCGAAAAATTCGAGGAAATTCTCAGTAAAACCATCGTAGTCCATTTGAAAGGATTCCTTATACAGGTGGAAAAGGAAGTTCAATCAGGGAAAATTAAACCGGTTAATCCCCTTCATTTATTAATGAACGTACTCGGGATGGTAATATTTCCCTTTGCAGCCTATCCGGTTGTCAGCATTATCATCAACAAAAATATGGATTCAAGTGTTGAACAATTCTATCTGGAGAGGAAAAAGGAAATTTTTGAATTCATTGTAATAGCATTGGATCCTAAAAAGTAAAGATTATGAACAGATTGTATACTATACTCATCATTCTGAATATTGCTTTTTCTCCTGCATTTAGTCAGATTGATTCGATCTCAATTGTCCAATGTTTCAGGGCAGCTAGGACAAATGCAGCGACAAAGCCACAATTGGAAATTATGGAGGCCATATCTGAATTAAAGATCGATAATGCTTCTTCTACAAATTTGCCGGAACTGTCTGCATTTGGAAAAGGTTGGTATCAGAGCGATGCAATTAAAGTACCCGGTCCAACCGGAATTACTGTAAACCAGTTTCAATACAATTTTGGACTGGAGGCAGATCAAAAAATATACGATGGTGGAATGGCCCGGAAATCAAAAGAATCGGATTTGGCCACGGCTGAATCTGACAAAAATAAAATAGAGACCGACCTGTACAAATTAAACGACAGGGTACTTACGTATTTTTTTAATTCGCTCTTATTTGATGAAAACTCGAAAACACTGGCATTAAAACTGGATTACCTTCAGAAAAGATTGAAAGAAATGGAATCGGGTGTCAAAAACGGCATCATCAAAAACAGTGATTGTGACAAAATAATTGCTGAATCTCTCTCAACACAGCAGCAGATGCTTGAATTGGAAAAGATCAAATTGCAAATGATTCAGGCTCTGCAAATACTGACAGATCAAAAAATATCGGAGACCACTTTTTTATTCGTTCCCGATAGTCTGAATTTGCTGGCAACCACTCTTCGGCCTGAAATTAAATTCTTTGATTCGGAAGCAGCCCGGATTGAAAAATCGGTTAAACTGAAATCTGCACAGAACTTACCCAAGTTTTATGCATTTGGTCAGCTTGGCTACAGTTATCCGGGATTGAACTTTTTTGCAAATGCTCCCGATTATTACTATATAGTCGGTGCAAAATTGTCCTGGACAATTCTAGATTGGAAGCAGGTAAACCGGGAAACACAGGTACTTCGAAAACAGGAAGATATTATTAAAACCCAGCGGGACGATTTCGACAGGAATTTGCAGATTTCAATCCAAAATGAACAACTCGAACAAGATAAACTCATGCAAATAATGCAAATGGATGATCAAATTATTTCCAAACGTGCGGCAATTTCTGCGTCAAGTGCTTCAGCCCTGGCAAATGGTGTAATTACTTCCTCTGTTTATATCGAAGATTTGAATAATGAAATTAAAGCCAGGTTCGACATGGAAACTCATAAAATTCAATATCAAAACTCAATTGTAAAAAGTTTTCTTTTAAAAGGAACTGATATCAGTGAGCAGTGAACAATGAGCAGTAAACAGTGAACAGTGAACAGTGAACAATGAACAGAGATGAGTATCACAAATAGGAATGAAGCCGATTTAAACTTTTCCCCTTTTGGGGGGAAATGTCCGAAGGATAAAGGGGGTTATTTCAGTGAACAGTGAACAGTGATGAGTATAACAACTAAGAATGAAGCCGATTTTAACTTTTCCCCTTTTAGGGGGAAATGTCCGAAGGACAAAGGGGGTTATTTCAGTAAACAGTGAACAGTGAACAATGAACAGTTTTTAAGTTGAAAGTTCCTTTTATAGTTTTCCCCCTTAAAGGGGGAAATGTCCGAAGGACAAAGGGGGTCTTGACAATGAACAATAAATAAATAAAAGTATGAAAACGATTAAAAATATTCTCCTCGGACTTCTGGTGTTTTCTGCCGGATGTAAAAACAATGATGTCCCTGATGCCTATGGAAATTTTACTGCAACAGAAATTTTAATTTCATCCGAATCAGCCGGGAAGATTATCAGCAAAAACACAGATGAAGGCGTCACACTTCAGGAAAGTGATATTGCTTATGTCATTGATACCATACAAAATAAACTGAAAGTGGATGAATGGATAGCACGCAGAAAATCCATACTTGCCAAAGGTACTGGTTTTACAGCCCAAATATCGGTTCTTAACGAACAGAAGAAATCATTGGAAAACGATCTGAATCGATTTTCAAAGATGTTCCTGGAAGGTGCATCCACACAGAAACAAATTGACGACCTTAATAGCCAGCTGGATGTACTGAATAAACAAATTGAACAGGTAAAGACGAATTATATCTCTGTAGATGCCGATGCTGCAGCTACCAGCGCTTCCATTGCGCAGATTCGGGATATGATAAAAAGGGCTGTCGTCAAAAGTCCTGTAAAAGGCACCGTATTGGAGACTTATGCAGAACTTGGTGAGACCGTTGCGATCGGGAAACCACTTTTTAAAATAGCCGATCTTGATGAAATGTTGCTTAAAGCTTATTTTAGTGGTAAACAGCTGCCGCTTTTGAAAATGGGTAATAAAGTCAATGTTCTTCTGGATGATGGAAAGGGAGGTATCCGGACAATGGTCGGGACTATTGACTGGATTTCTCCTGAAGCAGAATTTACTCCAAAAATCATTCAAACTCGTGAAGAGCGCTTAAACCTTGTTTATGCCGTAAAGATCAGGGTTAAAAACGATGGTAGCATTAAAATAAATATGCCGGGGGAAGTAAAACTTATTGGTTCAGATAAATAATAAATGATGGTCAGGGTTGAGAAAATAGAAAAATCATACGGCAAAGTAAAAGCTTTATCTGAAATTTCTTTCGATGTCCCGGAAGGTGAAATTTTTGGCTTTATCGGACCCGATGGTGCCGGAAAATCTACCTTGTTCAGAATCCTGACGACGCTAATTTTGCCCGATCAGGGAAAAGCTATTGTTGACGGGTTAGATGTAGTAAAAGACTATCGTAAAGTCCGATTGATCACCGGTTATATGCCCGGACAATTTTCTTTATATCCCGATCTTACCGTTGAAGAGAACCTGAGTTTTTTTGCTACTGTTTTCGGCACTACCATTGAAAAAAACTACCATCTTATCCGCGATGTTTATAAACAAATAGAACCCTTTAAAAAACGTCTGGCAGGTAAACTTTCCGGTGGAATGAAACAGAAACTGGCTTTATCCTGCGCTCTGATCCACCAACCAAGGCTTCTTATACTGGATGAACCCACAACCGGTGTTGATGCGGTGTCGCGTAGCGAATTCTGGGAACTTCTGAAAAGTTTAAAACAGAAAGGAATTACAATCCTTGTTTCTACTCCCTATATGGACGAGGCTGGAATGTGCGACCGTGTAGCTTTGATGCAGAATGGAAAAATTATGGCAATCGATGCACCCCTGAATATTGCAAAAGGTTTTCGAAGAACTTTGCTGGCTGTCCGAAGTGATAATATGTATAAACTGATTCTTGACCTTCGCTTATATCCTCAGGCAAATAGCGTCTATCCTTTTGGACATTTTGTTCATTTTACATGCCGCGAAGAACCGCTTCAAAAAGAAAATATGCTGGAATATCTCCGTCAGAAAGGACACACACAAATCGAAATGATGGAAATCGAACCTACTGTCGAAGATAGTTTCATGGAACTAATGATTAAATAACTAAAAGTATATATAATGAGTCAAACAGTCTGTCCTGCATGGTTATCCTTCTTCCTTGAAAATGGTCTGAGAAAAAAATTTCACAATCCCGAAATTATCCTGAAAGGGTATATCAAGCCGGGTGATACCGCTGTCGATATCGGTTGTGGTCCCGGCTATTTTTCAATACCCATGGCTAAAATGACCGGCAAAAGCGGCAAAGTTATTCCGGTAGATATTCAGGAAAAAATGCTCCGTCGTGTCGACGCATATGCAAAAAGATACCACGTTGAAGACATTCTTCAATTGACAAAATGCACAACAAGCGATATTTGTGTCACTGATAAGGCCGATTTCATTTTATCATTCTGGATGGTCCACGAGGTCAGGGATGTTGATGCACTTATGAAACAAATTTATAAGATATTGAAGCCTGGTGGATTTTACCTGCTTTCAGAACCCAAAATCCATGTTTCAGATAAAAAATATCTTGAAATAATTAAATTGGCTGAATCAGCCGGACTGAAAATGGTCAGGGAAGTAAAGATTCGCGGTAGTCGTAGCATGGTCTTTACAGTTTGAAAAATGGAATTTTTATTTTATTTTATGAAATGTACGGTGAAATTGAAAAACTCTGTGTTTCTCATTATTTAAGACTCTTTGCCCCTCTGTGGTAATAAATAATTTAATAACCACAGAGACATACACTGAGACCACAGAGATTGTATATTTTTTTTGAATTATCAAGTATGAAATGTTGAAAAATTAAATATCGATGAGTGATCCGGAAACCATTATTCATGTTAAAGACCTTGTGAAAAAATTTGGCAATTTTGTCGCCAACGATCACCTGAGTTTTGATGTGTATAAAGGTGAAATTTTTGGCTTTCTGGGAGCCAATGGCGCCGGGAAAACAACTGCCATTAAAATTTTATGCGGTCTTTCATCACCTTCCTCCGGAATTGTAAATGTTGCCGGGTTTGACGCTTATAAACATACCGAGGATATCAAAAGAAACATCGGTTATATGAGCCAAAAATTCTCCTTGTATGACGATCTTACCATAACTGAAAACATCCGGTTTTTTGCCGGAATTTATGGTATCTCACGGAAAGTAATTAAGAGCAGGACAGGGGAGTTGCTTGAACAATTTGGCCTGACTGACCAGCGAAATACACTCATTTCTGCTTTACCCCTCGGATGGAAACAAAAACTGGCATTTTCGGTGGCTGTTTTTCACAAGCCCAAAATTGTATTCCTCGATGAGCCTACCAGCGGAGTTGATCCTATAACCCGACGTCAGTTTTGGGAATTGATATATGATGCTGCATCAAAAGGTATTACGGTCTTTGTTACTACCCATTATATGGATGAGGCGGAATATTGTAACAGGGTAACTATTATGCATGAAGGTCGTATTGCCGCACTTGATACACCCCAGCGGTTAAAAGAACAATATAAAGTATCAAACATTTATGATTTGTTTTTACAAATAGTCAGATAAATTAGCCTATGAATCGTTTTAGTGCATTCATCATTAAAGAATTCAGGCATTTACTGCGCGATTTTCGTACAGTAATTATCATTTTTGGCATTCCAGTTATACAGCTAATCCTCTTTGGGTATGTAATCAATACCGATTTAAAAAATGTCAGGATTGCCATCCTGGATCTTTCGCACGATGAAATCAGTACGGCATTAACTAACAAATTATTATCCTCGGGGTATTTTAAACTTGACAACGAAATACAGTCGGAATCACAAATCGAACCATTATTTAGAAAAGGAAAAATTAAAGAGGTCGTCGTTTTTGAAAAAGATTTTGGTAAGAACTTTCTGAGAACCAGCAATGCAAATTTGCAGATCATTACAGATGCATCCGATCCGAATACGGCCAGTTTACTGGAAAATTATACCCAAAATATAGTCCTGGACTTCGTAAAGAAAAGTTCTGAGCCGAATGCCAGTCTTCCGATTACTGTTGAACATCGAATGTTTTACAATGAAAATTTGAGTTCTGCAAATATGTTCGTACCGGGTACTATCGCTCTTATTTTGATGCTCATTTCAGCCCTGATGACTTCCGTCTCCATTACCCGCGAAAAGGAAAACCGAACCATGGAAGTGCTTCTGGTTTCTCCTTTAAGACCAATTCAGATTATTCTTGGGAAAGTTATTCCCTATCTCTTACTTGCTTTTATTGATGCGCTGGTTATTGTCGGTGTTGGATATTTTGTTTTTGGAGTGCCGGTAAGGGGAAGTGTAGTCTTGCTGTTTTCAATATGCCTTCTTTTTATATTGCTGGCCCTGTCTATTGGAATTACAATTTCAACAATTGCCCGCACCCAGCAGGTTGCAATGCTCATCTCCCTGGCCGGACTTATGTTACCTACGATTTTATTGTCGGGTTTTATCTTCCCGATTGAAAATATGCCGAAAATTTTACAGTGGGTAAGTGTTCTGATGCCACCACGGTGGTTTCTCCTGGCATTGAAAGATGTGATGCTTAAAGGGGTTGGTATAACTTATATCTGGAAAGAAATACTTATTATGCTGATTATGCTGGCTACATTTATCATGATCAGTGTTAAGAAGTTTAAAATCAGGCTGGAATAATTATTATGAAAACAATCATCTATATAGTGCAGAAAGAGTTTTTGCAAATATCACGCAATAAATTTCTAAGCAGGGCTATAATCCTGATACCTATTATCCAGATGCTGGTATTGGTTTATGCCGCTACTTTTGAAATGAAAAATATTAAGATTTGTTTTGTCGACCAGGATAAAAGCACAAGCTCCGTATCATTGATTGAAAAGTTCTCAGCATCACCCTTTTTCAAAATAGAGGGGTTGACCGATAATATTGAAGAAGCAAAAGAAAAAATCGCAAGAAATGAAGCCGATGTGGTATGCCTCATTCCTCCAAAATTCAGCCATGATCTTACGACCTTGAAATCCGCCAATATTCAAATCCTGTTAAATTCCATCAATGCTTCAACAGCACAACTATCCCTTGGATATTGCAATGCTGTTATCATGAGTTTTTCAGGAGAAATAATTCCTCACCAGGTGATGGTTGGAAATATTCCTCCTTCTATAGCTGTCCGGACCAGACACTGGTATAACCCCGATCTCAATTATAAAATATACATGGCCCCGGGTATATTGGTTATCCTGGTCACTGTAATCGGCTGGCTTATGGCAGGAATGAACCTTGTTTCTGAAAAAGAAACAGGTACTATTGAACAACTCAACGTAACACCCATAAAGAAATATGAATTTATACTGGGTAAACTTATACCTTTTCTGATTATTGGACTGATTGATCTTGCATTTGGAATGGCCATTGCCCATTTTTTGTTTAAAATGCCGATTGAAGGAAGTCTCCTGACTTTGTTTGTATTTGCTGCCATATATCTTGTCGCTGTTTTGGGCATAGGGCTTCTGATATCTACTGTTTCCAATACCCAGCAACAGGTACTTTTTGTTTCCTTCTTTTTCGTAATGGTCTTTATATTGATGAGCGGATTATTCACTGCTGTAGAAAATATGCCGGGATGGGGCCAAAAACTGGACCTTATTAATCCGGCGGCTTATTTCATACGTGTTATACGAATGGTCCTTTTGAAAGGATCTGGATTTGCAGATATTTCTAAAGAACTGATTTCTATTTCAGTGTATGCTGTAATTATAAATGCATTGGCCATCTGGAGATACCGGAAGACGGTCTGATTCATGACATTCCTGACGGAGTGAAACGGACCTGCCCGAAAGAATGAATTCTTTCATTCAGGCGGGGATCAGGAATCCAGAATAAATGGCAGGCTCTTAATAATCCCGGATTGACTGCATCGGGCACATCATGGTTACTGCTTACGCAGGAATGTTGGATCAATATTTCCTGAATTGACAATTGATTTGTATTTTTACTGACAAGCAATACCAATTTCTTATGAAAATCCTGATCACTGGAACAGCAGGCTTTATCGGTTTCCATCTGGCTAATTATTCAATTGCCCGCGGCGACGAAGTGATTGGCCTGGACTGTCTAAACGAGTATTATGATGTCAATCTCAAAATGGATAGGTTAAGCCAAACAGGTATTGTGAATAATGATCTGGAATACGGAAAACTTATTCCATCCTTGAAATTCCCAAATTATCACTTTATAAAACTTCAATTGGAAGATAAAGAAGGTATTGATAAATTGTTTAAATCCGAACGTTTTGATAAAGTGTGCAACCTTGCTGCTCAGGCGGGAGTACGTTATAGTCTGCAAAATCCCAGGGCATACATCGATAGCAATATTGTCGGATTTATTAATATTCTGGAAGCTTGTCGGTACTACAATGTTAGACATCTCGTATATGCCAGTAGTTCAAGTGTATACGGACTGAATGAATCCATGCCTTTCTCAACACACGATAATGTGGATCATCCCATAAGTTTATACGCTGCCAGCAAAAAATCCAATGAATTGATGGCCCATGCATACAGTCATCTATTCAGATTGCCAACTACAGGTTTGCGATTTTTTACGGTCTACGGTCCATGGGGGCGGCCCGATATGGCTTTGTTTATATTCGCAAAAAATATTATTGAAGGGAAACCTATCCAGGTCTTTAATGAAGGAAATATGCTCAGGGATTTTACTTATGTTGCCGACATTGTTGAAGGCATCGTACGGGTAATTGATAATCCTTCAGAAGGTAATAAACTTTGGTCCGGAAAAGAACCGGATCCTTCCAGTTCAAAAGCTCCATACAAAATTTATAATATAGGCAACAGCAGCCCTGTGAAGCTTATGGATTTCATTGGAGCCATTGAAGAATCCGTAGGTAAAAAAGCTTTAATTGAATATTTACCAATGCAGGCAGGAGATGTCCCTGCTACATGGGCCAATGTTGACGATTTGATAGAAGATATGGATTATAAACCTGATACCAGCATTGAACTTGGAATCCGGAACTTTATAAAATGGTATAAAGAGTATTATTCATGCTGAGTGCGGTTAAATAAAATTCTTTTACTTTAATAGAAAATTCCTAAAATTAATTTTATCCTTTCGGTCAGGTAATTTTTAATAAAATAGCTTTGTTAAAGCAGAGAGAGAATGTATCTATATTTTTCAATACTTATCCTGGTGTTTTTGTCTTCCTTTTTGTGCACCGCAATCGTCAGAAAAATTGCGATTAGGAAGTCAATCATCGATTATCCAAATGAACGAAGTTCACATACAATACCTACTCCTTTGCCCGGTGGACTTGCCATTGTTGTGGTGTGGTATGCATACCTGATTTTTGGCTATAATGTTGGGTTGGTTAATGCTAAACTATTTTTCGCGCTGCTGCCTGGTATTCTGTTGGTTGTCATCGGCTTTTTTGATGATCTGAAAGGACTTTCACCCTATTTCCGCATTGTCATTCACTTCATTGTTGCCATATCAGCCTTTTTCATATTGGGCGAAATAAACAACATCGATTTGGGTGTTTTGGTAATTCATTCAAACTGGCTGATAAGCATCCTGGTAGTTATTGGTATCGTTTGGTGGATCAATATTTTTAATTTTCTAGATGGCATCGACGGATACCTTGGAAGCGAAGGGCTTTTTATTTTCTTAAGTTTTTTTGTATTGGTATCTGATTTTTCATCAGTAGTCATGGCAGTTTGTATTCTTGGATTTCTTATCTGGAACTGGCCAAAGGCTAAAATATTCTGTGGCGATCTTGGCAGTACTTTGATAGGCTATACCGTGGCTGTATATGCAATATACTTTCAGAATACAAAAAGTCTTTCATTATTGATCCCAATTATGTTATGCGGACTTTTCTGGATGGATGCCACCGTTACTTTAATCAGAAGAATAATTAACCGCGAAAAACTGATTCTTCCTCATAAAAAAAATGCCTGTCAACGCTTAAATCAGGCAGGATTTAGTCATAAGAAAATACTTTTAATGGGTTGGGTAATCAATATTCTTCTTTTCATTTTGTCATTTGCTTCATTTCATAACATGAAATATTTACCTTATCTCTTTCTCGCACATACAATCGTTGTTTATACTTTTATCCGTTATGCCGACCGGAAGAAAAAATTTGAAAATTCGGGGAATACAAAACCTGTCCGAAAAAAACTTTTTCAGGTGTATTGATTAAATTGCATTTGATTCTTATTTACTTTGAAATTGAAAGATATAAATGTGCCGTAGGCACGTAATATGGGTAGAAAAGATTCAATACCCTATTTATATCGTCCCGTTACGGGACGAAATTTTCATCCTACATATTCCAGCTACCCATATTCAATCCTTAGCAGGATTAATTTTCATTAAACAGTCTGAAAGACTGTAAGACAATAGGCCAGGCCATCGTCCTAGTTTGAATAGTATGCAATAGCCGGCAGTACTGAAGTTATCCGAATGCAAATGCCATTTTAAAATTAATCCAATTAAATAAGGTTTTCCAAATAGTCTTATTATTATTAAATATTCAGTCTGAAGGACTGAAAGACAACAGACCAGGGCATCGCCTTGGTTTGATTGGTATATAAAACCTCAGGCTGAAGGCCTGAAAGCTATAACCCTCATAGGGTTGTCACGCGATACGAAAATTACTACCTTTCAAAAAAAATTCCAATGGATTTTTATAAAGTAATTCAGGAACGGGAAAGTATTCGGAACTATGATCCAAACCGTCCTATTGAAAAAGAAACACTGCTCAGGATTATTGAAGCGGGACGTATCGCTCCGTCGGCTGCGAACCTGCAACCCTGGAAGTTCATCCTGGTGTCTTCAAAAGATAAATTAAAGAAAATTCAGGCATGTTACCCCAGGAGTTGGTTTTGTGACGCGCCGCATATCCTGATCGTAAAGGGTAATAGAAAAATGGCGTGGAAACGCCCACACGACGGTTATAATTCACTCGAAACCGATCTGACCATTGCTATGGATCATATGATCCTTGCGGCAGAAAACGAAGGACTTGGCACCTGCTGGATCGCCAATTTTAATCCGGATATTTTAAGGGACGCGCTGAAATTGACTGCTGACGAATTTGTATTTGCAATTACACCGCTCGGTTATCAGAAGAAGGATTTCAATAAGAAATCTGCTAAACAAAGAAAACCACTGGATGAGGTTTTGGAGATAATCTGAATCCTTTTAAAAGTCTTTTAATTAATTATCTTCATAAATCTTGCTGCTTATATTCAATCCCTGTTAGGATTTCATCCATATTATTCGCCAAAAATATGAATAAACAGGCTTTCAACCTGTGCTCCAAAATTTATTTAAATTTCTATCCTGATTCTTTCATTCAATTAAAAAGTTAAATAAAATGTGCCGATAGGCACATGATATGGGTAGAAATATATAGCTTTCGCTACTTATATCGTCCCGTACGGGACGAAATTTTCATCCTACCTTTACTGCTACCCATATATAATCCCTGACGGGATAAAATTACATTTTATCAGACTGTCTGAAAGACTGTAAGAAAATAGGCCAGGGCATCGCCCTGGTTTGATTGGCAGACAAAACCTCAGGCTGAAAGCCTGAATGCAATAAATCCAATAGGTTTGAAAATAAAAAATCCCGGTTTTGCGACCGGGACTTCCTTTATAAGAATAAAATCCTATTTACCTTTTAAAGCAGCTTGCGCTGCTGCCAAACGTGCAATCGGCACTCGGAATGGAGAACAACTTACATAGGTCAATCCTGCCTTGTAACAGAATTCAACCGATGCGGGATCTCCACCTTGCTCACCACAAATACCAACTTTTAAATCGGGACGTGCGGCGCGACCTTTTTCAACCGACATTGTAATCAGCTGACCTACGCCATCCTGATCAATTGTCTGGAATGGATCTGCCGCCAGCATCTTGTTATCAAGATATTCATTCATAAATCCTCCGATATCATCACGACTGAACCCAAAGGTCATCTGTGTAAGATCGTTAGTTCCGAATGAGAAGAATTCAGCTGTCTTAGCCATACGGTCGGCCAATAAACAAGCTCTTGGAATCTCGATCATAGTTCCATATTTGTACGATATCGATTTGATTCCAAATTTTACAAGCACTTCACCATAAACTCTGTCAACGATCTTTTTTGTAAATTCAAGTTCCGAAACATCACAGGTAACAGGAACCATAATTTCAGCGTGAGGATCTTTGCCTTCTTTTGTAAGTTCGGCAGAAGATTCAAAGATAGCCCTGATTTGCATTTCTGAAACTTCTGGATATGTAACACCAAGACGTACACCACGGTGTCCCATCATTGGGTTCGATTCATGCAAAGTCTCACCGCGTTTTGCAATATCTTCCGTTTTAATACCAAGTGCTTTTGCCAATTCAGCCTGTTTCTCATGACTCTGAGGAACAAATTCATGAAGCGGAGGATCCAAAAGACGGAATGTTACAGGTAGTCCGTTCATTGCTTCCAATGTTGCCTTGATATCTTTTTTTACATAGGGAAATAATTCATTCAACGCTTTAACTCGTTCTTCAACACCTGAACTTAAAATCATTTTGCGGAGCAAAAACAAAGGTTGGTCAGCACCTTCACCGTAAAACATATGCTCTGTACGGAAAAGACCGATACCTTCAGCACCGTAATCGCGGGCAATTTTAGCATCAGCAGGGGTATCAGCATTGGTGCGTACACCCATTTTGCGACTTTTGTCTACCAGCTTCATGAAATCCTGGAAACGTGGATTTTCAGTAGCATCCATCAGTTTTAAAGCGCCAAAATACACGTGGCCTTTGGTTCCGTTTAGTGTAAGAACATCACCTTCTTTAATCACGATGTCACTGCCTGAAATCTTGGCTTTCTTGGTTACAGCATCAACACTCATGGTTCCTGCTCCAACAATACAACATTTTCCCCAACCGCGGGCAACTAATGCTGCGTGTGAGGTCATACCGCCACGAGCTGTCAATATTCCCTCAGCAGCACGCATTCCTTCAACATCCTCTGGATTTGTTTCTTCGCGAAGCAGAATTACTTTTTCACCTTTACGATGCCATATAACTGCATCTTCGGCAGTGAAAACTACTTTCCCAACTGCTGCACCGGGTCCTGCAGGTAAGCCCTTAACCATTGGGCTCACTTTTTTCTCTTCTGCCGGATCGCAGATAGGATGTAACAATTCATCCAGTTGCGCTGGTTCTACGCGCATCACAGCCATCGTTTCTGCAATAAGTCCTTCTTTCAACATATCCATAGCCATGTTCAGAGCTGCAGTACCGGTACGTTTTCCGGCGCGGCATTGTAACATGTATAGTTTATTTTCCTGGATTGTGAATTCAATATCAAGCATATCCTTGAATGCATTTTCAAGAATATCACGAATGTCGCAAAGTTCCTTATAAGTACCAGGCATTAACTCCTGCATACTATGAAGGTGTTTATTTTGCTCGTTTTTAGTATCATTGTTTAAAGGATTTGGCGTGCGGATACCTGCAACTACATCTTCTCCCTGAGCATTGATAAGCCATTCACCATAAAATACATTCTCTCCTGTAGCTGGGTTACGGGTGAAAGCAACACCTGTAGCAGATGAATCACCCATATTACCAAATACCATTGCCTGTACGTTAACTGCTGTTCCCCATTCGTCAGGTATACCTTCAATACGACGATAAGAAATAGCCTTCTTACCATTCCAGCTTTTGAATACTGCTTTTATACCGCCCTCAAGCTGTGCTTTTGCGTCATCGGGAAATTCCTGACCAAGTGATTGTTTTACTCGTTTCTTGAATTCATCAGCAAGAAATTTTAAATCGTCAGCGCTTAGCTCTGTATCTGATTTTAAGCCTTTTTTGTGCTTGTATTCATCGAGCATTTCGTCCAATTGTTTCCGGATTCCTCTGCCATCAGATGGTTCCATCCCTTCAGCTTTTTCCATTACCACGTCGGCATACATCATGATGAGGCGACGGTAAGAATCCCAAACAAAACGAGCATTGTTCGTTTTTTTGATCATTCCCGGAATGGTAGCTGAACTCAGACCTATATTGAGAACAGTATCCATCATTCCCGGCATCGATTTACGGGCGCCTGATCGACACGATACCAAAAGAGCATTCTCTGAATCGCCAAATTTCATGCCCATAATATCTTCTGTTTGCTTCATGGCTGCCCATACTGCGGGCATTAATTCAGCAGGAAGGGTGCAGTTGTTTTTGTAATATTCGGTACAAACTTCAGTTGTGATAGAAAACCCTGCAGGAACAGGAAGGCCTAACAAACACATTTCAGCTAAATTTGCGCCTTTACCACCTAATAGGTTCTTCATATCGGCTTTGCCTTCAGCTCGCTTGTTGCCGAAAGTATACACACGCTTTACACTTGACATTGTTTATTTTATTTAGTTAACACTTAGTTGTTGATTATCAATATTTTTTATAAAAGGGTACAAATTTATTCAAAAAAAACCGAAGTAAGATGACCTGTTATCGAATTTTTAGAATGCTTTTGATATTCTTCCAATTTCTTGGTTGAGATATTCTTCCAACCCTTCACAAATACTGCAGGGCTGACTTATAATTCAATGTCGTTTAGTTAAGACTTTCCACCTGTTTTTACCCCTCCCTAAATCCCTCCCCAAATTGGGAGGGACTTGGCCTTCCCCCAATTGGAGGAAGGTTGGATGGGGGTAAATCTGTTAATTAAACGACAATGACTCATAAATATTAATTTTTTAATTATAATTCATTTTTTATTTATTTACGGGGATGGTGCTCTATTATAGCTTGTCTTAAATAATCTCGATCCAGATGTGTATATATCTCGGTTGTGAGGATCGACTCATGCCCAAGCATTTCCTGCACGGCCCTTAGATCAGCGCCACCTTCAATAAGGTGCGTTGCAAACGAATGTCTGAATGTATGCGGACTGATATTCTTTTTTATCCCAGCCTTCTCTGCCAGTGCCTTTACAATTGTAAATACCATTACCCTGGTAAGTTTATTGCCTCGCCGATTAATAAAAACTATATTTTGCGACTTCGAATTGATAACCTGTGTATTCCGGACTTTATTAAAGTAATGATCAATCTCCTTGAGTGCTGTCCGTCCAATCGGTATCAGTCTTTCTTTATCTCCCTTACCCACAATCCTGATAAATCCCTCATCTGCAAAAACATCGGAAAGTTTTAAATTAATAAGCTCAGATACTCTTAATCCGCAACCGTACAATGTTTCGATGATTGCTTTGTTGCGATGTCCCTCTGGTTTGCTTAAATCTATGACACTTACAATGTTGTCAATTTCAATTACGGAAAGTACAACCGGCAATTTCATTCCTAATTTTGGCGCTTCAAGCAACGATGAAGGATTTTGCTCCAGTATTTTGGTATAAATCAAAAACTTGAAAAATGTTTTAATGGCTGATATATTTCTCGCCTGGGTCCGGGCCGTTATGCCAAATTTACTCAGCCACAGAACATATTCCTGTATTTTGTCCAGTTCAATTGACTGAATTGTCAATCCGGGCATAGTAAGTTCAAAATAACCACCCATCCGTTTAATGTCGTGAACATAACCTTCAATACTATTTTTCGACAAGTTCTTTTCCAGCTGAAGGAAATTTTTAAAATCGAACAGAATTGCATTCCATTGAATCATCTTTCCTTAGTATTTGTTGGAAACATATGCATAACTCTTTAGGTTGCTTTGATTACAGGATGTTAGGAATTTAGACAAAATCACTATGTTAAACTTACAAACATTATTTATCCCGAAAAGATAATCTTTTAAAAATATTCTATATCCTAATAGTCTTATAACCTATAACCTGTCAACCTTAAAATATTATTTTAATTTTCTCTGTTTTTTCGCGCGGCCCCTTTAGATTAGTTTGAAATATAGTCCATTTTCAGAAGAAAAATGTGGCTATTTGCTTAATTTCGTTTTTTCTTTCAATTGCTTATGAAAGCTTGGATAATAGTATCGTCTTTTATATTTTTTTCATGCATTAAACTGGCTGCGCATCCTATTCATATATCTGTTGTGAACATTGATTATGTAAGCGATTCAAATCTTGTTCGGTATTCAGTCCGACTTTTTTATGACGATTTTCAGAATATATTGAATAGAAAATACAATACCATGCTTAATTTTGGTAAAGAAAACAGGATGACTTCTAAAGAACAGGAATCTGTTCAGAATTATTTAAATACAAACCTAATTATAAAGGATTCAAAAGACAATATACTCAGGCCTGTTTTTCTGGGTTGGAAAGTTGAAGATTTTTCGGTTTGGTTTTTTTTCCGTGCTAAAACCGGAGTTGCAATCAATGAGTTTTTTATCGAAAATAAATTGATGCTGGATGTTTTTATGGATCAAAAAAATCTTTTGATAATACGAAAAGCGGATGATGAAAAAGGGTTTGAATTTAATCAACGTGTTACTAATCAGAATATTGCAATTTAATTAAATCCATGAAGAGAATACTGAACCTTGGACTCTTACTTTTCACGATTCTTTCAAATTCATTTGCTACCCACAACAGGGCTGGAGAAATTACATACAAGCATTTAAGCGGATTTACTTATGAATTCACCATAACTACATATACCTGGGTTTATAGTCCGGTTAGAAGACTGGAACTCCCGGTAATATGGGGTGACGGTACTCCCGCTACGAACGTTGAAAAAGTTCCGCAGAATTTTATTCAAATCCCTGGTACAGATTATTTTTTTAATACTTACATTGGTCAGCATACCTATCCTGGCGCCGGGGTTTATAAAATATTGATGGAAGATCCCAACAGAAATCAGGGTGTTATTAATATACCCAATTCTGTAAATACAATTTTTTCAATCGAGACTACTATGTTGGTCGGCTCAGATATAGGCTCAAATAATACTCCCGTTCTGCTTAATCCGCCTATTGATAAGGCTGCCAAGGGTCATATTTTTATACACAATCCCGGTGCATTTGATCTCGACGGGGATAGTCTGTCATATGCTATCACAACTTGTCTTGGTGAAGGAGGACAGCCAATTGCCGGATATGTTCTACCCGCTGCGACCGATACAATCATAATGAACGAAGTTACCGGTGACCTGCAATGGATAACTCCTGCCGAAGTTGGTAAATTTAATATTGCCATCCTTGTTGATGAATGGCGCAAAAGTATTCGTATTAGTCGTATCGAGCGGGATATGCAGATCGATGTTTACGATAGCAAAAACAATGCCCCGGTAAATCCAAAAATTAAAGATTATTGTGTCGAAGCCGGCGATACGATCGACTTCAACGTTACAGTTACTGACCCGGACAATGATTCTGTGGCAATGAATATGGTAGGAGGGCCGTTTCAGGTTGTTAATCCTGCTGTCTTTAATATAACATCCCGCAGTCGAGGTTCACTGTCTGGTCATTTCCGCTGGATTACGACTTGTCTAAATGCACGAGAACAACCTTACTATGTAATATTGAAATCGAATGATTTGAATGTAGATATTAGCCTGGCTTCTATTACAAATTTTAAAATACGGATTTTGGCTAAAGCACCCGAGAATTTAAAGGCAATACCCGGGGTCGATAGCATAAGACTGGAGTGGGACGCATCGAAATGCGGGAATCCCGCCGGATACAAAATTTACCGTCGCCTGGGATATTATGGATTTATTCCCGACAGCTGCGAATATGGAGTGCCAGACTATACCGGCTATAAATTGATAAACAGTCTTGTCGGTGGAAACAAAAATTCATACAAGGATGATGATAATGGTAATGGATTAATTCCTGGAAATGAGTATTGCTATATGATTACAGCTTATTATGCTGATGGCGCTGAAAGCTTCGCAACCAAAGAAGTTTGGACTGATCTTGTTGCCGGTACTCCTCCAATACTGAACGTGAGCGTTCTGACTGATGATTTATTAAATGGAGAGATTTATCTTGCATGGGCAGTTCCGAAAGGTTTTGATACGATCCAACCTGGTCCGTATCAATACGAAGTATTGCGAAAAGCTCCGGGACAAACCGATTTTAGCTCAATTGCTAAGATTCAAACGCTCGACCTTAGAGATACTACCTATACAGATATTGGTATTAATACCATGGTTTATCCATATACCTATTCTGTGATCTTGTATTATCTTCAGACGGGTACTTGGATTCCGGTATCTGATAATGAAACTGCTTCCTCGCAATATATCGTTATTGATGGAGCGGATAAGAAGCTTACGCTCAATATGAAGAAACATGCACCCTGGCTCAACAATCGGTACGATATATTCAGGGAAAAAAATCATACACTTGTTTTTGATTCGGCCGGATCCACAAATCAATCTGTATTTGTTGATAACAGACTATCGAATAACGTGAATTATACCTACCGGACAGTTGGATACGGATCCCGTCCTTTGTTTGGCCAGCAGTATTACGTCATAAACAGATCTCACCTGGCTACCGGAATGCCGATTGATACTATTCCTCCATGCCCTCCTGTTTTATTTGTAACCTCTGAATGCGATAGCGTTTCAGGGTATAACTATCTGACGTGGACTATTCCGGATAGTTGCAAGAATGACCAAACCGTCAGCTATAAAATATATTTTAAGCCTTCATTTGATGGTAATTTTGCTTTATTAGACAGCTTACCTCCTGATCAGTTATCTTATCAGCATCATTCGGATTCGACAATCGAAGGATGCTATGCTGTTACTGCAATTGATTCGTTCAAAAATGAAAGTGCAAAGATCCCCTTCTGTGTTTTTAATCTCTGTAACCTGTATAGGCTTCCCAATGTATTTACACCCAATGGCGATAATATCAATGATACTTATATTTCCTGGAATTTTAATAATACAATAAAGAAGGTAGATATGACAATTTATAACCGATACGGTATGGTTGTTTTCAAGACAAACGACCCGGCAATAAATTGGGATGGACGGTTTAAGGAAAATGGTAAGCTTGTTTCAACAGGTGTTTATTACTATATGTGCAATGTCTATGAGCCCCGCATAACCGGCATAGTGGTTCATACATTGACAGGATTTATACATGTTTTCACTGGCGAAACAAATACGGAATGACAAAATTTTTTATCATCGGTTTATTGATTATCGGTACAATTGCAAAATCTCAGCATTCGGAAGATGCGAGGATTGATGCTTTTGGAAAATTTGAAAGCGGAGCATACAACGAGGCTGTGGATGCTTTTAATAAACTGTTAACTGAAAATTCAATCAATGACCAAAAGATTGAATTGTATAGAGGAATTGCTGAATATAAACTTAAAAATTACCAGGCTGCTATCTCGGATTTAAAAGCATCAGGAGATAAAAATAATTCCGGGTCGGATATCTGGCTTGCCCGGGTATATGCAGATTTAAATGATAAACAAAATGCAATTTTTTATATTCAACGTTATCTTCAAAAAGCCGATGATCCGTTTCCTGAAAAAATAAATAAAGATTCTGCATTCCGATTTTTATATAGAACAAATGAATGGCTTGATCTGTGGCAAAAGAATTGGATGAATGATACTCAAAAAGCACTGCTTGATGCTGATTATTATCTTTCCGGAAAGGATTTTGGCCAGGCACATCAAATTATAGAAAATGAAATTATTAAAAATGGAACAAATACGCAGTTAATAGCTTTCAATAGTGAAATTTATGAAAAGGAAGGCAATTTGGAACTGGCCTTGAATGAAGTCAATAAAGCCATAACAATAGATCCGGAGAGTAATGAATTATTGAAACTGAAAGCTTCTTATTTAAGCAGTCTCGGCAAATTTTCTGATGCCGTTATCGATCTCAATCATGTAGTAAAGAATTGTCCGGAAGATTTCGATGCCAGATATTCGCGAGCCGGGGCAGCGCTTAATGCTAAACAAATTGAATTGGCCAAAAGCGACATTCAATTGTATCTTAAGTACTTCGGTACTGAAAAAACCTTTTATCTCGCCGGACAAATCTACTATGCTTCCGGTGAATATTTAAATGCTTTAAAATACTTTAACAGGTTGATGGATAAGAAATATCCCGACGTGCGTTATTACAGGGCCAGAGGAATGACTTACTACCAGACTAATTCGTTTGATCAGGCAGTCTATGATTTATCAATGAGTCTTGATTTAGAACCAGGCAATGCTGAAGCAAACCTCTACCTCGGACTGGCGCAGTATTATAATGGTAACGCCAAATCGGCTTGCTATTATTGGAATCGGGCAAAAGAACTGGGAGAGTTAAAATCGATTACCTACCTTCAGAAATACTGCAGCCAATAGGAAACAATAAGCCCCGAAAGTTACCGCAACTCCCGGGACTTATAAATTTTTAGTTCTACTTTCCAAACTTCCAGCTTACTCCTATATTTAACAGCGCTGTCCCGAATCCTACTTCACCCATGGCAGCAAAGTTATTGGTGAAATAATATTTTGCACCAACAAAAATTGATCCCAATCCGAAGACTGAACTACTTGCAGTGGGAGCATAACCACCTAAACCATAATAAGTTCCATATTCTTTTCCTCTCTGAATACGAATTCCGATAGAAACACCGCCATAGGTATCCAGTTTTTTAATGAACTGGTAATGATAGGTCGCCCTGGGTGCAAAAACAATTTCAGTATACTTAAAGCCATAGTCTGAAGTGTACTTATATTTATAAGATGCAATGCCTAAATAAGCTCCAACGCCGAAAACACCAGGGCCCCAATCGTCTTTTAAACCATAATCTCCGGAGATTGAAATAAGTGGCATCGACATGTGATATCCAGTTCCCCAAAAAGTGATGCCGCCAAACATTAAATTGGCGTCAATATTGCCTTTTTCAAATTTCTGGGCATTCACATTTATATTCACGGAAGTTAACAGCAAAGCAGATACTGCTATCATTAATACAAAATTCTTCTTTTTCATATTTTTAGAGTTTAGTCGATAGTAGATTTTAATTGTACAATATTAAATTAATTTTTATTCAATCTAAATGTTAATAATGCAAAGTTTATAAACAGATTAGTTGATTTCTTTAACAGGAAACAATCTGAATTTGTTTTAATACCGGAGAAAAATGTGGGTAATGATGACGACTCTTGAAAACGCAAAACAATATTTTCGTCATTTTCCATTTAAATTTCCAACAAGGGAACCAACTCACAAACAGTGAATTATTATCACTCTTCCAAGGAGTTAATAGGGTCAAGATGAAAAGGCTGGTATTCAATAGCTACAATCTATTTTTTACGAAATGTTTTTTCTTAATTCAGCCAGAAACTCCTTCATTTTCCCACTATCCTTTTCTTTCACAATTTCCTTGAGATATTCAAGCTTCTGACCAATATTATCCAGCTGTTCATAAGTGAAATTGCTGAATAATATTTCAGTTACCAGATAGTCGTCTTCGGAAAAAAGTCCCTTTGCGATGGATAAATGTTTCTTGAAAGTTGTTCCGGGCGCTTCCTGCTGTTTCATGCATGCGGCGAAAATCAGCGTAGATGCAAAAGGTATAGATAAAGAGTAAGCAATAGTTTGGTCGTGTTCCATAAAACTGTATTCGAAAATGCTTATTCCGAATGACTTATAAAATTTGCGAAAGAAATTCTTGCCTTCTTCATCTGACTGGGTAATGATAATGGCACTCTGTGTACTTAGTTCTTTGATATTGGCAAAGGTGGGTCCGAACATGGGGTGGGTTGAAACAAACCGGTGTCCTGAATTTAGGTAAAACTCACTCAATGGCATTTTAACGGAGGTAATATCAGAAAGAATGCAGGAATCAGGCAAATAGGGGAGAACTTCCTCAAAAACCTCGACTGTATGCTGGAGGCTCACTGCATTGATAACCAGGTCGGGGGAAAATTCCCTGATATTCTCGTATGTTAAGAGACGATGACTATTAAATAGATACTTCAGTTTTCTTTTGTCTTTATCAAAAGCAGCAACTTCATAATCAAGGCATAGGGATTCAATCATCCACGATCCCATTTTCCCCGCACCCAATACTAGAATTTTTTTCATTTTTTCAACTTCGATAAATTGGTATTTTTTGTGAACTGTGATCTGTGAACTGTAATCTGATGACTTCTTACTGTTGACTGATTACTGATCACTGATCACTTTTTTAATTATTCTCGGGATCCTTTGTTCCTGTATCATTAAATCGGCCATTACTATGGCTGTTGCAGCTTCAAGTACTACCGGAACTCTTAAAGCAATGCAGGTATCATGTCTTCCCTCTATTTCAAGATCATCCATCCTACCGGTTTTAATATTGATTGTATGTTGTTTTTTAGACGTACTGGATGTTGGTTTAACTGCCACTCTGAAAATTAGTTCATTTCCGTTGGTTATACCGCCATTTATTCCACCTGCATTATTGGTCTCGGTTTTGCCGTCTAATGAAACAATATTATCGTTGTGCACACTTCCTTTCATTTTCGCAGCAGCAAAACCCAACCCGAATTCCAAACCTTTAATGGCAGGAATTGAAAAAACCATATGACCCAGAACAGATTCTACGGAGTCAAAAAATGGTTCACCGAGTCCAAGTGGAATATTTGCTGCGATGCATTCCACAATACCTCCAATGGATTCTTTTTCCTCTACTGCCTTATTAATTGCATCCTCTATATTTTTCATTCCACCGGCTTCAATAAGGGTGGCTTCTATATAAACAGGTTGAATGAGTTTTTTAGCAACAACCCCCGCTGCAACAAGGGCCAGTGTAAGACGACCTGAAAAGTGTCCGCCTCCCCTGTAATCTTCATAGCCGCCGAACTTCTTTGTTGCAACAAAATCAGCATGTCCTGGTCGTGGAATCTCTCTGAGTTTAGTATAATCACCAGAACGTGTATTCGTATTCTCAAAAACAATATTCAGAGGCGCACCGGTAGTGAAATCATTAAAGACGCCACTGAGGAGTTTAGGTAGGTCGGCTTCTTTGCGTGGCGTTGTACCCTTTGCACCACTGCGTCTGCGATTCAGATCATCTAAGAAATCTTCAATTTTAAGTGATAATCCGGCAGGGACACCATCAATGACAATACCAACAGAATTACCATGCGACTCACCGAAAATACTTACCCTGAATATTTTTCCAAAACTGTTCATCGTTTTTAAAGTAGTTAGTAGTTAGAATTTAGTAGTTAGTATTCTGTAATTTGTGATCTGTGAACTGACATTTATTCCAATGTATTTCAATGTATTTCTATTTTGTAACAATTTATCATGAACCCTGAATTTTAGATCAAAGCTTAATGTAAATCGTCAATGTTCATTTTTCATTTCTTTTTCCAGGTTCGATAAAATAGATTTCATCCGGGAATATGAAATTTGTCCGGGTGCCGTTGTCTCAAAACCATCCATCGATGCAAAAGTGAATTCAGCGCCCAGGAGCGGAGCTATAATTCGGGTCACTTTCCCTGCATCTCCCATGCCTATAGCAACCAATGGTCTTTTTGAACTGTAAAGCGAAAGGATCTTTGAGGAATCAGAAACCGAATGGGTTAATGTGGCTATTTTGGCGATGTCCGCCCCACAGTTATAGCAATCATCTACCATAGAATTTAGCTTTATTAAATCAGGGGTCTCCTGAAAATTGTGATACGAAATGATCACTTTACATTTATGTTTACGGGCGATAGTGATGATGGCTTGTTGTTGTTCGGGAGAGGCTTCAATTTCAATATCAACATAATGCGCACCCGATTCGATGGCATTCGTAAGTTTTTGCAATTGTTCCTGTGTGCCGGAATTAGCGGGTCGAAAAGTTGCTATCGTTGGCGTAGGATGAGAGAATACTTTTTTAATTTCAGCCTGATTGAAACCGGTTAAATCAAGACGAATTTCAGCCATTTCAACTATGTCGAGTATCGCTAAACATCTATCTACGTTTTTATCCGATATCGCTACGCAAATCATGTATAATCTTTTGTAAATTAATATACGTCAATTTTTGGGTTACTGCATGTCCTATCTTGTCAAGTAAAACCATATTGATTGAATCCCTTTCGCGTTTCTTATCGTGCTTCATAGCCTCAAAAAGCCGGGTAACAGGAATCTCTGATTTTGTCGGTAATCCGAATAGTTCAAGTACTTCCTTTATTTCCTGAACCTCTTGCGTTTTAAGTAATCCGATTTTTTCTGAAACCATTGCTGCAAGTATCATTCCTATACTGACCGCTTTACCGTGGAGCATCCCTGTTGTTTTTTCAAGGGAATGGGCAAAAGTATGTCCGAAATTCAATAATCTTCTTTCCCCGGTTTCCTTCTCGTCGATTTCAACAATATCGGCTTTTATTTTTACTGATTCATATATCATCTTCGTAATGATATCGCTCTCATTACTGAGGGCTTCCTTTGATTTTTTTTTGCAGAACTCAAAAAGGGAAGGACTTTTTATTACACCGGCTTTAATAATTTCAGCGAAGCCGGAGCGAAATTCCTCTTTGTCCAATGTAGTAAAAAGAGAATTGTCACAAATCACAAATTCGGGTTGATGAAAAACCCCGATCATATTTTTATAACCTTCGTAATTAACTCCATTTTTACCTCCAACACTGGCATCCACTTGTGAAAGTAATGTTGTTGAAACAAAACCAAAGGGAAGTCCCCTCATATATATTGAAGCAGCAAAACCCGCAACATCACAAACTATGCCTCCTCCAATTGCCAGAATAAATCCGGTCCTGTCGATTTCAGATGCGAGCATTTTTTCCATTATCAAATCAATGGTTTGCAATGTTTTATTTTTTTCACCCAAACCAATATCTATCAAAGGTATACCAGGAGGAAAATCTTTTCCGTAATGCTTTATAATGTTTGAATCGGTAATGATCATAGTTTTTCGATCCGGCAAGTATTTATGCAGATTCGACAAGCGCTCTCCAATGAATATTCGGGATATTTTTGATTCAGCCTTTACTGTAATCGTTTTCATGCAAATGATTCGTGTAAAAATTATTAAAACAAAGCGAAAATACTAAAAACTAATCATTCATTACTTTTGTCTGATGGTTAATGGATTCCTGGTGGATGGCCCTGAAAACTTTCATAATAAATTCCTCACTCAGACCCTTTTTTTCTCCCGAAGCTACGCGATGCTTCAAAAGTTCGTCCCATCGACCCGATTGCAAAATGGTAATATTATTTTCTTTCTTATACTTTCCGATTTTATCGGCTACTTTCATCCTATCCTCCAGGATATCGATCAGCTTATCATCGAATTTATCGATTTGACGGCGTAAGTCTTCAATTGTATGCATAGCAAAGGCATTATCAATATTTGCTTTTCTTAAAACTAAATTATCAAGAAGTTTTTTAAGTTCTTCAGGTGTAATTTGCTGGAATGCATCGCTCAATGCGAGATCTGGAGTTACATGCGTCTCAATGATTAAACCATCAAAATTTAAATCCATAGCTTCCTGCGAAATTTCAAAAAGGCCATCACGGTTACCGCAAATATGACTTGGATCTGTAATAATTGGCAAATCAGGTATGCGCCTTTTTAATTCAATGGGTATCTGCCACTGTGGATCGTTACGATAAAAAGATTTTCCATACGTTGAAAATCCTCTGTGAATAGCGCCGAGTTTCTTTATGCCAGCCTGATTAAGCCTCTCAAATGCCCCGATCCAAAGTTCTACATCCGGATTTACGGGGTTTTTAATGAGAATGGGAATTTCTACACCGCTCAGCGCATCCGCAATTTCCTGAACGGCAAAAGGATTTGCAGTTGTACGGGCACCAATCCATAAAATATCAATACCATATTTTAATGCTTCAAAAACATGGGATGTGTTCGCAACTTCAGTAGCTGTGTACATTCCGAGTTCTTCTTTTACTCTTTTCAGCCATGGAAGACCTTCTTTTCCAACTCCTTCAAAAGAATTCGGACGTGTACGTGGTTTCCAGATTCCGGCCCTATATATATGAATTCCCCGTTCCTTTAGCTGACGGGCAGTATCCATTACCTGTTGCTCGGTCTCGGCACTGCATGGACCTGCCATTACAAGAGGTCTGTCCTTTGAAACTCCAGCAAATTCGAGCTTTTCTAGATTTAAACTGATACCCATTTTATATTTATTTTTTAAAGATTTAACAAAATTTGCTTTGCGCACTTCGCGCCTTCTTTGTGTGCTTTGCGGTTTATTTTTTTAATTCAAAAATCCCAATTATCAAGGATTCTAGTCAATAAAAACCTTTCCCTTATAATATTCACCCAGTATGCAAATATTTGAAGTAAATGGCTCCACTGCCTTTACAGCCTGACGGTAGATTTCATAGTTCTCAAACTCAACATCGATATAAAACTGATACTCCCAGTTTCGACCAATTATTGGCATGGATTGTATTTTCGAAAGATTAATGTCATAAAATGAAAAAATTGACAGTATTTTAGAAAGGCTTCCTATCTTATCTGCCAAAGCGAATGAAAGAGAAGCCTTGTTCACGTTTGGATCGTTGAATTTATCTCCGTTTTTATCTTCAAGTATCAGAAATCGGGTATAGTTCTTTTTATGGGTTTCAATGCCTTCAGCAATTATCTCAAGATGATATTTATCCGCAGCAAGATCGCTCGCTATGGCTGCTATCCCTTCAAGTTTTTGCTCGGATATATTTTTTGCACTCAGCGCCGTGTCAATACTGTCAATTAATCGGATGTCTGGATAATCATCAAAAAAGACCTGGCATTGCAATATTGCCATTGGATGGGAGTATACTTCCTTTATATCCTCGATTTTTTGCCCTGGTAATGCAACAAGATTTTGTTTAATCTTGAGATAGATTTCGCCGATAACTTTCATGTTGGATTCCAGCAACAAACTATAATTTGGCAAAATACTTCCGGCCAGAGAGTTTTCTATCGCAGTAATCCCATAATCTACTTTCCCTTCCTTCAATGCTTTGAAAAGATCTTTAAATGTATTCCGGGGAACAATTTCAATGTTCGCATCTTCGAAATATTTGTAGGCTGCAATTTCATGAAAAGCCCCGTAACCGCCCTGGATTGCAATTCTTTTAGGTTTGTCTGATGATTGTGTCATAATTTGATTCTGAATATATTTTTAAACAAAAAAAAAGTCCCGGTTTTCCGGGACTTTAAGATATATAATATCGTATGAGTAGCCCCTTCAGCCGAGATTGCTAAAATAAAAATAAAAGAAGAAGCTATTGGTACTTTGTCTGTTCATGCTGTAATTCTTGATTGCAAATATAGTATATAAATTTTTAATTATCCAAATTTCTCAGATAAATCGAGCCATCTGTCTGATTTAATTTCCAACTCTCGTATGATTTCTCCCAGACGATTCGACTTTTCAATCAAAAATGCAGAATCGATTGAACCACTGTTTAACATATGTTCCACGTCCGTTTTTTCTTTTTCCAGAACTTCTATTTCTTTTTCAAGTTGTTCGAGTTCTCGCTTTTCATTGAATGTAAACTTTTGTTTCTTATTGTTTTTATTGGGCATTTCTTTTTTTATACCTGATGCGATAACGGGTTTTATTTTTTCCTGATCCTTCTTCCATTTGCTGTAATCTGAATAATTTCCGGGAAAATCCTTGATAATACCGTTTCCTTCAAAAATAAATAAATGATCCGCTATAGTGTCCAGAAAAAATCGATCATGCGAAACAATGAGTACACAGCCATTAAATGATAAAAGGTAATCTTCTAAAATTTGCAATGTTGTAATATCTAAGTCGTTCGTTGGTTCGTCAAGGATTAAAAAATTTGGATTCTGCATTAATACGGAACATAAGTAGAGTCTGCGTTTCTCGCCTCCGCTGAGTTTATAAATATAATCGTGTTGGCGGGTGGGAGGGAAGAGAAAATAATTTAAAAATTGAGATGCAGTGATACTTGTGCCGTCTGCAACCGTTATAATTTCTGCAATTTCCGTTACTGCATCAAGCACTCGCATGTTTTCGTCAAATTTCATTCCGCTCTGCCGATAATATCCAAATTTAATGGTTTCTCCGGTTTCGATAATTCCATGTTCCGGTTGAAGATTACGGGCAAGTATTTCAAGAAATGTCGATTTACCGGAACCATTCGACCCGATAAGACCAATTTTTTCGAATCGGCTGAATGTATAGCTGAAATCTTTTAAAAAATATTTGTCGCCCCATCTGAAACTTAATTCTTTAGCAACGAGAATTTTACTTCCCATGCGGGATTCCTGAACATTAATCCGGATTGTTTTATCGTCTCTTTTCTGGGATGACTTTTCCTTGAGTTTGTAAAAATTGTCAATACGGTATTTTGCTTTTGTGCTTCTGGCTTTTGGCATGCGACTCATCCAGTCTTCTTCCTTCCGCATCAGATTCTGGGCTTTCTCAACTTCAAGCCTTTCATTGTAAATTCTTATCTCTCGTTTCTCAACATATCTGGTGTAATTGCCTTCATACCTGTATAATTTCTTTTGATCAAATTCAAGCACTACGTTGCATATTCTATCGAGAAAGAACCGGTCATGCGTCACCATAAGAAGCGTAACGGACGATCGTTGTAAATAATTTTCAAGCCATTCAATAACCGAAAGATCGAGGTGGTTGGTTGGTTCGTCAAGTATCAAAAAATCAGGTTCATTCAATAATGTATTCGCCAACGCAAGTCGTTTTTTTTGCCCGCCCGATAACTCCTGGGTTTTTTGAGAAAAGTTAGTTATATCCAGTTGTGTAAGTATCTGCTTTATACGGTTTTCATAATCCCAAAGCTTCATACGATCCATATTACTTATGGCCTGCTCTATTTTTGCAGGATTGTGTGAGGCAACAGCTTCTTCATATTCCTGAATTGTCCTCATGCTGGAGTTTTCTGACCGGAACAAAGCCTCAACAACAGTCAGGTCACCTTGGAAATCCGGTTCCTGGTCGAGATAAGCCATTCGAATATTATTGGAAACTTTAATTGTACCGGCACCTGCCGACTCGATGCCCATAACCATTTTAAGTAACGTGGTTTTTCCTGCGCCATTTACTCCAACCAGTGCGGCCTTGTCTCCATTGTTAAGCTGAAAACCGACTCCTTCAAAGAGGACCAACTCACCAATGTATTTGCATAATGACTCAATTTGTAAAATATTCAACATAGTATTTTGTAAAAACAGGACAAATTTACTTTTAATGCGAGAATTAAAAATTCTATTTTCGTATTTGATAAAAATTGTCGATGCCTGAAATAAGTTGACCTTAAAACAGGTTGACAAAACATGGAAAATAGTTTATTTAACATTGAAAAAAAAATCCGTCAGTGTCGGTATTTTTCTGAAGATTTCAAGAAAAAAAG
>Ga0182027_10001558_pt1 | contig 38160 bp, 33 predicted proteins | sample 712E1DmetaG_FD_121300 | JGI IMG/M metagenome (GOLD analysis project Ga0182027, IMG submission 121300) | Permafrost microbial communities from Stordalen Mire, Sweden - 712E1D metaG (Illumina Assembly) | ecosystem: Environmental > Terrestrial > Soil > Wetlands > Permafrost | place: Sweden...
GAAGCGAAGCGGAGACGCGACCAAGTCGTGCCCAGGTCGCAAGCCGAATGTGGCACTAGCCACATGAGACGCACCCATGATGTTTTGGGTGCAACTGACACGCGCCACCGACTTGCTGGTGGCGCAAACGCGCCGCGCCGTGCCGACGCCCGAAGGGCGCAGCTCAGGGGACGGAGCGCAGCCAACCGAGCGCAGCACCGACGGAGCGAGACGCGCCGAAGATTTGCCGCCGGCGCAATGGCACCCCTTGGGAGTTCAAACCGCAAGGTTTGCAAATCGTCCAATGCGGGGAGGCGGTCTGAACGGTTCGGCGTGGTAGTTGTTGCCCACGCGGCGTAAAGCGCAGTCGGTCGGCATGGGCGAAATGCGGCGGGCGTAGCGGCCGGGGCAATCGGCTACGGGTGCGCTCAGGATGGCCGCTGGTCGGTCGTCATGCCTTTAGGTCATGCGCTTACGCTGTCCACACACGTCTAACGGGTGAATGCGGAAAGGACAAGCGGTCAGTCACCGCCTGTGTTGCCGATGAACACCCAGTGCCAGGCTGAACCGCCACGACAGCAACGCGATGATGACCGATGGTTTCCCGTTACCCATTGCATCCGCGATCAGCATAGGGCGCTAACAGTGACGACTGCGCTCTTTATTGGGCCGAGCGGTTGTGGCAAGATCTATTTCGTAGAGGACGCGGACAAAATCTCTGCGCCGTCGTTCGCTCCCATCACCAGCGGCTCAATGTTGTTGCGGCAGGTCATCTACCCGCCCAAAGAATGGGTGATCAGCTCTGCTCCTTGACTTGGCGGATGCCAGCGCCGTCAAGCGAAACGACCGCGCCAAGGTCTCGAGTTCGTCTGCCGCCTGCTCCCGCCACGGACTCTCAATGAGCCAGTATACTGGCAAACCGGAATGCAGAAGCTCCCGGAGCCGTTCGGGGTCACGCGAGGCGACGAATGGACTGATGAATGTAGGAGTCAAGTCGCCGCCGATGAACACGGGAATCTCATACTTATGCCCGAGAGGCACCGCAATGCGATGCGTACCGTGAATGATATAGGCGTCGACCCAAAGGGGACTGAAATTTGAGACCACCACGGCGTTCGGTTCGATCTGGCTGGCGACCCAGGTGAGAGTTTCGTAGATTCCCTGCTGGTCCCCTGTTGGGAAACCCATTTGCGCGTTCCAGAGCATGAACCTCCCGATCAGGGCGCCGACAACAACCAGCACTGTCGCGCGGGCGCATTTTGAGGGCCACTTGGCGAGCAGTGCCGCCACGCCGACCCCATCCGCGAGGCAGAACACCGGCACGAGTCGCACGAGAAACCGTTCGTCGCGATAGTAGTACATCAAGAAAAAGCCGACGTAAGCGAAGGTTATCAGGACAAGCCAGAGAAGGAACCTCTGTCGAAGACGGTTGGTTCGCCATCCGACCAAACAGGCCAGCAACCCGATTGCTCCCAAAGTGGTGCGGAGCAACACCACTGTTTGGTACAAGCGGAAACCGGGCAAATGCCACAACGCCCCCGCCCCCAGACCAAAGATTTGCGTGGTGTCCGACTGATCGAGCAGCGATTTAATGAGGAGGGTTCCGTTTCCCTCAGCGTTCTTGGGATCGATGATTGGCACCAGCCGCAAGAAGCCCGATTTCGTGATGTAACCCGCAGAGAACAGAGGTCGTTTTGCGCTGCCAGCGCCACCCCAGTAGTGATAGCCGGTTCGCCAAGGACTCCCGAATGTGACTTGGTCATACACAGCCAAGCCGATGAGGAAGGGAACCATGCCAACTAGGGTGAGGCCCACGCGTTGCAAGCGTTCTCGCCCTGCGCCTTCCCAGGCTAGCAGCAGGGCCGCCGGCACCAGCAGCAGGACGTTGTCATTGCGGATCGTGATGGCGAATCCGAGTATCGCGCCGATTGCAAGACATGCGAGGCCGGGCCGCTTTCGATCACGAATCTTGAGTAACAACGCAAACACCGCGATGCCGAAAAGTGCCGACGGCACTTCGCTCATGATCTTGCGCGAGAATTGCCAGAAGCCGTGGTGCGCGATCAAGAACAGTGCCGCCGAGCATCCACAGAGTCGTCCCCCTAGCTTTACACCGATGATGTACGTGAGCACAACCGTGCTGACCGAGCACAACAAGACCGCGTAGATGCCGTTTCCAGGGAAATATCCAAAGAGGATGTACGACGGCAGGAGTAACAGCGGCATCCCGGGCGGATGAGCCGGTGGAAAATCGTGACCGTATGCTGAGACCACCAGCCGCCCGCGTTCCAACAGGTTTACGGCTGGTATGGCATAATCGGGGGCGTCCTGAGGGAGACTGGCTGCGAATTCGGGTGTGGTCCAGAATACGAACGCCGCCAGCAGCGCCAGACCGAGAGCAATAAGAAGGTCGTTCAAGACCAGCAGATTGGACTTTCCCGAACTCGACGATCGATAAAGAGGCTTGCTCACCTACATAACCCGCAGCGTTACCGCATCCGCTTGCCGCACCGTGTCCGAGGGGCTGAGCGAGAACCTAAAGGGACTTTCCCCTCGACCTATTGCCCTCCCCGCAACCTTTGTGGGCCATTCAGTCTCATTGATCAACATTGTATCATCTCAGACAGTACCATCAAGCGTTTACAGAAACGTCCATGACCGCCAGGTTCGCAACTCATCCAAGGCAGGGAGGCGGTCTGAACGGTTCGGTGTGGTAGTTTATGGTCAGGCGACGTGAGGCGCAGTTGGTCGGCATGGGCGAAATGCGGCGGGCGTAGCGGCGGAGCGAGACGCGCCGAAGATTTGCCGACGGCGCAACGGCACCCCTCGGAAGTTCAAACCGCCAGATTCGCCAATCGTCCAACGCGGGGAGGCTCTGCTGAGGGCGTGGGCTGTCGAGACCTCCGTCGTTCCAATAGATGGTCTGTCCGTCGGTGCCGCGTGTGTAGACGGCGGACAAGCTGTTACGGCTTCTCGCTCGACAAAGCGCGTGTGTTCGACTGGAGAAGTGTATAAAATACCGTCAGGCAGATGATGTTTTTGCGACAACGTTACACGGAGCAGGTCGCTGTGGCACAATGAAGAGTGCGTGGAGATCACTGGGCGCAGTGTGTGCGCTGGTCATCGGCGTGTACGTGTGCCTCGCACGGTCGGGCCCGTGGGAATCATTGAGCCCGAATGCGGCTGACTCTTCCTACAATTTATTGGCGCAGGGCTTTCGGGCCGGCCAACTCAGCCTGAAAAAAGAGGTGCCGCCCGGACTCATGCGCCTCGCCGACCCATATAATCCAACCGCTAGTGAGCCCTATTGGTCTGGCCCAGCCGGGTTGCACGACCTGAGCTACTACAAGGGTCGGCTCTACCTCTACTTCGGGATGACGCCGGTTTTGATGTTGTTTTGGCCGTTCGTCGCGCTGACCGGCCACTATCTCTCTCACCGACTGGCCGTGTTGGTGTTTTGCACCATCGGCTTTCTGGCCAGCGTGTGTGTACTGTATGCGGCGTGGAGGCGATACTTTCCCGAGGTGAGTGTCTGGGTGGTGAGCGCCTGCGCGCTGGCGCTCGGCCTGGCGACGGTCGTGCCGGTGATACTACCGCGGTCCGATGTTTACGAAGTAGCGATTAGTTGCGGGTATATGCTGGCGATGCTCGCGTTGGGGGCGATTTGGGGCGCGTTGCACAAGCCCAAGCGACGCTGTGGGTGGCTGGCGGCGGCGAGTGTGGCGTACGGGTTGGCAGTAGCGGCACGACCGACCTTGCTGTTCGGTGCCATCATCCTGTTGGTGCCAGTAATTCAAGCATGGCGCGAAGGGCGACGTGTTTGGACGCTGTTGGTCGCGGCCATCGCCCCCATTGTGCTTGTCGGATTGGGGTTGATGTTCTACAATGCCCTGCGGTTCGACAGTCCATTCGAATTTGGGCAGCACTACCAACTGGCGGCAGTCCCATCGGCTACCTTCCAGTACTTCCGCCCACATTTCTTCTGGTTCAATTTCCGGGTCTATTTTCTTGAGCCGGCGCGCTGGAGCGCCCGTTTTCCCTTCGTGCACAAAATCGCCGTGCCCCCATTGCCGGTTGGCTACAAGCAGGTTGAGTATCCCTTCGGTATCCTCACGAATATTCCACTCGTGTGGTTGGCGGCGGCCGTGCCACTGGCGTGGCGGCGCCGGTCGGGGGCGGAGGCATCGACGTTGCGCTCGTTTGTGGCGGCGGGGGCTTGGTTGTTTGTGGTTTGCGCGCTGCCGCTGGGGTTCTTCTCGAGTGCGATCATCCGCTACGAGGTGGACTTCCTGCCTGCACTCATGCTGCTGGCGGTGGTTGGCTTGCTCGGATTGGAGCGCGCGCTGATTGGCCAGCCGGTCTGGCGGCGTGCCGCTCGCTGGGGCTGGGGCGCGCTCTTGAGCTTCTCGATAGCGTTTAATCTGCTGGCAAGTATTCAGGTCTCTGCAGGCAGGCAGTGTGCGCTGGGGGTCGCACTGGCCCAGGGGGGACGCGTGCCGGAAGCCATCCAATCCTTCAGGGAAGCGCTACGGCTCGACCCCGATTTCCCCGCAGCGCACGACCAGTTGGGGCGCGCCTTGGAACAATCGGGCCGTGCAGCGGAGGCGGTCGAGCACTACAAACAGGCGGTGCTCCTCCGGCCCGACTATGTCGCCGCACAAGTCGACCTGGGAAATGCACTGCTCCGTATGGACAATCTCCAGGATGCGATCGCGCAGTACGAGCAGGCGCTACGGATCAAGCCCGACTACGCCGAGGCGCACTACAATTTGGGAGATGTCTTCTTGAAGGGGGTAAGATCAGCGATGCCATCGGGCATTATGAACAAGCGCTGCGGATCAAGCCTGACTACGCCGAGGCGCACTGCAATCTGGGGATCGCTCTGGTTCGACTGGGCAAACCACAGGAGGCGATGGGACATTGGGAACAAGCGCTGCGGATCAAGCCCGACTACGCCGAGGCGCACTACAATTTGGGAATTGCCTTGGGACGGGCGGGCAGAATACCGGAAGCGATCGAGCATTTGCAGCAGGCGCTACGAATCAAGCCCGGTTTCACCCAGGCGCAGAACGCGCTGGCGCGACTGCAAGCTCGCCAGTAAACCGAGCGGCAAAGGTTTGCAAAGCGTCCAATGCGGGGAGCCGTGTTGAACAGTTCGCTATGAGTTGTTGTTCGCCGCAGAAGGCGCAGTTGGTCGGTATGGGCGAAATGCGTGTATTTGTTGATCGGGTCGCGGGCGGACAGCCGGGAATCCTTCTCCAGCAGCGGCACGAGTGGGATCTCGCGCAAACCGGTCAATTCACACAGGCCTTTGAGAATGGCTGGCTTGTCCATCAGCAGTCGTCATCCTGGCAAGTCAGCGCAACGAGGGCAAGGTGTGGGACCCGCGCTTCGCGTGAGTTCCAAATTTTGGACTTTGAACCCCGACGAGCGGGCGATAATCTCTCCCCATGGCACTGGAGTTTTCCAAGTATCACGCGTTGGGGAATGATTACATCGTGATCGACCCCAAACATCTCGGTTCACCGCTGACGACCGAGCAGATCAAGATCATCTGCCATCGCAATTTCGGCGTGGGCTCGGACGGCATTCTGCTCGGCCCATTGCCGGCGCAACGCGCGCAGTGCGCCCTTCGCATTTTCAACCCCGATGGCAGCGAGGCGGAGAAAAGCGGGAACGGGTTGCGGATCTTTTCGCGTTGGCTCTGGGACCGCAAACTCGTGGGCAACGAAGAATTTGCCATCGAGACCGCGGGCGGCCTGGTGCGCGCCACCGTGATCGATGGCGGCCGCTCGGTGCGCGTGGAAATGGGTCAGGTGAGTTTCTGGAGCGACAAAATCCCCGTCACGGGACCGCGTCGCGAGGTGCTCAACGAAACCATCACCGTGGACGGACACACGTTTATGTATTGCGCGGCAACGATCGGCAATCCGCATTGTGTCCTGCCGCTGCGGGAGATCGACGCCGAGATGGCGCGGCGCTTCGGGCCGTTGCTGGAAACGCATCCGAATTTTCCGAACCGCACGAACGTGCAGTTCCTCAAGGTGCGCGACCGCCGAAACATTCAGATCGAGATTTGGGAGCGCGGCGCGGGATACACGCTGGCGTCTGGCAGCAGCAGCAGCGCCGCCGCGGCGGTGGCCCATCGGATCGGTCTCTGCGACCGCTCCGTTTCCGTTCACATGCCCGGGGGCGTCATTGCCATCGAGATTGGCGGGGACTTTTCGATCCGGATGACCGGCGGAGTGACCCGGGTCGCGGACGGCGTCATCGCTCCCGAAGTTTTCGACGGGAGTAAGCCGTAATCGGGCGCCGCGCTTGCTCCGGGCGCGCACGCATGTTAGAGTCGTGCCTACCACAACGAAGGGAGATGCTCATGCGACGCTTTCATAAAACCGCGATGACCCGGGCCGCCTGTGTTTTTATTGCCGCGTCGGCCGTGGCCGCTTCCGCACAGGGGCTGAAGACAACACAACAAATCATCGATTTTGCCGAATCGAAGACCACGGCCTACAAGTCATGGTCGGCGGATTACACCAAGAGCATGAACATGTTTGGCGCCCATATGGAGGTCAGCGGCCCCATGGCGCAGAAGCCGCCGCATCGCGTGTGGATGCAGCTGGATATGCCGATCATGGGCCAGCACAGCCAAATGACCACGGTCATGGGTCAGGATGGCGTCATGTGGCAGATCATGAAAATGGGGACGCAGCAGCAGATCGTGAAAATGGACATGAACAAGCTCGGAAGCAATGCCTTGGCGCAGGCCGGCGTGCAGGGAAATCCCCTCGATCAATTCGATCCCGCCAAACAATTGGTGGCTACCAGGGAAATGTGCGACCTCAATGTGGGCGCGACCAGGGAACTCGAGGGTCAACCAATGTATGTCCTGGAAGGCCCATTGAAGCAGGCCGCCCTGACGAACCAGCAGTGGGCGACGATGGCCGCGATGGTGGGCAAGACGCGCGCCTTCATCGGGCAGACCGACGGGTTTGTCCATCGACTGGAACACTATGACAAGTCCCAGACGAACCTGCTCATGGCGATGGAGTTCAAGAACCTGAAGTTCAATCAAGACGTACCCGACTCGACATTTGTCTACCAGCCGCCCGCCGGCGCGCAGATTCTGGACCTCACGTCGATGACGGAGCAGCAGACGCCGTCGCATACAGTTGACGTCGGCACTTCAGCTCCCGCGAATCCCTCACCCGCGCAAAAAAGAAATTAAGCCGCGATCTTGCGCTCGATCACTTCCAACAGCGCGTGCAAAATCAGCGTGTGCGCCTCTTGGACGCGCCCGCTGTCCGCATTGGCGATAATAATCTCCAAGTCCGCTTTGCCCTTGGCTTTTCCGCCGCCTTTGCCGAGCAGCGCCACGGTTTTGACGCCTTTGGCCTTGGCGGCTTCCAGCGCGCGAAGAATGTTCGGGGAGTTCCCACTGGTCGAAAAACATACCAAGAGATCGTTCGGGTTGGCCAATCCTTCCACCTGACGGGAAAAAACGTTCTCAAAGCCGAAATCGTTGCCGATACAGGTCAACGCCGTTGGGTCCGCCGTCAGACTGACCCCCGGAAGAGAACGGCGGTTGCCGCGGAAGCGGCCCACGAGCTCCTGTGTCAGATGCATGGCGTCGGCAGCGCTGCCTCCATTGCCGCAGGCAAGGATTTTCCCTCCCGACCGGAGACAGTCGACGGCTGCCGCCGCGATCTTTTGGAAGGCACCCTCTTCACCGGCCAATGCTTTCAGCGTACGACAGGCATCTTCGGTGATTTTCGGCAGAACAGATTCCATGCGTGTATCCTAGTGTGGTTTTGACGCCGTGCGAAGGAAAAAACAGCAGGTAGCATCCTTCGCGCGTGCTTTGTAAAGCATGTCACACGTAACAAAATTCTACTTGAATTCCAATTGGCTATTGGCTTTGATACTACAACCAGTAGCGATAATGAGTCGTACCGGGCACTACTAATGGTTGTGTCGCGCTGGGAAAAGGTTTTACCATGGATAGGTTTCGGACGCAGAAGATTATACGCCAGACGATCGACAATTGGCCTGTGGCCAGGTCGGGCCTGAGTCCGCGCGTTGTCCACTGCCTGGAAGAGGCCGACGTCAAGAACATCGGCCAACTCCGCCGCTGGGACGATCAGCAACTCCTGAACCTCGCCAATTTCGGCGCGACATCACTGGAAAACGTTCGCTGGTTCTTCAACTGGACTCGTCGCCTCGAGGCCGGTCACGGCCAGGTGACCAACTTTCGCGCGCTGTTGCGGGAATTTCTCAACACTCAGGAAGTGTTCGTGATCGAGCAACGTTACGGCTTGACCGACCCCTTGTTCCGTCCCCAGATGAAGCGGCCCACGCTGCAGGAGATCGCCCGCATGCGTGTTCGCGTCACCCGCGAGCGCGTCCGCCAAATCGAGGAATCAGCCATCGCGACCCTGCGATCGCGTCTCGCCCGTGCCGTGGCGGAGACCCAGGAAGTGTATTGGGCCAACCAGATCCTGTCCGGCGGTTGCGTGGTGACATCCGCCGAGTTGGGCGGATGGACCGATGACCCGAACCTGGGAGGGTATCAACCGTGGGGATCGCTCTTGTTGGTCAGTGAAACGCTCGAGCGGATTGCCTTTCGCCACGATTACTTCTCCGTCCTGCCGGCGCCGGTGCTGAATCAGGTCGAAAAACAAATCCTGCAACTCCTCCACGCGTCCAGGGAGCCCGTCCCGTTCGAGAAAATCCTCGCCAGCGTTTCCGATGAACTCAGTTTCCTCAACGGCCAACGCCCGCGGCTGGTGACGGTGCTTCTGGATCATCACCCGGAAATCAGCGGCACGGTGGAGCGTCGCTACTTCCTCCCGATGGTCGGCACGCCCTTGGTCATTGCCGATATCCTGCGCAGTCGTCAGGAACCGGTCCACTTCCATGAGTTGACGCGCCTGTACAACGAGCGCATGCAACCCCACAGCCGCCGGGGCACCGGCTACATCCTCCGCGTCCTCAACCTCATGCCCGAGGCCCAGCGCGTTACCCCCGCCGTCTACCAACTCAAAGACTGAGCCCTCCACGGTTCCGTCAAGAGCCTGACCCGACCCCACGACCGTTTGTCACACATCCGGGTCTGTCCCCGGCCACGCGAAACGGGTGTAAACGTTGTCCAACCGAGCCTCAAACCCCCCGAACGAAGCCAATTCTGACAAAACGAAGCCAAGTGACAATTTGTCCCACTTGCTCGTCTAACCACTTGTCCCTCAAGCCAATCCACAACGTCTAACACCCCCGGAAAATTGGCTTCGTTTGGTAATTTTACATATATGGGGCCTACCCCCCCTGTTTACCCTGCCTGCCACTGTAGCGGCGGTCTACGACCGTCGGTCGTTTCCTCTTTTGGAGTGCGGCGACTCGTCGCCGCTTTGCCTTCTTCCGCTGTAGCCGCGTACTGTGTACGCGGACCGGCCGTATCCTTTCTCCAGTTCGTCACCCCGAGCGCGTCGAGGGGTCTCTGTCGTTTCCGTCTATCCCTCTATGTCAAAGCCGAATGTGGCACTGGCCACATGAGACGCGACCACGTCGTATCCCAGGTCGCAAAGCAAACCTCTCTCACCCATGTCAAAGAGCAACGGTTCCCGCTCCTATTCCCCTATATCAAACAACAATCAAACCGCGCCGACTATACACAATGGGATATCTGCTGTCTAGTCCTTTTTTAACGGAGGATACCCGCTTGTCCCGAGTCCGTCGAGGGGTTTATCCCGAGCCGCGAGGGGTTCATCCCGAGTTGCACGATGTGCCCCACGGCTTCCACCTCCCTTCTGAGATCTTAAATCTCCAATCTCAAATCCCCGCACGTCCACCCGCCGCCCCCGGCCCGCTGTAGCGGCGGTCTGCGACCGTCGGTCGTTTGGAGGGCCACGCTTCGTCGTGGCCGCCCGTCGTTCCCATCCCGTTTTCCCCCCGCTGCTCCCGGCGCAGCCGACGCTTGCCCGCCTCAGGCAGTGTTTGCCCGCCCCACGCCGGGCTTGCTTGGAAGCCGAGTCCTCGGAGCCGAAAGCGGCACTAGCCGCTAAGGCATCACGCCTGAGGGCATTTTTCAGTACGCCTACGCAGTATTTCACTCACGAACGTATCGGACGCGCTACGCGGAGTTTCTAAAAGTTGATTTCCCACGCCTGCCGCTGACCAGCGACATCAAACTGTTCCGGGCTCTGGCTGCCAAAGGCGCGGAGTTGACCGCGTTACACCTCATGGAGTCTCCGAAGCTCGACGACTTCGTCACGGGATTCCCTGCGAAGGGGAGCAACGAAGTTGAGAAAGTCCAACATACTGAGAAGGACAAGCGCATCTGGATCAACCCCGAGCAATACTTCAGCGGAGTACCGAAGAGCGTTTGGGAGTTTCAGATCGGCGGTTATCAGGTCTGTGAGAAGTGGCTCAAAGACCGCAAAGGCCGCAAACTGTCCTATGACGACATAGAGCACTACCAGAAGATCGTGGTCGCGCTTAATGAAACGATCCGCCTTATGGACGAAATTGATGCTTTGATCCCCAAATGGCCTATATGTTGACGTCACCTTGAAGGCGCACGCGTGAGCGACAATCAAGAATCGACACAAGATGATCCCCGCAACATCCTTGAGGGGATCGAAGACATGTGCGAAAAGGCCGGTTGCCTGAAGGAGGTCGGGCCGGACTTCTATCGCGCCGTCCTTGAACTCCCGGACCTAGAGATGACAGAGGTCATCTTCGACCTCGTGAGGCACCAGTCAGGCTATCTGAAGAAGCGAATCCTTAAAGACGGGGAACCTGCGGCAACCCATTTCATTCAGAACATGCTCCATCTCGTAATCTCAGGTCACATCGCATTCGACGAATACGGGCGAATTGCTTTTCTTAAGCCGGTCGGTCCGAAGCCGACCACCGAAATGCAACGGGAGCTTGACAAGCGAATCGAGAATCTAGAGCCGCTAATCACAGATATTATTCGAAAGGTACTACCTCCGGATTTAGCGACCGAGGCTTGACCCGTGGACGGCGTCAACGCCTAACTCCGGTAACGAACCGGAGGCACGTCTATTCATTCTGCAATTCCCGACGTGTCCACCGCCTCACCGCTTTCCCTCTGTCTTCTGGATTCTGGCTCCTGTATTCCGCCCCTCATCCCGGCCCGCTCTTTTTTCTCGCGGCATCGCCGTCCTTTCCCTACTCTCCGTCGTGTGCGGATTCTCGACAAATATCTGCTGCGCGAATACGCCTGGCCGTTGCTGTATTGCTTCGACGTCTTCGCGATGTTGATGATCGTCATCGATTTGTTCGGGACATTGGACGAGTTCATCCAGAACCACGCCCGCATCGGCACTGTCGTTCACTATTATCTCATTTTGTTTCCCGAGATGTTCGTGATCATCATGCCCATGGCCCTCCTGCTCGGACTGTTGTTCTGCCTCGCCAACCTCAGCAAGTACAACGAACTGGTCGCCATGCGGGTCAACGGGATCAGCCTCATGCGTCTCGCCGTGCCGCTGCTGGCCATCGGCGCCGCCGCCACCATCGCCGTCTTCATCGTCAATGAGCTGTTTGTCCCCCACGCGCATGAAAAGGCGGATGCGTTGCGGGCGTCCATCAAAGGCAGGGGCCAACCGGATGTCCTGGAGAATTTCTTTTTCGCCAACACCATCGACCGGCGCGATTGGTATGCGCGGCGCTTCAATACGCGCCGATCCGAGATGGAGACGGTGGAAGTTCACGGCCGGAAGGACAACGGCAATCCCGACTTCGATGTTTATGCCGAGCGCGCGCGCTGGATCGACCGTCAATGGCATTTCTTCAACGCGGACGTGTACGATCATCAAGCGATGCCCCCGGTCGCGCACGCCGCCGAAACGAACTTCCCCGCGTTCAAAGAATCACCCGGCCGTCTCGCCGTCGAAGGCAAAAACCCCGACGACCTGACCACCGGCGAACTCCGCCGTTATATCCGCACCCAGCGTGTCGCGAATCACCGCATCGGCCTGGCCAAATACGAGGTCCGACTTCAAGCTCGCTACTCGTTCCCCCTGACCTGCCTCATCGTCGTGCTCATGGGCATACCATTGGGAATGCGCGTAAGCCGTAGCGGGCCGTTGCTCGGCGTGGGTACGGCGCTGACGCTCGTCGTGGTGTTCTATTTCCTTAACAACATCACGCTCGCGCTGGGAGACGGCGGCCGCATTCCGCCCGTGGTCGCGGCCTGGACGACAAACGCCATCTTCGCCTGCGTTGGGTCGGTGTTACTGTACCGCGCTCGTTGACGGCGCGTGCCCGGCGATCACGGCGTGCGCCGCGGCGTAGTCCTTGCAATGGGACAGACTGACAAAGATGGTCGCGACGCCGCACGCTTTCGCCAGGTCCGCTCCTTTGCCGTGGAGCACCGCGTACGGTTCGCCGCTGTCGCGCTTGCGAATCTCCATGTCCTTCCAACCGAGGTGATGTCCGATGCCCGTGCCGAACGCTTTCGAGATGGCTTCCTTCGCCGCAAACCGCGCCGCGAAATGTAGCGCCGGAAATTTCATGCCGTTGCAGTAGGCGATTTCCTCGGGCCAGAAGCAACGATTCAGAAACCGCTCGCCAAACTTGTCCAGGGAATCCTGAATCCGCGCCGTCTCGACGATATCGACACCGGTGCCGAGGATGTTCGCGCCTTCTGTCTTCATTTCGTATGCGGCGTCATCAACGCCAGCATCTCGGCGATGGCCTGCCGCAGCCCGACCAACAGTGCGCGGGAAATGATCGAATGGCCCGTATTCAGCGTCTCCAAATGCGGAACCGCCAGAATCCCCGGCGTGTTCTCGTAGTTCAAACCATGTCCCGCGTTCACGCGCAATCCGAGTTTGTGGGCCAGCTGCGATGCCGCAGTCAGTTTCCGGATCTCGGCGGCTTGCTCCACCTCGTGGCGCGCATTCGCATACGTGCCCGTGTGCAATTCGACCATGTCCGCCCCGACGTCCGCGCTCGCCTTGATTTGCCGTTCATCGGGATCCACAAACAGACTGACCGCAATACCCGCCTTCTTCAGCCGCGCGACGGTGCCCGCCAGCGATTGGGATGCGCCCGCAACATTCAACCCGCCCTCGGTGGTGACTTCCTGCCGCTTCTCCGGCACGAGGCAGGCCTCATCCGGCTTCACTTCCTCGGCGATGGCGACAATCTCGGGCACGTCCGCCATCTCGAGATTCAACCGCGTGCGAATGGTCTGGCGAATCAACCGCACATCGCGGTCTTGAATATGACGACGGTCTTCCCGCAGGTGTGCGGTAATCGAGTGCGCGCCGGCCAACTCCGCCTCCATCGCCGCCAGGACAGGGTCCGGTTCGGGGATCGCGCCGGACGGCTCGCGGGCAGAACGGTAGCGCGCTTGCCGCAGTGTGGCAACGTGATCGATGTTGACTCCGAGCTTGAGCATGCTGACAGAGTACATGCTTCCGCGCCTGTCCGCAATGCTGCACCGCTCAGACGAAGCAACGCATCCGCATGCTTCCCATGGATGGAGGCGAGGTTAGTTCAGGCAGCCCTGGCTGCGGAGCGCCTCTTGCACGAAACGATTCCAACTGTCGTGTTTCCAATCGGGGAAGTGTTTTTGCATCCATTCCCGCGACGCGCGTTCCCAACCAATGTCCCGACCCAACTTCTCGCTTTCGATCCACTTGTACTTTTTAATTTCCTCTTGCTGGGATCGAACAACATCAGCGAGAGGATCTGGTTTTCTGCGACGTAACGTCATTTGTAACCCCCTCCTCGAAGGGTAAGTAACTTCGGATACGATAGCCCAGGAATACGATTTGTCAACCGGCCCACAGTGACAAATTGGCAGCAATATAGTGGTTTGATATCAAAGCACTTGCAACGGGGCCGTTTCAACTTGCCCGCATACAGGTTGTCCCCTATTGTTGCCCCATGAGCCAACAGGGCTACATCGAGAAAGTGCTTCGGCATGCCGAAGAACGACTCGTCCTGAAATCCGGCGCACGCCCGTCCGAGATACTCAGCCTCTACAAGAAATTCCTGAAGGTCGAAGAGCACCGCCTGCGGATGCTGCATCGCGCGGGGGGAGGGGGCCGCGAAATTGCCCAGGGTCGAGCGCATGTGATGGACGTGGTGCTCCGCCATGTGTTCCACGCAGCGGACGAAAACTATCGCCAGACGCACCCGGATGTCGCGGGGATTTCCGTGTCCTTGGTGGCCATTGGCGGCTACGGGCGTGGCGAGCTCAGTCCGTATTCCGACATCGATATCATGTTCCTGCACGATTCTTCGGCGCGGACGACGTCGCACCATCCCTACCTCAAAGAAATGGTCGAGCAGGTCTTGTACATGTTGTGGGACGTCGGTCTCAAGGTCGGTCATTCGACGCGCTCGGTGGACGATGCGGTCACGCAAGCCAACAAGGACATGCAGTCGAAGACCTCGATGATCGAATCGCGATGGCTCATCGGCAACGAGAAGGTTTACGAGTCGTTTCAGCAGGCGCTGGTCAAGGGGTGCGTCAAAGGCCACGAGGACGAATACATTGCGGCGCGCATGGAGGATCAGCGGGCCCGTCACGAGAAATACGGCGACACGGTGTACCTGCAGGAGCCCAACGTGAAGGCCGGTTGCGGCGGGTTGCGCGACTTCCAGAACCTGATCTGGATGGCGTTCTTCAAGTACGGTTGTCGGAAACTTTCCGAATTGCGCCAGCTCGGTTTTGTCGAACCGACCGAGCAGCGCCAACTCGACGCCGCCTACGATTTCATCCTGCGGGTGCGCAATGCGATGCATTACATGACCAATCGCGCGTGCGATGTGATCGGGATCGGGCTTCAACCGCAAATCGCCATCGAATTCGGCTACCGCCGCCACGACCTGCTGCGGCGCACCGAAACGTTCATGCGCGATTATTACACGCATTCGCGCAACATTTTCCTGCTCACCAACGCGCTGGCCGGCCGTATGGCGCTCCAACCGGCGAAATCATCGCGGTTCAGCTCCATGCTCCGTCGTTCGCGCAAACCGGAGGAGCTCGACGGCTTTCTCCTGCGCGACGGCATGATCTCCGCGGGCGCTCCGACGATTTTTAAACAGGACCCGTTGCGCCTGATTCGCGTGTTTCATTACGTGCAGCAACGTGACGTCGAGATGAGCCCCGAACTGCGGTCGCAGATTCGGCAGAACCTGAAACTGGTCGACCGGTCGTTTCGTTGTTCGGAGCAGGCCCGCGACGTGTTCCTGGCCATCCTGCAACACAAGGGACAGGTCGCCCGCATCCTGCGCCGGATGCATGAGGTCGAATTTCTCGGCAAGTACATCCCCGAGTTTGGCCGGCTCACGTGCCTGGTCCAACACGAGTTCTTTCACCGTTACACGGCGGACGAACACACGCTACAGGTGATCGAGAACCTCGACCGGATCATCGACGCCACTGAACCGCCCCACGCCAGCTATAAAAAGATTTTCCAACACATCGAGCACCCGCACGTGTTGTATCTGGCGCTGCTGCTGCACGATGTGGGCAAGGCGGCCAACGTCGAACATCACGCCGAAGCCAGTTTGGAAATGGCCCGCCGGGTCGCCCAACGATTGCGCCTGGACGCCGATGACGCCTCGCAGTTGCTGTTTCTCGTCCGCGATCATCTCAAACTCTCGATGCTCTCCCAACGCCGGGACATCGACGATCAATCCACCATCGACGCCGCCGCCCATATCGTGAAGGACGAGGTCAACCTCAACACATTGATGCTGCTGACGTTCGCCGACGCGGCCGGCACCAGCATCAAGACGTGGACCGAATGGAAGGAAGCCCTGCTCTGGGAACTGTACCGCCGCACGAAACAAACGCTCTCCGGGGCCGATCGCGTGCGCGACATTCTCTCCCGCCGCATCGAGCAGCTGTATGGCGAGGTCAGCGCCGAGCTCAAGGACAAGTTGCCGTTGGAGGAGATTTATTCGCATTTCGAGCTGATGCCGGCCAGCTACTATATCAACACCAACGCGGCCGAAATCAGGCGCCACCTGAAGGTGATCCACCGGTTCCTGACGCGTCAACTCGAAGTCGAGGAAGCCAAGGACGCGCTCGTGCCGGTCGTCGACTGGCAATCGTTCCCCACGCAAAGTTATTCCCAGGTATCGATCTGCTCGTGGGACCGCCTCGGGTTGTTCTCGAAAATCTGCGGCTCGTTCGCGTCGGCGGAGTTGAACGTCCTGCGCGCCAACATCTACACGCGCGGCGATCACGTCGTCCTTGACATGTTCGACGTCTGCGACAAGAACCTCGCCGCCGTCACGGACCAGCGGGCCATCCAGACGGCGGAAGGAATGCTCGAACGAATGTTGAGCGACCGGGAAAACATTGAGTTTGCCGACGTGCTGAATCGGCTGCGCGCGATTCGCGGCCCGGCCCCCCGGATTCGCGAAGTGCACATCCCCACGCTGATCACCTTTGACAATGAGATCAGCAAAGGACGGACCATCATCGAGAGCCAAACGGAGGACCGTCTCGGTCTGCTCTACACGATTACGCACACGCTCAGCGAGATGGGCCTCGACATCAGCTTCGCGAAAGTCTCCACCGAAAAGGGCGCGGCCATCGACACGTTTTACGTGCAGGACCAGCTCGGCAACAAAATCACTGATCCCGCCCACCTGTCCGGCATCCGCTCCAAACTCGAGTCCGCCATCGATCTCCTGGCGAGTTGACCATGCGCCCTGCACCTGCAGGTTCGGTTTCCAAGAGTGAAGAGTTAACTGTAGTTGCTGGATCCGGCGCAGGCCGCCGGGGGATTATGGGAGCGCGCAAACTGCGGTGCATCGGTTGGGGCACCACGTTCCGCCTCTTGCTGCCGGTGTAGCGTCGCGACGCCAGTTCCAAACCGGGTTGTTATTTCTGCGAGTCCCCGGGAGAGGGCGACGCCGCGGCATCCGACAGCCTCTTCAAGAGCGCTTCGAGTTGCGCGTCGGGCGGCGCCCCAAGGTCGAGCGCCTTCTTGTAGTGATACTTCGCGAGCTCCACGCTGGGCGTGTGTTGTTTGGCGTAGATGATGGCCAGGTTGAAATGCGCGTCGGCGTATTGCGGGTTGATCTCAATCGCGCGGTGAATTTCCTGTTCACCAGCGGCACCCCAGCCTTTCTGGCTGAGGACGATGCCGAGATAGTTGTGCGCCTCCGCGTTGTGCGGGTCGAGCGCCACGGCGCGGGTCAACTCATTGAACGAGTCCTCGGTCAATCCCTTGCGGTAGAACACGACCCCGAGCAGGGACCGCGTCTCCGCATCGTTGGGCGCCTCCGCAACCGCTTTGCGCAAGTAATCTTCCGCCTCGTCGTATTGCTTCTGCTGGTAACGGATCGCTCCCAGGCTGGAAAGCGCGACAAGGTTCGTCGGGTCGATGTCAAGCACGGTGGTGTACTTGATTCCTGCTCGATCAAACTCTTTTAGCGCGAGCGCGGCGCGGGCCTCGTTGAGCAACCGGCGCTCATTCGGGGCCGGCGGCGGCGGCGGTGGCGGAGCGGCTACCACGACCGGAGCCGGGAGTGAAGGCGGTGTGGCTGTCACCGACGTTTGCTGAGGAAGTGGCTGTTGGGACGATGCCGCCGTCGCGGAAGCCAGTGCTGGCGCGTTTGTAACGATTCGCGCCGCCACGGGTTTCGGTGCGGGCGTCGGTGTTGCTGCTGCTGCTGGTTTGGGTGCTGGCGCTGGCGCTGGCGCAGACGCCGGTGCCGGTGCGTTTGTAACGGTTTGCGCCGCTGGGGGTTTTAGTGTCGGTTTTTTGGGTGCTGGCGCTGGCGCCGGCGTAGACGCCGGTGCTGGCGCGTTTGTAACGGTTCGCGCCGCCGCGGGTTTCGGCGCGGGCGTCGGTGATGGTTTCGGCGCTGCCGGTGCCGGGGTCGGCGGCGGCGTCTTCTTCACCGTTACCACGGGCTTGGGCGGAATGTTCGTCTGCGTGTTCGCGGGTGGCACAGCGGCCGGTGCCGGCGGTGTCTCAACTTTTTTCGGGGAAGTTAATGTGGCTACCAGTTTGCCTCGGCCAGATTCTTCCAGTGCGGAGGCGGACGGCGTCGTCGCGGCTGCTTCCGGTTTGGATTGTTCCTTGGCCAGCGCCGTGGGGTGCTGACGGGGACGCCAGCCGCGAAGCTCGGGAATCGCCGGACCATTGGTGCTTTCTTCGCTTTCCCCGCCGACAAATGACGCGGAGGCTTTGCGCTCGGCAATGATCCGCAACAGCGCGTTCTCCTTTCGCAATTGACGGATGATTTCGTCGTCCTTGCCCCCGGAAGCCTTGGCGGAGGCCAGTCGCTTGTTGGCGTCCGTGAGCTGGGCGATGACCGCATCGTTGGAGTGGCGCAACTCGGCGTTGTCGGCCTGCGCTTTCTCCAGCGATTGCTTGGTCGTGTCCAACTCGACGCGCGTCTCCTGGAGTTGTTCCTTCGTCTGTTGCAATTCGCCACGGGCCTGGGCGAGTTCCGTGCGCAACTGCAGTAATTCGGGTGATTCCGCCGGTGGTGTCGGCACCGTTGGTGGCGGCGTTGACGCCGTGGGCGAAACATGCGCGGCGCGCTCGCGGGCCTCGGCGGCCTCCGTCTGCGCCGCCGCCAGTTGGGCCGCGAGCACCTGGTTGGTCTTGAGAAGGTCTTCGATCTGCTGATTGGTCTGCGTCGGCGCGACCTTGCTGAGTTGCTCTTGAAGCTTTGTGTTCAATTCGTCGCGTGCCGACTGCAATTGTTGGATTTGCTGACGGGCGCGCTCCAGTTCCGCGTTCAACTGCTTGACTTGCTCGTTCTCGGCTGGCGGCACGGGAGCCGCAGGGGCAAAGCTTACAATTTTCGGGGTCGGAGCCGTCGCAGCCAGGGGCATTGCGTTGGATGCTGTTGCCTCAGGTGTTGGCGCGCCTGAAGGAGCCAGCACAACGGGCGGAGGAGTAATGGCCGGCGCTTCCGGTTTCGCGGCCGGGGTCGCACCCTGCGGTTCCGTCGTGGTGGGCGCGACCACCTTCGCCTTCAGGGCCGCCAGATGTTCTTCAGTGTACTGCGTGCGGAACTCGATGATGTGCGGGTTCCAATCGGGATTTTGTGTCTTGATCTGATCGAGGATTTCGTGCGCCGAGCTGAATTTCGCGCTGGCCTTCACGCAGTCGTTGTTGTGTTCGGCGGTGTCGCCATCCTGAATGAGAAAATATGCCTCCAGGAACTTGTCGCCCGGGTCCTCGGCCGCGCGGACGCGGGTGGTGCCACAAAGGCACACGGTCAACACGAGACACGACAGGAGTATCCTCTTCATTTTCATTGAGTGCGACTCTACACGAAAAGCCTTTCCATTTGCAATGGTATGATGCGAGGCACTTGCATTAGTCCCACTCTCACAGCACAATGCATACCCATCTATGGCCATGGACAAGTTGAACCAAATCCAGCGTGCAGCCCAACAACAGTTTGACCGCCAGAGCGAACGCTATGGCAAGGGACACATCCTGTCCGATGTCTCCGACGTCAAGGATGCGCTGGGCCGGCTTGACTGGTTGAAACCGGGCCGCGCGCTGGACGTGGCTTCCGGCACGGGTCACACCGGCCTGTATCTGGCCGGCGTCGGCTGGCAGGTCACGCTGGCGGATATTTCGGGTAAGATGCTCGAACGCGCGTCTGCCACCGCTCGGGAACGCGGGCTTCGCGTCGAAACCCGCCAGCATGCCGCCGAAACGTTTCCCTACGCGGATGCCGAGTTCGACCTCGTAACCTGTCGTGTGGCCGCTCACCATTTCAGCGATCCCGCCGCGTTCGTGCGCGAAACCGCCCGCGTCCTCAAACCCGGCGGCGCGTTCCTGTTGATCGATGGTTCGATCGAGGACGGTCAGCCCGTGGCCGAGGAATGGGCACACAACGTCGAAAAACTTCGCGACCCGAGTCATCACCGGCTGCTCAGCCCCGGCACATGGACGAAACTCTGCGAGGATGCCGGGCTGCGCGTCGTCTTCTCGGAACTCCAGCCGTTCAAACAGCCTGACCTGAATTGGTATTTCGACGCCGCCAACACATCGCCCGACAACCGCGCGAAAGTCCTCGAATTGATCCGCACTGCTCCAGCCGAAGCTCACTCGCTCTTCCGCCTCGGCGAGGAAGACGGCAAAATCGTCTGGTGGTGGCAGCGCCTGGTGCTTGTCGCCGTCAAGGCGTGATGGCGAACCGATAAAATCCTTGCGGCCCGACCGCTCCACCGAAATTCGTCACCGTCAGCAACGCCCCGATGCTGTTGGTGACCGATACGCCCGGGACATTGACCCAGTTGGTCGGGGTCATCAAGCTGCTGAACTGCAATTGATACGTCTCGTAGGCGATGGACGGAATGCCGAAAACGATGTCGCTGCCTGACAACTGGACTCCGGTAATTTGATTGATGGGATACGGCGGAGGACTGAGAGGAACAGTTAGTTTGAATATGGTGCCTGCATCGTCCGTCCCGCCACTGAAGGTTGTCCTATAGAAATTGCCGTCGTTGCCCTGCACTAGTGCTGCGACGCACTTGATTTGATGGGTGCGTCACGGCTGGAAAACGAACCCTCACCCCGACCCTCTCCCTTAAGAAGGGCGAGGGGACCGCGCTCCGTCTCCTCTCCCCTGCGGGGGAGAGGATTAAGGTGAGGGGGCAACCCGTCAAATGAACTGTGACGGTGCGCTAGCATTCCGGCAATGGCACGTCGAGCCGTTTCCTAACCGCCCAACCGTCGAACCACAAATCAATGAGACGGATTCAGTACGGGAATCGGCTGCCCGGCAAGCAGGGCTTTCGCGGCGTTGTAGACGTTTTCCCCCGTAAACCCGAAATGCTTCATCACGTCTTTGACCGGCGCCGATGCGCCGAATCCGTCGCGACCGACAACTGCCCCGTCCAAGCCAACATATTTTTGCCAACCCAACGTCACGCCGGCTTCGACGGCGAGCCGTTTGCGCACGGACGGCGGGAATACGAGGTCCCGGTATTCGCGCGGTTGGCGCTCGAACAATTCCCACGACGGCATGCTGACCACCCGGACCTTCACGCCTTCGGCCTTCAACTTCTCGCCGGCCTCGACGCACCACTGCAATTCCGAGCCCGTGCCGATGAGGATGATGTCGGGTTGTCCCTGGCTGTCGCTGAGGATGTACGCGCCCTGTCGGAGGCCGGTCGCCGGCGCGTACTTCGCGCGATCAAACGTCGGCACGCCTTGCCGCGTCAGGACGAGGGTGATCGGATGTTTCTTCTCCGCCAGAATCACGTGCCACGCCTCGGCGACTTCGTTCGCGTCCCCGGGACGAATCACAACCATGTGGGGAATGGCGCGCAAGGACATGAGTTGTTCCACCGGCTGATGCGTCGGGCCGTCTTCGCCCACGCCAATGCTGTCGTGCGTGAAAATGTGGAGCACCGGTATTTCCATCACCGCGCCAAGGCGAATCGACCCGCGCGCGTAATCCGAGAAAATCAGGAAGCCGGCGTCGTACGCGCGCAGTTTGCTGAGCACCATCCCATTGACGATGCCCGTCATCGCGTGTTCGCGCACGCCGAAATGGAAATTGCGCCCGCTGTATGATCCTTTCTCGAAATCGGCCGCATTGGCCAGCAACGTCTTGGTCGACGGCACGAGGTCGGCGGCGCCGCCCAGCAGCCACGGGATGTTCTTCGCGACGGCATTGAGCACTTTGCTGCTGGATTCACGCGTGGCGGGCCCCTTCGGGTCGGCGGGGAAGGTCGGAATGTCCTTGTCCCAACCCGCCGGAAGATCGCGGTCCTGGATCAACTTCCACTCCGCGGCGAGGGCTGGATTGGCCTGGGCGTACGCGTCGAATTTGGCCTGCCATACTCTTTCCTGTTTCCGCCCGCGCCGAAATTGCTTGTGCATGTGCTTGGCGACTTCGTCCGGCACGAGGAACTTCGCATCGGGCGGCCAACCGTACCGCGCCTTGGTTTTGCGAACCTCCTCTTCGCCGAGCGGCTCACCGTGGGCGTCCCGCGTGTCCTGCTTCGTGGGCGCGCCGTATCCGATGTGGCTGTCGAGAACGATGAGCGACGGTTTGTTGGTTTGCTTGAGCGCCCGCTTGACGGCGCGGTTGATCGCCCGCAGATCGTTGGCGTCAGCCACATGCTGGACAAACCAGCCATAGGCTTTGAATCGCGCCCCGACGTCTTCGCTGAACGCCAGCGAGGTCTTGCCTTCGATGGTGATTTTGTTGTTGTCGTAAATCCACAGCAGTTTGTGCAGGCCGAGATGGCCCGCCAACGATGCCGCTTCCGAGCAAACACCTTCCATCATGTCCCCGTCGCCGCCGATGGCAAACACGCGGTAATTGACGATCTCATGGCCGTCGCGGTTGAAATGTTCGGCCAACCAGCGCTCGGCGATGGCCATCCCGACGGAATTGGCGAATCCCTGACCGAGTGGCCCGGTCGTTGTTTCCACGCCGGGGGTAAGGCCGTATTCGGGATGGCCGGGCGTGCGGCTGCCCAGTTGACGGAACCGCTCCAGCTCGCTCATCGGCAGGTCGTAGCCGGTCAGGTGCAGCAGGCTGTACAGCAACATCGAGGCATGCCCGCCCGACAACACAAACCGGTCGCGGTTCGCCCAGTGCGGATTGTCCGGGTTGTGCCGCAGGTATTTCTCCCAGAGCCAGTACGCGACGGGCGCCAGCCCCATCGGCGCGCCGGGATGGCCCGAGTTGGCCTTCTGTATGGCGTCCATCGCCAGCGTGCGGATCGTGTCGATGCACAACTGGTCGAGCAGCTTGGTCTTGGGGTTGTCCAACGCCACTTCGAACGTTGCTGATGTCGTCATGAAAATCTCCTGGATTACTTGAGCGGTCGGCCATTGTGCGTCATGGCGGCCCTTTGCGCAAGTCTCCGTCGCGCCCGGACGGTAGCTCTATCTCTCTTGGAATGTAGCATCTTTTTGATCGGCGGCCGCGGATTCCTCCATAGACAAAAAGGCGCCCCGATTTCTCGGGACGCCTTCTCGTCGAAAAACTAACTGAAAAAAGTTAGTACCGGCTGCCGGCGAACTTGCCACCGCCACGGCTGCTGCCGCCACGGCCGCCGCCGAAGTCGCCACGGGGACGCTCTTCACGGGGCTTGGCTTCGTTGACGGTCAACGCGCGACCATCCAGTTCCTTGCCGTTCAAATCGGCAATGGCCTTGGTGGCCTCTTCCTGCGTGCCCATCTGCACGAACGCGAACCCGCGGGACTTGTTGGTGAACTTGTCCATGATGAGTTCGCAACTGGTGACGTTACCCGCCTGTTTGAACAGGTCGAGGATGTCGCCTTCGCTGGTGTTGAATGACAGGTTTCCTACGAATAGCTTGGTAGCCATTATGTGTTTATACTTTCCGCTGCGGTTAGGAGGTCTCAGTGACTGTTCCCGTTTTCGGGTTTCGGACTGTCACCGAGCTGCAAGGCCTGACTGACAATCTACCAATCTCACTGCAACTGCTTCTATCTGCTAGCGGGGGTACAATAGTACATTCCTGCAGGATAGCAACAGCTAAATCACAAATGGCATAACCACCTGACCGCCTTGCCTTTCGGCGGGCCAACGGCTACGCTGCCGCCATGAGCGCATTTCCCGTCAGCCCGGAGAAGGAAGCCCAACTCGCCCAGCGCATGGCCGCGCTCGGCGTGCGCGAGGCCGATATCGACGAGTCATTCGTGCGCTCCGGCGGTCACGGCGGCCAGAACGTCAACAAGACCGCCACGTGCGTGATGTTGCTGCACCACCCCACTCGACTCCAGGTCAAATGCCAGACCACCCGCTCGCAGGGCCTCAATCGCTACCTCGCCCGTCGTCTCCTCCTCGACAAAATCGAAGCCCTCAAGAAAGGCTATGTCGATGCCGAGCGTTCCCGGATCGAGAAAATCCGCCGCCAGAAACGCAAACGCAGCCGCCGCGCCAAAGCCCGCATGCTCGATAACAAGTCCCATCACGGAGCCAAGAAAGCCTCGCGACGATCCGTGACGATGGAGTAGGAATTTTCGCCGCCAATGAGTTCGTCAACACCGGCATTGCTCTCCGCCTTTGAACTGGCTCTGGCCTATGGCCCGGAGCGCCTGCTCAAAGCCGTCACGCTTTCGGTCTCGCCGGGAGAAAAAGTCGGGTTGGTGGGCCGCAACGGATGCGGAAAGACGAGCCTCTTGAAGATTTTAGCCGGTGAGACCCAGGCCGATGGCGGCGAGATTTCGCGTCGGCGCGGCTTGCGCATCGGTTATCTGCCCCAGGAATTCGAACTCGATGGCGGCAAAACCGTCCGCCAAAACATCGAGGCGGGTGCGGCCGATTTGATGGACTGGTTGGGCCGTTACGAAACCGGTCACCGCACCGAGGCCGAGATGGCCGAGTTGCTTCACAACATCGAACAGGCCGACGGGTGGAACCTGCAATCCCGAATCGAGGCGAGCGTCACCGCGCTCTCGGCACCACCGCTGGAAGCCATGGTCGGGCCGTTGTCCGGCGGCGAGAAACGTCGCGTCGCTCTCTGCCGCGCAGTGGCCGCGCAGCCGGACCTGCTCTTGCTGGACGAGCCAACCAACCATCTCGACGCCGAATCGATTCTCTGGCTCGAGGAATTCCTCCAGAAATTCCCGGGCGCGGTCATCTTCGTCACGCACGACCGCTATTTTCTCGACGACATCGCCACGCGGATTGTCGAGTTGGCGGATGGACTATGTTATTCGCACCCGGGCAACTATACGGCCTATTTGGAATCCAAGGCCGCCCGTCAACAGATTGCCGAACAGGCCGAGCGGCGGCGTCAGCGCTTTTTGCGGATTGAACTGGAGTGGGTGCGCGCGGGCGTGCGGGCGCAGCGCTCGAAATCGCGTCATCGGCTCGAAGCCTTCTACAAGGTGCAGGGCTTGGAAGCGCCCCCGGAAGAACGCGAGATGGACCTCCTGATTCCCCCGCCGCCGGAGCTGGGCAATACCGCCGTCGAAGTCGAAAACGCGGGCGCAAAAGTCGGCGAGGGCGGAGCGGAACGCTGGCTGTTTCGCCACTTGAGTTTTTCCCTGAAGCCGGGCCAATGCACGGGCGTGGTGGGTCGCAACGGCGTTGGCAAAACCACGCTGCTGCGCCTGTGCATGGGCGAACGCGCGCCCGACGCCGGCACGGTGAAGATCGGGAAGCGAGCGAGTTTCAATTATATTGACCAGACCCGCATGCAGCTCAACGACGCGAACACCGTGATGGCCGAGGTCGCGGGCGGTGGCGACACGGTCCTGTTCGGCACGCAAACGATGAGCGCCCGCGCCTATCTGCTGCGGTACCTCTTCCCCGACGAACGGCTCCGCGAACCCGTCAGCCGACTGTCGGGCGGTGAACGCGCGCGGTTGATGCTGGCGAAGGTGTTGAAACGCGGCGGCAACGTGCTCGTGCTCGACGAGCCGACCAACGACCTTGATCTGCCCAGCTTGCGCATGCTCGAGGAAGCGCTGGCCGATTTCGACGGCAGCGTGCTCGTCGTCAGCCACGACCGCTATTTCCTCGATCGAATCTGCGACCAGATCGTCGCTTTCGAAGACACCGGCGTCTACGTCCAGCCCGGGAATTACTCGTATTACCTCGAGAAACGCAAGGAGCGTGAACGGACGCGCGGGAAGCACGCCGTCGTCACCGTCGCCACTCCGCCACCGACGCCAGCAAAGTCGGCGCGTCCGCGCAAACTGACTTTCAACGAACAACGCGAACTCGCCGGCATGGAAACCGCCATCCACGCCGCCGAAGCCCGCGTCTCGGAATTGGAAAAGACTTTCGCCGCCCCCGATTTCTACGCCACCCGCGCCAAAGATGCCCCGGCCCTGCTCAAGGAGTTGGAGTCCGCCAAATCCGAAGTCACCCGCCTCTACGCCCGCTGGGAGGAACTCGATAAAATCGGGAAGTGAACGGACTCAGTCCCGTGACGCTGTCGACAAAGCTCACCCCTGTACGGAGGACGTGTTGCCGAATTTCACCAGGCGCCTTCCGCCGAGCTCTTGCGAATCCGCTGAATCTCGCTTTCGGGAATTCCGAGTGAGACGAGAAATTCCTGATGCGCATCCGGGGCGCGTCGTTCGAATTCTGTATGCCAGCGGCCCATGGCTCGATCATCCATCCCGGCCGCCCGCAGCATTTTCACCCACATCACGCGGTCCACCGCCGGTGGACATTTGCCTGCGGCCACGCCCTTGAGCATGCTCGCCAACAGTCGCTGCTGGCTGCGCAGTTCCAGAAGCTGGCCCCCTAATTCGCGAAATCGCCGCTCCAACAATTTGGCGTTCGGTTTCCCGCTCGACGACAGCAGCGTGCGGATATCGGCGAGGGTTAGCCCGGCCTGGCGGAAATGGCAGATTCGCTCCAGCCGTTGCCGGTCACGCTGTGTATAGCAGCGATAGCCGGCCGCCGTGCGTCCCGAAGGCGGCAGCAGACCGATGCGGTCGTAATACAGCAACGTGCTGCGGGACAATCCGAATGCCCGCGCGAGCTTCGTGATGGTACAGGTGTTCATCGTCGCGAGCATTGTGGGGCGGCAACGGCGAACCGCCACCGCCCCAACTTGACTAGCGGCTCTCCTTGCGGATGAGGTCGCATTTCTCGGCGGGCAGCCCCAGCCATTCCAGAAAACTCTGGTGCCCCTCAGGGTGACGAGTCTCGAATAGATGATGCCATTTCTTCATCTGCGCATCAGTCAGCCCCACGTCGCGGAACAAGGCAATCCAGTTTTCCTTCGTCATTTTGGTCGGCATCGGCACGTTCCTTTCAAGTGTTCGATAGTTGCTGTTTCAGTTGTCGTCATGGCCATGACAACGAACAGCCTAAACTGTGAAGTAATAGACAGGTCAATACCCCAAAAACGTTTTTTTCAATCTGGTGCATCCGCCGTCATCCCGCTCTGCGCGCCCAGCGTAACTTCGCCGGGGAGGAACGCGGGTTGTCGTGGCGTTCGGCGGGGGTGGGACGGATGACGTCTTGGGCGATGTCGGCGTAGAGACCGTCGCGGAGGCTGGCCTCGAAGGACTTCTTCACGCGACGGTCTTCGCCCGAGTGGAACGTCAGGACGGCGACGCGACCGCCGGGATTGAGACAGGCGGGAAGATTGCGCAGGAAACTGTCGAGCGCGGAAAACTCGTCATTCACGGCAATGCGCAACGCTTGGAAGACCCGGCGAATCGAGTCGTCGCGCTCCTCGTCCGTGGCCGCCCGCAACAGGGCGCGGTGCACCGTATTGGTCAGCGCCGTCGTGGTGGGAAACGTCTTGCCCGCGAGAAGATCGGCCAACAGACGGGCATGCGGTTCGTCAGCGTTTTCTTCCAGCAGCGCAGCAAGCTCATCGGCGCTGATCTTTTCGAGCAACACTCTCACAGGCTGACCGCGCGACGGATTCATCCGCATGTCGAGCGGACCCTCGAACTTGACGGAGAACCCGCGTCCCGGATCGTCCAGTTGCATCGATGAAACTCCGAGATCGGCAAGGACCATGTCGACGCCGGATAATTGCTCGATGGCCAGTATCTTCGGCAGTCCGGCGAAATTACTGCGGTGCGCCACGAACACATCCGTACCAAATCCAAGCTCGCGCAACCGCGCTTCCGCTTTTGGAAGTTCGATGGGATCGACGTCCAACCCAATCAAACGTCCACCGGGCTGGAGCTTCGGCAGGAGTTCGCGGGCGTGGCCGCCGTAACCGAGCGTGCAATCCGCGGCGATCTCCCCCGGCTGTGGTTTCAACACATCGAGAATCTCCGCGACCATGATCGAACGGTGCGAGCCTGCGGGCGTCTTGCCGGAGGCGAGGACTTTCGCGACCGTTTCACCGTAACGCTGAGGGTTGTGTTCCTTGTATTTCTCTTCGAAGCGACGCGGATTTTTTCCCGAGTAGCGCGGACGCCGCCGGTGCGGCGACGCGGGAATTGGCTCGGGTGACGGGTTGTCGCTCATGGCGCGGTCATTGTACCGTTCGATCCTGAACCCACAAAGCGGTTTGTTCGGGGGCGCATCTTGGTACTAACACCACATTTGAGCGTGCTGTAGCCGCCCCGCTCTGTCGGGGCGCATCCCCCACGGCGACAGAGCGCCGTGGCTACATCTTTCCCTCTCGAGCGGTGGTAAGGTACAAGATGTATCCGCGGTTCTTAACAGGGTGAGAATTTTGCGTGGATGATGCGAAGAAACAATCTACAGTAGTCGGCACATGAGCTTGTCCAGTCGACAAACCAGCCAACTACGGTCGCTCGCGCAGCGGCTTGATCCGATCCTGCACCTCGGCAAAGCCGGCGTAACCGACGCGTTTCTTGCCAGCGTCGAGCAGGCACTGAGCGACCATGAACTCATCAAGATCAAATTCACGGCGTTCAAGGAAACGAAGAAGGCCCTCGCCGAAGACATTGCCGCGCGCACGCACAGCGAGTTGGTGTGGATCGTCGGTCATGTGGCCGTGTTGTATCGGATGCAATCCGATCCGGCGAAACGACGCATTCAATTGGAACCATGACGACAGGCGATTCCACCGAAACATCGAGCCGGCCACTGCTGGAGTGGTTGCTGGCCAAATATCCCGAGACGCCGAAAAAGCGGGCGAAGCAGTGGATTATGGCGGGCCGGGTGAGCGTGAACGGGGTCATTATCCGCCAGCCGAACCAGTCGCTGCCGGACCCAAAGGATGCGCTGGAGTTATTGGACCGGCGCGCCACAGCGTTGGACTGCGGGACTGAGGGCTGGCAGATCCATCCGCGCGTTGCGATTCTTTATCTCGATGCCGCGCTCGCGGTCGTGAACAAAGGGCCCGGACTGCTCTCGGTGCCGGCGGAGCCCGATGATCTGTCCGCGCTCAGCATTCTCGCCGACTTTTTGGCCGGCAAACTGCGCGCGTACGACCGTGGTGTCGATGGACGTGGTTATTCGTTGCCGCCGGCGTACCGCCGGCTGGAACCGCTGCCCGTGCACCGTCTCGACCAGTACACCAGCGGCGTGTTTTGCATGGCGATGAACCCGGCCGCGCGGCAACACCTCATCGACCAGCTAAAGGTCCACAGCATGAAGCGGGAATACGTGGCCTACGTGGAAGGCCGGCCATCGAAGCCCCAGGGCACGTGGCGGAATTGGCTGAAACTCAGCGACGATCAATTGCGCCAGTTCGTCATCTCCGAAGTGGAGGCCAAAGCGGCCAAAGACGAGACGATGGAAGCCATCACCCACTACGAGGTGCTCACGGAATTCCCGTTGGCCGGCAGTCGCGCGGTCGTCTCCAAGTTGCGGCTGCGCCTGGAGACGGGCCGCAAACACCAAATCCGCGCGCAGGCGGCTTACGCCGGGCTGCCGTTGGTGGGCGACCGGACGTACCACCCGAAGTATCACGGTGACGCCCCGAAAGCCGCGCGTATCGATTTCCCGCGACAGGCGTTGCACGCCGAGGTCCTGAGCCTCGACCACCCCGACAAACCCGACGCCCGAATGACATGGACGGCGGCGCTGCCCAAAGACCTGCGGCAACTTGAAGCTAGCTTGCGAGCGGGCCGGGCGTGAGTGCGCGTCGAATCATCATCGTGGGCGGCGGCGCGTCGGGATTTTTCGCGGCCATCACTTGCGCCGAATCAAAGCCGTCCGCTGATGTAATCATTCTGGAGAAGGGGCGGGAGTTTTTGTCCAAAGTGCGTATCTCCGGTGGCGGACGCTGCAACGTGACGCATGCCTGCTTCGATGCGCGGGAATTCGCCACGCGATTTCCACGGGGTGAACAGGCTCTCATTGGGCCATTGAAAAGATTTCAGGCAAATGACACGGTCGCCTGGTTTGAAGCGCGAGGAGTAACGCTGAAAACGGAAAGTGATGGGCGCATGTTTCCCGTCACGGATTTGTCGGAAACGATTGTTGATTGCCTGATCGAATCAGCGAAGACCGCGGGTGTAAAGCTCGTGACGAATTGCGGTGTGCAACGCCTGTCGAAACGCGCGGAAGGCGGATTCGAAGTGACACTGTCCGACGGCAAAACGGACGTATGCGATCGCGTGTTACTGGCAACCGGTGGGTGTCGAACGGCTGCCGCGGGGCAGTTGGCGGTTTCACTGGGGCATACATTGGAACCGCCCGTGCCGTCGCTCTTCACCTTTCACACGGCCACGCCATGGCTGCACAAACTGGCGGGAATCTCTGTCGAGTTGGCAGAGGTTTCAATACCCGGCACAGGACTGCGCGAACGTGGCGCATTGCTTGCAACGCACTCCGGGCTGAGCGGACCGGTCATCCTGCGTCTCTCCGCATGGGGTGCGCGAGAATTACATGACCGCGACTACCAGTTTCCGCTTCACGTGAACTGGCTGGCGCACTTCGACGCCGAACAGATCGCGTCGGAGTTGAATGCGCGTCGTGAACAACAACCGGCCAGGCTCGTGGTCAATACGCCCATCGCTCCCTTGCCCGCCCGTCTCTGGGAACAATTGGTTCTGGCGTCAGGCATTGCGGAGGACACACGCTGGTCGCGTCTCACGCGCGCGGCACAACATCGGCTGGTTCAGCAGTTGACCCGCACGGAACTGGCCGTGACGGGCAAGAGCCTGAACAAGGAAGAGTTTGTCACGTGCGGCGGCGTTCATCTGCGCGAGGTGGATTTCAAGACCATGGAAAGCCGCCTCTGCCCGGGACTCTACTTCGCGGGGGAGTTGCTGGACATTGACGGCATCACCGGCGGCTTCAATTTCCAGGCGGCCTGGACCACGGGCTGGATTGCCGGTCAGGCGATGGCCCGAGAGCATGGTGGGGACTTGGAACGGGTGCGATCGGCGGGTACAATCCGCCCGTGATCGAGCCTGAGATGCTATTGACCGCGTATCGGCGCGGCATCTTCCCGATGGCCGTGGACAAGCGGGGTCGCATCGGTTGGTTTTCTCCCGACCCGCGCGCAAAGCCATGGAGGAAACAGCCACGCAGTTTCAGTGACGCCACGAAGGAGGACTTATGAAGAAGCGAGTATTGCTCTTGTCGTTAATCGCCGCCGCGGCACTAACGTCATCGGCTGCCGAGTGCGCCAACATTGAGTACCTGTGCTGCGCCTGGGGGCCGGCGATGACGCTGCCCACCAAGGCGGGGGAGAAACCCCAATTCGACGATAGCCAGGAAGAGGTCTACTTCCTCAAGCAGGTTGCCGGACAGGGAGTCGGCATTTACCTCTGCAAGATGAAGGCCGACGGAAGTGCCAAGACTGAGATCAAGGAACTCTGGCGAGACCCCAACTACCCGATCGATACCCAGGACTGCACCACCTGGATGGACGTGTGCGTCAAAACCCACCAAGTTGCTGTCACCGTGACGTACGCCGGCAGCGACATCACGGGGTTGTGGACAATGAATCTGGACGGCACCGATCTACGGCGAATCATCACCCCGGCGCATGTGACCAACGGGCTGCAGTCTGTGGGCGGCGTGAACTGGATGCCCGATGGACAATGGATCGTTTATGGGGAGTCGATGCGGGGGGCAGACCGTAACGGACGGATCGCCAAATGTGACAGGAACGGCGAGAAGCGGGTGTACCTGACTGATGGACCCATGGATAGTGACCCGCGTGTGTCGCCCGACGGGAAGCAAATTGGGTACATCCACTGGGTCGGATGGGCCTCGCGGCTTTACGTGATGAATGCGGACGGCGGCAATCAGCATCCCCTGCCGAATCCGGACGATAAGCAATGGGGGACGCACGGTGGCCTTTACCCGGCGTGGAGTCCGGACGGAAAAAAGATTTTTATCATAGGCGTCGGCCTTGAAGTTATTGACGTTGCCAGTGGTCATAAGGTTCTTGATCGTTCCCCAACGCTACAAGGATCTCGACAGGGAATAACTGGTTGGCCACACTGGGGCAAGCAGGGGTTTGCTGGGTTCTGCGTCGGTGGGATTCTCTTCACTGACGCAGAATTACGCGAAGCCAAGTGGATTGGCTCATCGAAACTTGTGGAATGTCCGGGAGGGGAGGCGACATGCCGATGGTAAAGCCATAGATCAGAGGCAAGACCCTTACCCTGACCCTCTCCATTACACGGCAGGGGAGAGGGGATCTCCTCGCCCCCGTCGTCGGGGGAGAGGATCAAGGTGAGGCGGAGAGCTGTCGCATGAGCTGTAGCCGCGAACCGCTCCGGTCTTGGATAGATTGCGGCGAGTGAGTACAATCGCGCCGTGATCGAGCCCGAGATGTTATTGACGGCGTATCGGCGCGGTATCTTTCCGATGGCCGTGGACAAACGGGGTCGCATCGGTTGGTTTTCTCCCGACCCGCGCGCGGTCATTCCGCTCGATGCGCGGTTCCACATCCCGCACGGGTTGCGGCGCGTGCTCAAGCGGAAGAAATTCGAGATCACCTCGGACAGGGATTTCGAAACGGTGATCCGCGAATGCGCCCGGCGCAGGGAAGGCACGTGGATTTTCCCGGGGATCCTCGACAGCTATTGCCGGTTGCATCGTCTCGGCTACGCCCACAGCATCGAGACGCGGCTCGACGGCAAACTCGTCGGCGGCTTGTACGGCGTGGCGTTGGGCGGCGCGTTCTTCGGGGAAAGCATGTTTCATCGCGCGACGGACGCGTCGAAAGTGGCGCTCATGGCGTTGGTCGAACGGCTGCGCGCGGGCGGGTTCGTGCTCCTCGATACGCAATGGACCACGCCGCACCTGCAACAATTCGGCACGTACGAAATCCCGCGTCACGAATACCTCTGGCACCTTGAACACGCCTTGAAGCTGAAGTGTCAGTTCTGACTACACTACCCGCGCTTGCGTTTGAGGAACGCGACAAGCGATACACCACCGAGTGCGGTTAGCAGCAGGGACGACGGCTCGGGAATGAACTCGAAGTCGAAATTGTCCATGACAAAGTTCTCTCCAGCACCGCCCCCGAAGCCTGCCAATTCGCCGCCGTAGGAGTTAAAATAAAGGCGGTTGATGTTGAGGTAATTGAAGGTGAACAGAGTTGGGTTTGTGGCGCTGGCAACGACGTTGGTGTCGTATATCTCTGCCGCGCCATTGAATCCCTCGACCTCAATGTTCAAGTTGCTATTCCATGCACCCGTCAGGTAGGCGCTGAGGAAACTAAAATTCGTGCCGGGCGAATCGATCTCGGCTGGGTTGCCAAAAGCATTGTAGGCCACATTGGAGGGGGTTACCATTCCGTAATTGTAGCCTGAAAGATAGCCCCCTAAAGCGCTGGACTGCAAGATCCCGTTCACTATTCCGAAATTCGTCCAGTTAAGACCTTGATAGCCGTTTGGGATGTTGGTTGAGTAGGCATGTGCATGGGACAAATCAAAATCGTCGAAGGTGACGAGGGTCTGGGAAGGGGCGGACGTAGCGAGCGACATGAGAATTGCAAGAGACACAAACGAAAGCAGGACTGACCTCATGTTCATAACGCTCTTAGTTTCCGCCTTCCGCCCTGTGACGCCTCCGAAATGCAACGAGCGACACCATACCGAGGGCGGTCAGAAGGAGCGACGATGGCTCTGGGATTAACTCGATGGTCATGTTATCCATGACAAAATTGTACTCAGGCACGGAGTCGAAGGCTGGCTCGCCACCGAAGGAATTAAAATATAGGCGGTCGATATTGTAATAGTTGAACGTGAACAGTGTCGAACCGAATGGACTGACGATCTTGGTTGCGTCGTACACCAAGTTGCTGCCCCTAAACCCTTCGACCTCGATGTTGAGGTTGCTATTCCACCCGGCGGTCAGGTAGGCGCTCAGAAAGTCAAAGTTGGAGCCTCGTGCATCGATCTCGGCAGGGTCGCCGAAAGCGTTGTAAGCCACATTGGAGGGGCTTACCATGCCGGATCCGTAACCCACAGAGTAGGTAAGAGCGTTGGACATGAGAATAGGATTCACTACCCAGAAATTCGTCCAGTTAAGACCTTGATAGCCGTTGGGGATGTTGGTTGAGTAGGCATGAGCATGGGACAGGTCAAAATCGTCGAAGGTGACGAGGATTTGCGAAGAGCCAGAACCGCCGGACAACGCGAGGACTGTAAAGCACACAAGCGGCAGTGTGAGTAATCGAACTTTCATAGCCAAGCTACGTTGTCACGTCCGGCGACGCCTCAGAATTGCTATAAGCGACACAGCTCCCATGGCGGCAAGCAGAAACGTGGATGGCTCGGGAATGAACTCGAACATGAAGTCGTCCATGGCGAAGTTTTCCCGGGCCGGCGGGCCAAAGGCCGGTTCCCCGCCGTACGGAGTAAAGACGAGGCGGTCAATGTCGAAGTAGTCGAACGTGTATAGGGTCGCGTTCGTCGGGCTGGGGTACACTATCGTGTCGTATACTGCGCTTGCTCCGTTGAATCCTTGGACGTCGATGCACAGGTTGCTGTTCCATGCGGCGGTCAAGTAGGCGCTAAAGAAGTTGAAGTTGGTGCCCCGCGCATCAATCTCGGCGGGGTTTCCGAACACGTCGAAGGCGACATTCGAGGGCGTCACCATTCCGTAACCGTAACCTGCAGCGCCGATCTCTAAGGCGTTGGACAGGAGAATTGCGTTCAACACCCCAAAATTCGTCCAGTTAAGGCCTTGGTAGCCGTTTGGGATGTTGGTCGAGTACCCGTAAGAATGGGATAGATCGAAGTCATCAAAAGTAACGACTATTTGTGACCGTCCGGGAGATATGGAGAACAACAACAGAGCGCTGCACATAAGCGGCAGCACGGGTGACCTAGCCTTCATAGCAAATCTCCTTCCTGCCTTTCGTGGAGATTATAGCATGAGCCGCGGAAACAGACCAGACAATTCCCAGAGATGAGTGTCGACGCAACCCTTTACGTCGGAGTGTGTTGCAACCCCCTGTGCCCAATGGGGATGTTTGAGGTTTTGCTTTCATTGGATTTTGCCTATGAGCGAGAAACACTGCCGAGCGGGGCAGACAGCGTCCGTGATGTTTATGAAGTTAAGATTGGAGCAGTCCACGAGGCTCCCGGTGTACGTGTTGGTGCCGTTCGCGTCGGTTACAATACTGTACGCTTGATACTGGCAGTAGCCGATCGCGGTATATGGGTAGATGCCGCCATTGGTGACGGTACCGAAGGAGACGCCGTTACCCGGCCAGCCATTTTCGATATTCGCTCCGCTGGTAGCCGGAACAGCCATGTTGGTTACATTGTTGACCGTTACCGTATAGGAACCGGAGTAGCCGCCGAAATCCGTAATCTGGCCGTTGAAGTACAAATACAGAGTCCCGTTGCATTGGGCGGTAAGAATGCCGCTGGTACCGAGTTGGACGCAACGCTGACAGCGGGTGCAGAATTGGGGCTGGGCGGGGATATATTGATAATCGTTTGTCCCGCCGCCAGAATTGTCATCGTTTGTCCCGTTTCCGACCTCTCCCCAGTAGTTGTACCCCCAAGCCCAGTACTGGTTGGTGCCTCCGGCGACGGTCATGGCCAAGCTGTGGTACCCGGTTGCGCCGGCGACCACAAGTAGTACGTTGCTGATGCCGGATACCAGAGTTGGGGTGGTGAGGCTGCCGCCGCCGGTATTGGTGCCCAATTCGCCGTAACCATTCTGGCCGAACGCGTATACGTACCCGTTACTCACCGCCAAGCTAAACCCGTTGCCTGCGGCAATAGCCACTATGTTGGATAGGTAGTAGGGCGGCACTTGTCCCGGGACGCTGTTGGCACCGCCCGAGCGTCCCAATTCTCCCGACCCGTTATCGCCCCAAGTCCACACTGTTCTGTCGGCGGTCAGGGCTATGGTGTGGTCATAGCCGGCCGCGATTGCCATTACGTTCGAGACGCCGGCTGCCTGTGCGGGAGTCCCGATATTCGCGTTTTGACCGTTGCCAAGCTGGCCGTATGCTCCCCAGCCCCATGTCCATACATTGCCAAACGCGTCCAGCGCGACGCTATGATAGGCCCCTGCTGCGATATCAACGATGAAGGTTCCGGAGGGGAATATCGACTGAACCGGGGTGTTGGTGCACTGACAGTCGCCGTTTGAGGAGACAAGTCCTCCGTCACCGAGTTGACCGTCGCTATCGCTCCCCCAAGCCCAAACGGTGCCGTCGCCGCGCAAGGCCAGAGTATGGTTGAGGCCACCGGCCGCGCTGACCACGTTGCTGATCCCCGGAACCGGAGAAGGCGGGAAAGCATTAGGGCTGGTTTCCTGTGCTGGGTACGGCCCCCAGCCGAGTTTCCAAGCGTCGTCACCGCCGCACGTCCACACAGTGCCCGTAGCATCGGCTACGACGAAGAAATCGTCCCCACATGCCAGCGCTACGGGGTTGTTGATTGTTTGCCCAAAACAGGTTGTGAGGTTTGCAACCTCGCTTGGGAAGGGGCATAGGTCGTTAATGTCGACGTCGTCGCCGCAGAAGCCGTTGCCGAGCTGGCCGTCGTCGTTTTCTCCCCAAGACCACAGCTTTCCGTCTGGCGTCAGGGCTAAACTGAAGTAGCCGCCGGCGGCAATCGGAGTCTCCGGAAACCTTTGGACGCGGTAGAACCGCTGAGTAATGGTGCTCCCGTCATTGTTCGTTGTTGCCGTATCAGTCCAAGAGGTCACACCGACGCTGTTCGAGCCCCAGACATAGGCAACAGGAAGCCACTGCGTATTCGTGCTCAGGGCGCTCGCCTCCCAGACGAGATACCGGAAGAACTGGCAGGACTGCCATGTAATCGTTGTGGCATGGTTGACCGACTGGGTGATAATGGTCACGAAGAACGGCTGTGTCAGATTGGTGATTGAGCAGGGGTCGCTCCCCCCGTCACCGCCGTCGCCACCGCCATCGTCCTCATCGTCCATGGCCATGAACCTGCTACCCAAGCTCATGGCGCTTGCGGTCGTTGCCGCCTGTGCCTCGGCCATCGCATCGAGGTTGTTCTGGTATGCGGCGTAGGTTGCGTAGTCGTTGGCATTGGCCAGGAAAATTTCGAGTATGACCGTCGGCGGTGGAACCACACCTTCAATTCCATAACAGTCTGGGCAGTCCAGAAGCTGCTGGTACCAGTGCCACGCCGACGCGTCTTCGGGGAGGACGCCGGGCTCGTAGCCACTCGGCGCCGCGACGGTCGCAACCACATTCGTCGAGCCATCGGGCTGCAACGTCGTTTCCCCCGTGAGCAGATTTTTCGTCAATACGATGGGGTATACAGACACGCCTGAGGGGAGATTGGTGGGCGATGTCAGCAAGTCGGCGCAGTCAAATTGCGAGCAATCAATCCACCACGGTTGCCCGCCGTCCAGCGAGTATGCGCGCCATGGTAGCGGAATGAAGGGGAAATAGATGCAGTGCTCGCCGCTGTACGCCTCGGCCACGAGCTGATCGAGATTGGTGACAAACAGGTCTTGCGCAAGTGCGGTCGTGAACGCCCACAGCGGAGCCGACACTACAAGACAACCGATCCATAGTCTTCGTTTCTTCATGCTTTCTCCGGAGCCACCTCACCAAAAGTTAGCTCACGATGCGAGTGTATGGCAAACGGGAAATTTGTTAAGTAAAAGGTGTGTAAAAATCCGGCTGGTTGGCGACGGCGGATACTCTTCCATTGCGAAATATCCGCCCGCGCTGTGGGCAGCATCCAGAGCGACGCTGCAAACGCGAGGCAAACAACCGGCGATGTCCGCTTCTCCATACCCTCTCCAGAGTCTTCCCACTACGGCCTCGCCAGCTTGGCTGCATGCTTAACAGACCACCGCGTGGAATGCAAGAACATTCGCACAGTCTATAAACGGTGGTCTGAACGGGCTGTTGCTGGTTTGTTACCCGTCTTGTGGCCGTACCTCCAAAGCACCGCAAGGCGCTCGGCGACGCGATTCGGTTATATCGCAAGACTTCTCGGCTGACGCACGAGAGGCTCGCCGAACTTGCAAACCTTCATCCGAATTACATCGGCGAGGTCGAACGCGGCGAAACGAATATCTCAGTCGACGCGCTGGTGAGAGTCGCGAAAGCCCTCCGTGTGCGAGTGCGCGACCTCGTCGCTGACGTCTAGCAGGCCGTTGAAAAAGCGCCCGCTGAGGGCAGCGGGCCTACACCAGGCTGCCGAAATCGAAGGAAGTTGTAGGCCGCGTGCCCTCACGCGGCGTATCGTCGATGTTTTTTAACGGGCTGCTAGTGTTGTGTCCCTGAGATTTGTTCACAAAGTCGTTTGAGCTTTGCGAGGATCGAGTCTGCGGTGGCCACCCAGGTGAAGGGGGCGCACTTCTGGTTGTAGTGCTGAACAAAGGCGTCAA
>Ga0182027_10001559_pt1 | contig 38154 bp, 45 predicted proteins | sample 712E1DmetaG_FD_121300 | JGI IMG/M metagenome (GOLD analysis project Ga0182027, IMG submission 121300) | Permafrost microbial communities from Stordalen Mire, Sweden - 712E1D metaG (Illumina Assembly) | ecosystem: Environmental > Terrestrial > Soil > Wetlands > Permafrost | place: Sweden...
AAACAAATCTCTAAAAAGTTTCGTATCGCCGACTGGAGATACGGCAAGTCAACAATGAATCAGGACTTGCCGAGCAAGGAGGCGAAAAGGGGTCATAGGGGACGATCCCCTATTTCATTTTATTTCTAATGTTAATTCTATAGGTACATAGGCACTATTACATTCTCCGTTGGAAGAATTATCTTTTACACACACTGTACAGATGTATTTTCCGACAGGAGCATATTTGTCAACTTGTAATAATACACCATATTTAACTGAAGAATTCACCTCAATGTTTTTGTTAAAAGATCGTGAAATATTTTTATTTCCTAGAGTAGGACATGCCACAGATGGTTGAGCCTCATATAATGTGTTGTTGAGAACATTGAATATATTTATACCGATAAGTTTAGATTTATCAATAACAATCGCGGATTCAGAGATAGTTATAGGCGTACTAATCGAAGCTAATGGTATAGGTGTTTCCTCGTAAGGTCCTATTACATTTGAAGGATGTGGAGATAAAAGAAAATATAAAAACAAAACTATAAATATCATAGATATAATTATGCCACTAATAGCTAAAGTTTTACCTTTCAATGAATTATCTTTACGAATTTTTATCAAAGCAGCAATACCAAAAATAATACTTATTAAAGGTATACAAATTAAAAGGGCACCTATTAAATTAAATATGACGCGATATGACGTGCTGGGAAAGAGCGCAGGCATTAGAAAATATATTAGTATTACCAAGAGAAGTGTAATGATAACACCTAATGATATTATTGAATGAATAGAATATTGACGAATATCTTTTTTGGAACCAGCCATATAGACCATTTCTGAATCTATTACTATTTAAATCTATCCTTTAACCTCTTCTATTCCTTGCTGTACTATTCTGAACATTGTGAAGTTTCCTTCTTTTATCGACCTGTGTTTCACAATCGTCAATTTGCGTATGTCTCCTCTGCTCTTCTGCACTTCTAGCATTGCGCGGCTCCAGTATTTCATCGTGTCTCCGCCTATGGCTCGAGTCCTCTCTTTATCCTCGAAATCTGCGTAGACTTGGTTTGTCATTAATACAGGAATCTTCTTCTTTCGAGCGATTTCAGTCAATAGCGCCATGTGAAGTCCTAATTCCCGATTCACATTTTGTATATCGTTGCTGACGCCTAGTTCTAGTCTATAAAGGCTTGCGATTGAATCTATTATTATGAGGCCAAACTTTTCATCGACTGCTTTCTTCATGAACTCGAATGCATCCTTCTGTTCATTATAAGTTGTCGGCGTGAGAAATATCGTTCGTTCAAGAACTTCCTCGAAGTGCGGGCATACCTGCTTGAATCTTGCAATTGAGAAGCTTCCTTCAGTATCGACATATAATATTTTCTTTTCAGAAAGAGCAGCCATCGCTAAGAGACAGAAATTGGTCTTGCCGGCTCCAGGTGGACCATAGATTGTCGTGATTACATCATTCTCGTATCCGCCTTCAAGCAATGAGTCGACGAAATCCACGCCCGTTGATACTTTCATATTATTAGTATTCATAGGGACTTTTTAAAGTTGATTGAAAGTTTCAGAATAGTTTGAAAGAGTAATTTGATTCATCAATCTCCCGTTCAAAGCAACCTTTTTAAACTATGGATGGCTATGCTTTATCGAGCATGAAACTGCATGATTTGAAGGATTTCAAGGACAAGCCTGCGTTATGGCTTATACTGATATTTGCACTAGTTCTAGCTGTAAGATTATATATTGCATTCCAGACGCCATTATTCAATTATGATGCATACTTCAATCTAAGGCAGGTAGAGCATATAAGAGATACTGGTCTTCCATTATATAAGGATACTTTAAGTTATGGCGGCAAGACGCAACTGTTCGCTCCATTAAACGAATACATAATCGCAGGATTCAGTCTTGTGATGCCTATAGATATTGCAGGAAAAATAATACCGAACATATTCGCTGCAATGCTCATATTTGCAGTCTATTATATAGCGTTAAAGATAACAAAGAATAGCAAGATATCGCTTCTCGTGTCTTTCATGTCAGGATTCATGCCTGTATATTTCATGGACGTGAATCGAGTCAGCGTGAACTATCTTGCAGTATTGCTTGTATTCAGCGTAGTTTATTGCATGCTGCGGCTTAATGAGCGAAAATATGTGGATTACACGCTCATACTAATGTTCCTTCTGGTGTTGACTACGCCTATGGCTTTTGTTCTCGTCATAGGATTATTATTATACTTGCTTCTTTTGAAGCTTGAGAACCTTCCTGTAGAGATGAAGGAACTGGAGATAATATTGTTCTTCACATTCCTCGTGTTCTGGGTTAATCTTTTAATATACAAGAATGCATTCCTAACGCACGGTCTCTTAGTCGTGTGGCAGAATGTTCCTGTGAAGATATTGTCAGAATTCTTTATGAATATAGGATTTGTGCAATTATTCTGGGCGATAAGCATCGTGCCATTGATATTCGGAATATATGCAGCATATTCTGCATTCCATCTTGAGAATGGAAAAGAGTTGATGTTGATAATGTCCTTGGGTCTTAGCGCATTCATAATATTATGGTTCAAATTGCTCGATCTTGTAAGTGGATTGATATTTCTAAGCGTAACATTAGTCATACTCACAGTATGTTCTCTTAAGATGCTGAACGATTTCATACTTAAGAGCAAGATACATCGATACGAAAATCTCGTCTATACAATAATCATCCTGATTTTTCTTGTAAGCCTTATACCGTCGGCATATTCGATGATACACACATCAAATGCAGGTCCACAAAATACTCCAGAAAATAGCGACGTAGAAACGCTCAAATGGGCAAGTGAGAACATTCCAAACAGCAGCGTGATAATGTCGAGCCTCGAAGAAGGCAACATAGTAACATATTATGGCAAGCGCAAGGATGTGATGGATACAAACTTCCTTCTTACGCCAAGTATAGACCAAAGATTGCAGGATGTTGATACAGTATATACTACAACATTCGAGACACAGGCAATAGGAATATTAAACAAGTATAATTCAAAATATCTGCTCATAACACCGTCAACACTCCAAAAATATGGATTGAAGGAAATACCTTACGTAAAAGACAATAAGTGTTTCGAGATAGCTTATTACCGCGAAGGCACATACTTATACAAAGTGGATTGTAAGATAGGATAATAAGATAGAATAATAAATATACTGACATACTAAATGATATAATACTCATAGATGATAACATGAAAGATGTAAAATATATAATAATGCTTGTGCTCTTGACAGGAATACTACTTGCCGCTCCGTCAATAATACGAGTGTTAGAGCATAATTCGTACATGCCAAACAGTGAGGCATATTATAATATCAGGATATACAATAATAGCAGCACAGGTTATGATTCATTGCAGGGGCATAGTGTGCCGCTAAATATAATCAACTTGATAAGGCTTAATTATGGTGTCAAAGATGTATTGTTCAGGATAATTCCAATAATTTTAGGGATACTCACAGTAATATTCTCGTATCTTATACTCCATAAGCAGAATATCTCCGAGAAAACCATCATTGCGATAATACTATTGATGATAATCAGCCCAATATTCAATTACGTATTCACAGACTATAAACCATATTCTTTCGCAATCTTTCTAGGTATTCTCGGACTATATTTTATACTGCACGACAAGACGCTCATAAGTACAGCAGTGATTTCTATCATACCATTCATAGACTTATTAAGCGGCATAGTCATGCTCCTATTATTATTGACATACATGTTCGCAAGCCAGAAACATCGTGAAACATACAAGACGACATGCATCGCGCTATTGGCTGCAGTAATTCTTAGTGTAATAATAAACGGCTACTATGGATACGGCATGGCGCATATATTCAAGTTTGACATGCACAACATACTTATAGATATAGGATCAAATATAGGCATATCATTCTCAATGATCATACTATCAATAATAGGACTAATACTATTGTGGGAGGATGGATGGAGGAATGTCGCCACATACGCTATACTGATTGCATTCATCGTACTATCATTATTCAATGATACAATATTGATATACATGAATTTCATAATAATGGTATACGCAGGCTTTGCATTGATATACCTTAACAAGAGAAAATGGTCCATATCAATAATAAAGAAGACGACAATCCTGCTCATAGTGTGCAGCATATTCTTCTCGACATTAGTGTATGCGACTAGAATAGTTAGGTCTGAACCTACACAGAATTATATTGATGCATTGAAATTTGTCGAGAACCAGTCACTTACAACAGAAGTCATAATGGCAAGTCCAGAAAACGGTTACTTCATAGAATATTATTCTAACCGTATGGTGCTTGCTGACGATCTCACAAAATATTATGAGAAGAAGCGCTATGATGATCTGGACGTGATAGCAAGTTCAAGAAATCTTGACCGTACAGAAGGATTATTGAAGGAATACAATATAAAATATATAATCATAGACAAGGAATTCAGTCTCTACCTTAAAGAGAAGGAAGGATTATTATTCCTTATAGATACAAGCAGGAAATTCACGAGCATATACAAGAATGATGATGTGGAAGTATGGATGTATATTGGTTGAGAATATATAAAGTATTTTAACTCCTTAATATAATCGATACATATATAAATGATTTGATGGTGCATAAAACATGAATGTAATATACAACGTATTGCTATATACCGTATGGTTCGTATCAACATATTACGTAGTTCTTATCCTATTAATACTTCTTAGCGGAAAGGATAAGCTTTATGAGAAGAGAAAGTGGAATTATAAGGTTCATCCTAAAGTTAGTATATTAGTTCCTGCATATAACGAGGAGCGCAAGATAAAGTTCACCATAGACTCCTTGAAGAAAGTAGACTATGATAATATGGAGATAATTATTATAAACGATGGCAGCAGTGATAACACAAGCAAAGTCGTCATGGAAAATATCAGGGGCGATTCAAGGTTCAAATTCATCGACAGAAAGGAGAATAAGGGAAAGGCTGGAAGTCTCAATGATGGAATAGCACATAGTACAGGCGAATTCATCGCAACGATGGATGCTGATTCTATAGTCGAAAAGAAGATGTTCTATAAAGTTCTCCCATACTTTGAGAACAAGAATGTCGGCGCAGTCACAGTGTCTGTACTTGTGAAGAACCCTAAAACATTCCTCCACAAGATATTTGAACTTGAATACATTATCGGACTATCATTATTCCTTAAAGCATTCTCGCTGTTTGATGCTGTATATGTGACTCCGGGTCCATTTTCTATATATAGAAAGAGTGTTCTTCAGGAGATTAAAGGATTCGATCCGGGAAACATCACTGAAGACTTGGAGATTGCATACAGGATACAGAAGAAGAAGTATAAGATAGAGAATTGTCTTGATGCAAAAGTTTATACTATACTTCCGCCGACGTTTAAACAAATCTGTGTGCAGCGCAAGCGCTGGTATGGCGGGGGTATATTGACTCTCAAGAAACACAGGAGCATGCTTCTAAACAGCAAGTATGGAATGTTCGGATACGTGATATTCATCAATTATATGCTGATATTTCTTGGACTGATATTATTTGGAGCATCATTATATCTTGGAGCATCGCATATAATAAGTAACATCGGATATTATACTTATACGGGTTTTGACCTTTCGCATTGGTTCAAAAATTTTCATATAGATTTGCTGAATCTTGGGCGTACAACGATTCTTGGATACTTATCATTATTGTTCACTATCACCGTACTTATTATAGGTCTTGTACTTACGAAGACTAAGTTTGCTAAAAAGAAGTTAGGACTATTAGGATACACATTCATGTTCTTCCTGTACCAATTATTCTGGACCATAGCCATATATACAGTCATTCGCGGGAGGAAAATAAAATGGCGATAAAGTTAAAGAAGAACCTTTTTTTGATAGCATTCCTTATAACAGTTTGCCTGCTGTCAGTAATCCTTATAATAGGCAACATAATGAATAACAGCAGAAAGACTTATGTCAATGATCAGATGCAGATAATAACTGATGTAAGTGAATTGCAGGTCTACAGCCTCATGACTGATGTTTACGGCGACAAGATGGCTTGTTTAGCATTCAACAAGAAATTACAGCAATGGGACAAGTCATTATGGGATCTTGGACTTAAACTTGAAACATACAGGACAGCTACTGAAGAATTCCAGAAAGATCAGTTCTATATTGACCAGAAAAATAAATTCAATGATAACGAAGTATTATACTTGATGTTTTTAACGAAGGTAAAGAAGGAATGCAAGTTTAACCAGAACATAGTATCATTCTTCTACCAGAACTCTTACGACTGCAAGAAATGTGATGACCAATCATTCATACTAACTGACATCAAGCAGGAGCTCGGAGAGAATGTATCGATATTCTCATTCGATGCAGACTTGAACATAACTAATACGCATATACTCATGGACTATTATGACATAAAGGAATTGCCATGCATAGTAATAAATGAGCAGAAGTATTGCGGGATACAAGACAAGAAGTTCATAATGCAGAAACTAGCAGAGAATAGCAATAAGAGCATTAACACCAGCGCGCAATAAGAGAATACAACATATTTTTCTTTATATTAAGTATTTTTCCGTAAAATTTTCGGTAAAATCCGAAAAACTTTCGGTTTTCTCGTCGACAGATTTATTAAGGACATATCTCTTCTACTTTGCATGGAAAAGGACTTGACGATCTTAGACGAGAATGGAATCAGGGATAAAATCCATGTCATCCGCGGGCTTCATGTGATGCTTGATAAAGATCTGGCAGAATTATATGATGTAAAAGCCATTCGTTTAAGAGAACAAGTCAAGAGAAATATCAGGCGTTTTCCATCAGATTTTATGTTTCAACTAAATGAATCTGAGATTGATTTTATGGTATCGCAAAATGCGATACCTTCGAGAAAACATTTGGGAGGTTCTTTACCATACGCGTTTACAGAGCAAGGAGTTGCCAATCTGGCAAGTGTTCTTACGAACGATAAGGCTATAGAAGTAAATATTCAGATTATGCGTGCATTCGTCTCCATGAGACGATTCATAGCAGCAAATGCTGGAATGTTTCAAAGAGTTGACAGCGTCGAGAGAGAACTTCTTGAACATGATAAAAAGTTCGAACAAGTGTTCGACGTCATCGAAAGCAAGGATTTCAAGCCTAAGAAAGGAATATTCTTTGACGGGCAGATATTCGATTCATACAAATTTGTTTCAGACATTGTAAGAAGCGCGAACAAATCCATAATCTTGATTGATAATTATGTAGATGATTCAGTATTAACCTTATTTTCTAAACGAAACAAGAATGTTAGTGTGACGATTTATACTAAAGAAATATCGAAACAATTATTGCTAGATATTCAGAAATATAATTCACAATATCCAAGCATTGACGTCAAAGAATTCAAACAATCTCACGACAGGTTCATAATAATAGACGGTCGAGAAGTCTACCACTTCGGAGCATCATTAAAGGACCTTGGAAAGAAATGGTTCGCATTTTGCAGGCTCGACAAGGAAGTGTTTACGTTGATGGAGAGGTTGGAAATTAAAGAATAAAGAGAAAAGTATAACAAAATATTTCTCACTTCTTTCTGACGTTCATCAAGTCTCCTAATGTCAATCCTTCGCCTTTAGGCTTTGACGCTAGTCTTCCTGTAGAGTTTAATGTCTTTGATTCTTCGGAAGCTTCATATTTTTCATTCTTGATTTCTTCTATAATCTTTATCTTGAGTGTCCTTTCAAGTTTTCTTGCGAGAAGGATGTTTGGCTTGATGTGTTCTATCTCTACCTGATGTATAAGAGATTTGTGTTCATTTATTGATTTGGCGAAATCTTCCTGCTTAAGACCAGTTCTTTCACGAGCATTCTTTACGATAAGTCCATATCCTTGGACGAATACATATTCTGGATCATTTGATACAGGCTTTTTTATGTCAGAGACCACTACACGCACATTGCTCTTGCCTTTTATGCCTCCAAATCTTGAACAATCCTGGCATACACGCATCATAGTCCCTTCAATTTCACAATTATATACTGAAGGTTTTTTACCGCATAACTCGCATGATGGAATTTCTTTTGGCATGTTTATCACCTGTTTAAATTAATTCAAATCTGATTGCGTATAATTATTTATAATTCATTATAATTCTTTATTTTTATCGTTCTCTTTATTCTTCCTCTTAAAGAATAGTATGTGCATGACTTGCGCTCCCGAATGCGCCTGCATTTCATGGTCTACATCGAAATATTCGCTTGATGATTGTATTAATAAATCTTTTGAGAGACACATCACGACCAGTCTTCCATTCTTTTTCAGGATGTATTCTGCCTGATAGAATATCTCTTTATATTCTTTTGATATGTTCTTGTCGTGCTTGCTGCTTCCTGGAATGAATGTTATTATCTTATCAATGCTATTCTCTTCAAATTTTATGTCCATCCAGTCATGGTCTATTCTTCTAAAGTCTATGAATTGTTCCATGCCTGCAATCTTTGCATTCTTCGTACCTGCAGCGATGCTCGATAGGAGCTTGTCAGAGCCTGTGATAGAAAATTTTTTTGACTTAGCTTCGCTTAGACGTTCTTTATCTATAGAACTGAAGAATTTGTCCCAATGATTGCTTCCCGTATTTTCTGTGTTTTTTGCTCCGTCTACTGCGCTGTTCAATATATCATGAAGTTTCATGAATGGAAAGGACTTGCTGTAGAACCTGTGCGATGTATGCGTTGCATACAATGCTGCTTCAATCTCCAAAGTTCCAGAATAACAGCACGGATTGAGATAAATATCCTTTGGATTGAATCCTGCAATCATCAAAAGACCGAATGCAGTCGGTCCTTTAAGCGATACTGCATTATTGAATATTTTATAGTCGCGCTTTGACAGATCGCCAGAAAGGTCTATGCCTACATATACTGAATTATTGTGTGCATAAATGTATAAGTTGAATGATGGATTTTTCAAGTTGACTTTCAACTGGCTATCCAAGGACTTGGCATGGTCAAGAAGTATGCCTCCAATCTCAGACTCAGGATATGTTACATCAGTATGCAAATCAACATTGAGGCTCACGCGAAAATCTATTCCAGAAACGATTAAAGATTCAAGGAATGCGTCGTGCGAATCGTCTATGACCTTGCGTACAGCATCGATGAATTCATCGGACTGCACTGTGCAGTCATCAATCTCAAACTCGAATTTGCCAATCAAATATAAGACCCTGTTTGCAATCTGGTTCTTGTATATGAACCTGTAAGCAGCATTCCAATCGTCATGCCTGAAAGAAACCAATGTATCGTCGCTAGATATATCTTTTACATCCTCTATAATCTCTCTTGCTTGAACTACTGCAGCCTTCTCGAATCCTTTATTGACTATTATCCCGAAATCCATTTAGTATATGGAAGTTTGGAGGAGGTTTTAAGTTTTACGGTATTAGAAGAGAATGTGCAAAAATCTTATACTGTCAAGAACTGTTGACATATTCAATTCATCCAAATCTTTTCGCGAGTCTCTGGAACTTCTTTGTTACTGGGCTCTTTGGATGCGTGTATACTACTGGATTCTTTAATTTGAATGATTGTCCTATATCTTTGTGATGCTGTATCTTTTCAAGTATTGGATGGTCGAACATGGAGTTTGCGCTATCTTCAGAGAAATTGTTTAATACAATTCCTAAAGGAACCACCTTTAATCGTGTAAGCAGGTCTATGGCGTCGGACACTGCCTTTGATGAATATTCCGGAGCATGAACTATCACCGCTTCAGACGCGTTCTTTAGAACCAGTTCAAGATTCTGCAGTTGTATCGGCGTATCGAGTATTATATAATCATAGTCTGCTAATAGATCCTGATAATGGTAGGAGAATTTGTCATAGTTGTGTATTATCGACGGGATTATCTTGAGACCTGTTATATGCTTGTATACTGCATCGTTTATATGCGTGTCACCCTCGAGAACATGTCCTATATGCACAGGCATATTGTGTATGTCAAGGTGTTCGAGCATATTCTTTTTCGTAAAGTCAGCGTCGAACACGAGAACCCTGTGACCTAATTGGTGCAATGCTAGCCCTAGATTAAGCGCTATTGTAGTCTTTCCAGTAGCCTCACCTAACGATACAATCGCAATGCTGCGCACCATAACCCACCTGTTTACTGAATTAAAAAAAGTATATTAAAAAATTGTTTTTTATTTCTTTCCCTTCTTTGCAGATTTCTTTATCTTCTTCTTTTTCTCTTTCTCGAGGCGCTTCTTTGCAGCCTTCTGCAGTTCAATCATCTTCAACTGATCTTTTGAGACGATCTTTTTAGGCTTTATCTTCGGCTTGCGCTTTGTTATGCGTTTTGCCTTTACAACCTGCTTTTCAGGCTCGTACTTTCTATAATATTTCTGGTCGCGAATCTGTTTTTCAGCTCTTATTCTCTCCTTGATTTCCTTGTCTCGCGCTATTTCCATAGCCGCTTCCTTTTTCATCTCTTCAACCTGTGTCCAGTAAGGGTTATTAGGATTCTCCTCATCAGTATTATCTACGATACCGTCCTGTATCAATGGACTGCTTCCAAGAACGTAAGCGCCTTTTGTCAAATTATCGACTAAGTGGAAGAAGCTTGTCAAGTATTCATAATATTGAGAGACTATATTGATATTTATTATCTCTTCCCTGCCAGCGACTATCGCTTTCATCGCAACATGCCTTCTATATTCGTTCTCCCTGCCATAATTGCTCTTAAGCATTGCCTTAAGCAATAAGTATAAGTCTATATTGTCGTGTATTTCCTGCTCCTTGAATATCTCTTTTATCAATATAGCGCGTTCTTTGGGCGTTGTCGGAATATCGCCTATCATCTTATGCTCGTAAGCATATTTCAAAAGCGCCTGTATAAGAAATTCATAGCAGTCAACCATCCTGATAAGGATATTTACCAATATGTCGACTGTCCTCGTGTATTTGAGACTTACGAATATCGAATGATCTACGCGCTTCAGTTCTTCAACAGCATTTTCAATGGCTTCTCTCATATTATATACCTCATAAACAATTTTATTAATAATTTGTGTTTGTTTAGCTGCTAGCGAGTTATTGAGCATATATTGCGACTACAATTAACTCGGATTAACAGTCGATTCGTCAAACAATACGAGCCTGCTAAACAAATACAATAATTTTTATTAATCATAAATCCTTATTTTCTTTAGTGCTTCAATATATTCAGCAATTTCTCAAGATGACGCTTTGCCTGCGATAGTAATTTTTTTATGTCATCAATATTTAGCGTCGTAAGATTGTAATCATTGTCGGAGATGACAAGAGTATTTTTCTTAGAAAATTCTACACTGGATTTCTTGTGTTCATCAAGAGTCTTCTTTAGACCTATTATGAAATCCAAAACATCGTTGCCAATATCATACTTCGTCGCTATCTTTCGCCTGAACAAGTCCATTCTCGATTCGAACGATGAATTTTGTTCAGGAATATGCATGGAATTCTTCTCATGATCGAAAAGCGCATTCATAGACAATTCAAAAGCGCTGAAAATATTCTCGATGACAGAGACTAAAAGCTTTGGTTCCTTGACTAGAGAATAAGTTGTGCCTGCAAGGTGGTCTGCCACCTTCAATTTTTCCACGGCTTGAATGCTAAGAGCTTGAAATGATTCCATTTTAGACTGGTAAAACTAACGCGACAAATATAATATAATGTATTATCTATGGGAGGGTGGTATATAAATCTTACGATAGTGCTGAGGACAAGCACCGATCAGAATATGAATCCATTTTAAAGTAGTTAAGAACGTAAACTTTATATATTATTATGAAATTCATCTCCCATGAACAACAAATATTTCGGTATTGATTTTGGCGGCACCAATTTACGAATTGGACAAGTTGAGGCTGATTCTGGAGAGATCATAGGTAAAATATTTTCCTGTCCTGTAGAAAATGTTTCTAGTAATAGTAAACTTATCAATATAATACTTAAAAACATTCCTGAAGAAAGATGCAACATAGGTATAAGTGCTGCAGGAGTCTTAGATGAGGAAAGAAAAATACTGTTATCAGCGCCTAATTCACGAATAAAAGAGGAAATAACATTTGCCAAAGTGCTTGAGAATTTAGGATATAATGTCTTGATAACGAACGATATGAAAGCCGCATCTCAGGGTGCCGCAAAATATGGTGAAGGGAGAGGGTTCAAAAATATTGCTGTAATGACCTATTCTTCAGGATTAGGTGGAGCTATAGTACGCAATGGCGTGAATGTCACAGATGCAGAGATAGGACACCACGTATACGACCCACATTCTGATCTTTTTTGTGGATGTGGCGAAACAGGACATCTAGAGATATATGCGAGCGGAAATGGTGCAGCTACGAGAGCTAGACAGTTCTTCGATATAACACACATAATCAACCATCCAATAATAAAATATGCGCTTGAAGATTACAACAAATTAAATACTCAGAGAATAATATTTATGGAAGAACTAAAAAATCCTGAAACTCAGACCAAAGTATTCGCGAGTGTGAAAGCTAAACATATCTATAAGGCATTCAGAGAAGAACCTACGATGGAGCCACAGGCATCAATTAGGGAAAAGCAAATTAAAGCAATAGTATACTCATTTGGAACTATAGTATCTTTCTACAATCCAATAAATAGAATAATACTTATGGGAAGCAATGCAGAAAAAGAAGTGGACACATTGATCAAACCAGCAGTAGACATATATAACAATAGTGGTGGAAAGTATCAGCACGGTAAATTAGAAAAACCAGGAGTAGTGATTACACAAATGCCTGAGATTGGAGTACAGGGTGCAGTAGCATACTTCATAAATCAGAAAAAATATTAAGTCTAAAATATATGAGAAAAAATATTCTTATTCTTCCTTCTCAGCCGTCAATAGAAGTATTGCTTCGGCAATGTTTCCATTAGTGTCTTCAAGAGCCTGCTTTGCTTCATCGTGGCTGCCTGAAGTCTGTTCCATTACAGTCTTTATGTCGTCTTCAGTAATCTCTGCAGGTTCGCTTGATTCTTCAGATTCTATTGATTCCTCGGACTCGTCGCCTGATATCTGGTAAGACCATTTGCCCATCATGTTGACCTTCTGAACAGAAGGATTATCTATGATTATTTTCTTGTCAGAGCATACGATTATTACTTGTTCAGCGTCTATATCTTCCTGCTGTATACCCATCTTTCGCATCATCTGCTGCATCTGTCTTGGATTAACGTTTGGCATCATTTTTTCACCTGATCTAGATCAACTCTTACTACAGCTTCTCCTCTGCGGCATATATCATCAAAATATTTTTTTGCGGATAAAGATACTTTGACATAGCAATTGAGCATTGAAACAACTTTAGGCCATTCTCTATCCTCCTTAGGTCTATGATTGTCTGAAATATATTTATCGACTTGTTCAGACATTCTCAGATTATTATTTATCCTAGTATTTAATTTCGTACTCAAACTATTGAAATTCCTCAAGTTAATGCCTGAATTATAACTCAAACTTTTTTCCATCCCATCAAAGCCGTCCACTAAATCGTTAGCGAAAAAAGACCTGCTATCTTTTAGCAAATATTTCATTAAATCAGTTTGAGGAAATAATTTGGCTTTATTATAGTTCATGTCATACGTAGTACGAAAAATATCAAAATCATTAATAAACTTCTCCCTACATGTAATGTCTACAGCTTCCGACTTAATATTCGAAACAACCTCGGAATTCTTCCGACCAAAACCCAGAAAACTCCAAAAACCCATAGTTACACCTTTTCAATCCGGCTAATCATTGAAGACCAAACCATATATAGCCTTGCCAGTTCAAGATTAATTCTATAATTATCACGAGAACTATCAATATAACTACATGCTGAGGCTTTAACTCAATCTTGCTCTTATACTCGTCGAAATATCTTGTAAGCCCTGCACCGCTGCTAGGCATCTGAACTTTATCATTAGACATAATACCACCTACAACAATAGAATGGAAAATCTTTTATAAATTTGATTATTTTTCGTTCAATTTCGCAAGCAACTTCTTCTTGTCCCGTCCTCTGACGTCTTTCCCCCAGAGCACGAACAGCCTGTTTATCCTTGACCAGTATTTCTTCGACACTATCTTCATTAATTCCTGCTCAGTCTGCGTTGGAGTCTTCGTCTTTACTAAACCTAAGAAGGACATATCACCAGTATTTTTTATAAGATAAATATATTAGCGAACCTAAAGATGCAAAGAATCCGAGTAATCGTACAATCACAAGAAAAGTCGCAATATTAGTACAAGGATTAGTAAATTTAACTGTCGATTTAGTATTATTCCAGTCAGTAGTATGAACACAGGTAGTATTATAAGAATCTTCTAGTATAACCTCTGCTATATGATATCTACTAGGAATAAACATAGAATAAACTCCTATAATTAAAATAAGAATAGCAGCGATTTTAGCCATAGAATTAGTACAGCAAGGGCTATTTAAAAATGTTTATTTGTTAGCAATTCTTTTCATGCACTGGACACACTGGACATCCTGCCGTAAGGTATATAATACAGGATGTATTTCTTTTTTTCATAAAATCCCTCCAAATAAAGTCTCAACTATCAAATTATGATTTCGCTTATCGCTAAAATCATTTACATAGTATCGACATAAAACATCTCGTGATTTAAATGAAAAACATCAATGAAATACATCTGGAAGATATTATTAGTGACCTTAAGACGGCACATGTAAAGTTAGATTTAAAATTCCTCAAGATATTAATACAGAATGCTGCTGGATGCGAGAGACCTTGGAGAAACATAGAATTTTCAGAGAAGATAGGATGCAACATAAACACCAAAATTCAATCCGCCACAGGAATAAACGGATGGATAAATGGACACACCACGGTTCCAGTCTCTAAACTTATTAAAATAGTCGAACTTTCAAAGTATAACTGGACAGACGTGGAGAAAAATCTTACCTATATAAAAGCAGGACAGAAAAGGGGAGAAGTCAGACCGAAATTTCCCATAAAATTAGACCATAAGATAGGCGCTATTATAGGACACATTTTAGGCGACGGATCAATCAACAAGAGAGGAGAGTCGATATTTTTCTGCAATTCAAACCCTGAACTGTTAAAAGAATTTATGTACTTTATGAAAGAAATTTTTGATGTAGAACCTAGAATATGGGTTCAGAAACCTAAAATATTTGAAGAAAAAACAGAATGGTTAAAAAGAATAAATTGTATTGAGGAAATACCTCCTAATCACGTAGTAAGTTTATTCTACCCTAAGATATGTGTTCGCATCATTAAAACCCTATTCGGAAATTTTGCAGATGGAAGAAGCAAGAAAATCACAACTGAGATAAAATATTCCCCTTTTGAATTAAAAAGAGGCTTGATTAGAGCATTCTTTGATGATGAGGGAACAGTATATACTCAGCGCATAGCTTTAAGAGTCTTCCAAGACAATAAAGAAATACTAGAAAATATTAGAATCATGCTTAAAGAATTTGACATAAATTCTGATAAAATAAGCAGTTATACTAAAAGGGATAAAGAAAGATACTATTTCACCATATCTAACTATAGAGACTGCTTTAGCTACTATATAAAAATAGGATTTACTTCTTCAGCTAAAAGTGCTATGCTTGCTTCATTAATCTATCGTCTTAGGAACGGTAAAAAATGGCAGTATATCCGAAGATTAGAATTATCAGTATGAAAATCAGGTTTCTTCTAACTTTGCAAGCAACTTCTCTTTACTCTTCCTAGGAACATCCTTGCCCCACAGGACAAACAATCTGTTTATTCTCGACCAATATCTTCTCGGGACGAATGCTTTCAATTGCATTTCAGACTCTGTAGGATTCTTTGCCTTTGTAAATCCTAGAAGATTGCAGATGGCAAAGACATGAGTATCGCATGTAATACTATCTTGTTTATGTACCTCACTCAAAACAAGATTCGCAGTCTTTCTTCCAACTCCAGGAATTTTTACCAGTTCATCGATTGTGTCAGGAACTTTTCCATCATAATTTTCTATCAAATACTTCGCTGCGCCAATCACATGCCTCGATTTATTATTCTTGAAATTCACACGGGATATGACTTTCAATACATCATCGTATTTTGCTTTTGAAAGCTTCTCGAGCGTCGGATATTTTTTGAATAAATCTTCAGAAACTGGTATTGTCGTCTCGTCGCGCGTCTGCGCGCTAAGTATTGTCGCAACAAGTGTCTGCCAATCCTTTTCCCAATCGTCGCCAGCAAGCCTTTTGACTGATGAACCATACTTCTTCTCTGCCATAGAGAAAATCTTAAGAAAATATTTTTTCTTGTCCATTGGAAATGTGTTGATGGAGAGGTATATAAAATTTATGATGAATCGTTCTTCAATAAGATTTTTAAGGCATACCACATATCATTATATCGTGAATCGCATATCCAAGTTTACGGAGCATAAAGTATTCCAGAGTGTGGTATACATCAAGGGAATATTCGGAGTGCTTGAGGCTGCTGCAGGAATATTATTGCTTATAGTAGACTCTAAATCATTGAGCCGCCTTGTAGAGTGGGTATTTGGACAGGAACTACTCGAGGATCCTCACGATTTTTTCGGAAATTTCTTCATGCATATCGCAAAAAACCTATCTCTTAAGATGCATGTATTCTTCGGAATATATATGCTCGTGCACGGGATAGTGCATATCGCGATAGTGTTCGCTCTCATACACAAGAAGTTGTGGGCATTCCCAGTCGCAGGGATAGTTCTATCATTATTCGTCGTATATCAAATATATTCCATAATCCATTCATTCTCGATATTAATAATAGTATTGACTATTATAGACCTTATAATATTGAGCCTGTTGAAATTCGAATATGACAGATTAAAGAGAATAAATTACTAGCTTAGAAACAGACTATTTGCAATTAGGGATTACTCTGTAAAGACATATAATATGAAATTCCTCCTGCAAAAGTATACTTCCCATTCATCTCGAGAAATATTCCAAGACCTATATTGAATTTACTTTTTTTTGAATCGGTATAATCATATGTTGAAGTACTAACATTGGTATATGCTACAATGGAAAGCTTTTCTCCTATCCCGCTGACATGGTCTACCTTAATTTTTTCGCTGTAATTAACACAATTCGGGCAATCAACGCCTTTGTAATAAGTTTTATTAATTTTGTATTCATTCAATGAAAATCTTAGATCTGCCATCCAACCATCACCAATCAAACCTGCTACTATCCCATAATCAGGAGATTTTCTCATTGAGATGGACTCGAGAATAACAGGATCCCACCAGTCTACAGTAATTGTAGAAAGTACTTTCCACTCATCAGATTTATAGAATAAATTCAGATTTGTAAATCCTACGCGAGGACCAATAGCTAAATTACCTGTCTTAAATTTAAGGGCAAGTCCTAATTCTATGCCTTCAGTCAGGAATAGATTATCCTTTTTCAAATCCATGCTTCCCCCATAGGGCTGGAAATTTTTCTTCCAATCTGGATAAGGCTCGAATGTTTGGGTATATCCTCCAAAGCCTAGTCTAAGACTAAGATCACAACCTATCATGCTCTTAAGATCGTTTTTCGAAGGTCTTGGATTCTTGTCAGAATAAAGATACTGGGAAATTTCATATTTTTTGGCGAACGCCATAGAATCTTGATTTTGTGATTTAGCAACTTGAGAATTCAAAATCAACGCTGCCACTGGAATTAATGCTAATTTCTCTAATTTTGAAACCAAAGACGATCTCATACTATCGCGAAGTAGCTACAGTTTATATATTTTTGTATTTTAGAGTAGACATAAGAGAGCAGTATGCTAACAGTATGTGTTTAGCAATTCTCGACAGCTTAAACCAATATAGAATAATCAAGCTTTATTAGACGACAATACTTCTGAAGGTTTATTATCAGCATTATGCAAATCATTCTGAATTAGTTTCTTGCCAGAATATTTGAAGATTCTGGAAGGCGCAGCCATGTCAAGATAATTCCTGAATATATTCAATCCGACCTGCATGTTAATAACCGTATCATCCGCATAATATGTCTTGCCATCATCGACTATCTTTTCGACGCCAGAATTACTTGGCGCATGATGTTCTTTCAGATGGCTATCCAGTGAGTTGCTAAATGCATTTAATTCGCCAGAATATTCCTTTGCAGAATTCTTTAAATCATTAAGCCATGCATTCTTTTTTTTATGTTTGCCGCCATAAAACAGTTGAATGGTTTTTTTATGGGATTCCAGCCTTTCATATCCTATCTTTTCATAAAATGTTCTATCATATTCTTTTCTGAAATATCGTCCAAAAAATATTCCTGCTCCTATGATTGCCGCGTTTGTGATTGCTAATTTAGGTATAAACATTCCATAACGCCATGCAACGACGCCTGCGACTAACATTACTGAACCAGCGATGTAACAATAAGTCCCACAAGATAGTACACCTTCGTAAAAATTCTCTTTTGCAACAAAAGCATTATACTTCTTTATATCAGGCGCAGGCGTACTTGCCAAGAATTTCAAATCTGATATGTGCTTAAAGAAATCATTATGCTTCGAATCCAAAGACGCAAGCGATGAATTGAAATCTTCATGCGATGATTTCTTATCCAGATTATTATTCCACGTTCTCCAATACCTAATCCTATCAGACAGTTTATTCTCTAAAGATGCAACATCTTCAATCTTTGATATAGTCTCTTCGAGATTCATTTCAATCGCCTAGATAATACTTGTTCTGCGCACTGATATTACAAAAAGAAGTTGTAGGGTAGCTGTAAGCCACCTTCTGTAAGCCTTCATGTTGCCATGAATAGGCATCCTTGGCATTCGACTAAGCCTCCGTATTGGAGTTGCACCGACCAGGGCTAACCGTTTCATCCTTCGATGTATCGACGTCAGGATTCATCCATCCGTCGCCGAATGTATTATCCATCATTCCTGATATATCAGGTTTCGTTTCTGGTGTTGTTGCCAACCTTGTTGGAGTTCTCACTTTCGCGAGTGGTCTTTATATGGTGGGCGGACTTTCCTGAGCCTCGAATCGTTTAAGGTTCGATACCCGCAACCAAGCACTACCCTACATAAAATAGGAGGAAAACCAGGTTTATAAAGGTTACTGGAAATAGAGTCTTCATTTCCAAGTAGAAAAACATTTAAAGATAAGAGTAATATTGGAGTATATGGTTGCAATAGAAGATGTATCACTCGAAGATATATTGCGAAGAGAATTATCTAATTATACTGATGCAGAATGCGCTGAAGAAAATAACACAGTAATACTAAATAAGAATCATGGACGCGCAGGAAGTATAACTTATGTGCTTAATTTTGAGATAATAATAAAGAAGAAAGATACTATGATTGAAGAAAAAAATCATGATCCAAATACCAAACAAGTGTATGTCAATGAAGTCGCGGAACTACCTGCGGAGAAAGAAGCTGCAAAAAGTATAGAAAGAAAAGAACTACCACAAGAACTTTCTGAAATACCTAAAAATAAATATGCGAATGTTGACATAACTCCTACAGCAAATAAGAAGATTATGCCCATAATTCTGCTATCACGAATATGCTTATAACAAAAATAGGCAAATCTGTCTATAGACAGATAGCACTCGCAGAACGTGCAATAGTTGATCCTAATGAAAAAATCAGTTCAGATACTGAATACACGGACTATCTATCAGGGCGTACTGGTTCAAGAAGGACTTTAATCTATAAGAGAGTGTCTAATGAATCTTGCATGAACCGTTTCCTTGATTCTATTAATCCTGAAAATATGCCTGATCAGAAGATTCAATCTAAATCAGCAGAAGAGAGCATTAAACAGACAGACATAAAACTGAATAACGCTATTATCAGGCAATCACCCTACTTCGGCAAAGTTCTACCATGTGAAAAAGATATACAAAAAAACGAATTGTATAAAGATATGAAAAAATTCAATATTGAGGAAGAGGTTACTATATGCACAAAATCAGAATTTCCACCCAATATAGTAAAACAGCAATTGGGAGATAAACTATACAAAAATCTAAGCGACGGAGATATAGTCGAAGAATTCATGATATTATATGACCTTAATAAAAGCATTCATGATTGCATAATACTACCTATAGAGAACTACACAATTATACGTACCATGATTGAGGCAGATTGTGAAAACTATAGGTTTACAAGATTTCTCGACCATTTCAACGAGAAAGAGGCAATAAAACTAGAATGCAAAGGACAGAATACATTCCATATCGTCGCAGCTAAGGATAAGACATTCATGAAAGATATGAGCATAACAGGAGAGCTCTACTCAAATAACAATTTCTATATACGAATAAACTCTATATGGTAAATAATAAAAACCTAGGCATAAAACGAGAAAATAATTTATAAGTATCTACTTCTAAGTGGAAAAATATATAAAGAAGTTAGCAATCTTAAATTATATGAGTATATTGAAACAAATCTTGGAGCAGATACTTAAGGATGAAGAATCCAAAAAATTTCTGGATGAAAAAAAAGTCAATGTTTCTATAATACATAAAGAAACTGAAAAGGTTTCGGCAGATCATTACAATCTAAACTTTAAGATAATAATCACGGAGGATTACGAGAATAAAGAAACAGCCATTGCTGATAGTAAGCTTACTGCATCAACGACCGTACAACCAGAAAGATTCTCTAGTCTTAGAGAAATAAGCACATATCTAAAATCAAGCAATCATCCATTCCTATTCAATGTAGATACTTATGGAGAATTGCTAAAGAACCAAAAACAACTTATGCCGTTGCCTACCCAAATCACAACCGATTTTGATCGTAACAGCAATATTGTTGGAATGGGACTATTCGATTTCAAGGCGTATTGGACAGTCGATTCTGATAATAATTTTGAAATGGTGCTTTGGCCTGAAAAAAATTATAAAATGTTGGATTCAGATATAAAAACATTTCTAGAAAATAATTATAAATATCGAACAGTCATGATGCATTATGAATGTGGATTGGAATTGCCCACAAAGCATCTCAAGACCAAAATAGGTTTTTATGCAAAAAATGACCCGTTCATAGTCGTCAAATCATTAAGAGATATATCTAAAATCGATGATAGAACAGCCCATATAGCATTACAGTCGCGGTCGAATATTACAGAAATCTCTTACTGGATGACAGAAATAATAAATTCTTCATTTTATGATTCAATGCAAAAATTCAATATCGACATCACAAAAAAAGTGACTCCGCAAAAAAAGGTTTTTCTACCTGCAGAATTTATGATACAATATTTGGGCAATGAAAAATATAAGATTGCCAATAAAGGCGGAAGTATAAATGGTCTGGTGCTGGCGTACAATAAGAGTGATGAGGATTCTGGCATCATATTAATCCCTGAAAAGAACCTTGAGGTACTGAAGGCAAATAAAGATTCTTCCAAAGAGTTCTTAGATTATTTTAATGAGATACAAGAAGTGCAAGTGAAGATGCACGGCAACTCAGTAATACAAGTCTATATTCCTGAATTTATAAGAAATTTGCCAGAAAGTAGGGCAAGGTTCTATGCCAATGACTGGCCATTCGTAAGATTACAAAGGATTTAGATAAAGATCATCATAACTTCTAATAGAGTTGAAACTAAAAACATATTTAAATAGGGATGCTTATGTCCTGTTATGAAGATTGAAGGATTAAATAATGATAAGAAGAAGGATGATTCTATGAACAATAATTTTCTACTTATATCACTCGAGGAGAAAGGAGCTAAGAAGATTGCCGAAGCGATAAATAATGAGACTTCAAGAAAGATACTTGACCATTTGGCAAAGAAGGAATGCACTGAATCAGACCTGTCAAAGGAATTGAATATTCCAATATCTACCATACATTATAATCTAAAACAATTGATGGAAGCAAACCTAATCATCGTCGATGAATTCCATTACAGTTCCAAGGGCAAGGAAGTGAACCATTACAAGCTTGCAAACAAGTATATCATAATTGCGCCAAAACAGGCTGACAACAAATTCATGGAAGCGCTGCAGAAAATATTGCCGTTATTCGCGATAACAGTCATCACTGGAGGAATACTCGCGATAATAAGCAAGATACAGGGAACGGCAACCATAGTGCCTGAAGCTGCGCCAAAACTTATGACGGCAGTATCAAATCCAGCTGCAAGCGGAGTAGGTCCAGAAATGGCTAGAAACGCAGTGAGCGGTGTCGAAGTCGCAAGACCATTCCTGCAGTCGGAAATGGTGACATGGTTCTTCATAGGAGCATTATCGATAACAATAATATATTTCCTGTACGAATTGACGAGGAAGAGAAAATAGAGCTCTAAGATTACTTTTTTATTTAACTTTCTCAAATTTTCCTGACAACGCCGTCAATAAGTCCTTGATTATCGCTTCTTGAGTTTGATCCAATCCTTTCTCAGACAATATTCCTAACTTGTTTCCGATATGTTGATAAGGTTTTTCAGAATCCATATTTGTTAGATATCCTGTCAATCCATGCCCCACAAAAACTATTGGAGCATCGGCTATAATATTATTTGTTTCAACAGAATAGAACCCGTTTCGCATTAATTTTGGAACATAATCAACCAATAATGTTTGATCATTTCTTGCTTCATATACTCGATGAAATAGGTATGTCATTTTCTCTCCCCCACACTCTTAACAAAGAAAAACAGCGGGCAGAGGTACTGTCATTTCATTCCTGACCTCTACCGCTCTCACTTCGTTCAAGCGGGTAGAGGGATTCGAACCCCCGAATGGCCGCTCTGCAGGCGGCTGCCTTACCGCTTGGCTATACCCGCGCACCTTTTTACAAAAAGCTGCACCAAAAAAACAGTCGCTAAAGCGACGAATGTAATAAAGTAAATTCCTTCTAAATCACACCCGCAGATGATAATAAAGATAATTACTTCTTTAAAAATGTGACGAAAAATAAGAACTAGACTATAATCCTAGAAATTTGTGGTCTTTATAATTTCTTGAATGCATGGTCTCCCAATCAGATACTCTCGAATCGTTTTCGTAACATGGTATGATTAATATAGGACTAATATTGGTATACGTCCTATTTTCAGAACAATCATAATATACGGTCTTAAGTTTGCCCAAGACGGATAAATCACTATCAGATGAATCCATCAGACTCACAATATCTTTGTTAATATTTAAAGAACTTACGAGTCTATCGAGAGAGAATGAACCTATGTCAGCAATAAAACTGTTATAAAAAAATTTTACTGCAGAGTTTATAGGTAAGGATGTTGCTTTATTATTTAGAATACAGTTCAATGATAGAGTATATATTCTGGAAGAATCCTCTATATTAGATTCCAGTTTAGGAAGAGATGAACAAAAACAGTCTTTTTTAACAACAGAACCAGATATGCCATCATAAAAAATATTAAGATCAAAATTAGAAAGTTCACGGCGTTTAGATAATCCCTTAAACAATGTTTCAGTCGATGAAATATTATCCATATAAAAGAGAATATTTAACGATTTAAAAAGATTATTATTCATAACCACTATAAAGTTATAACGATAATAAAAAATCGGGCGTGATGGGATTTGAACCCACGACCTACAGCTCACTTCATGTCTTGTTTCAAGACTTATAGAAGGCTGCCGCGCTATCCAAGCTGCGCTACACGCCCAATGATAGAGGATAGGACTAATACAGGATATTTAAAGGTGATTATTTTTACTATTAAAGAACATTTATAAATCTCTCTTTCCATAAACAAGTGTGGTTCACAAAATTAGCAAGGAAGTTCTTGAAATGTTAAAAATTGCAGGAGCAATAGTATTATGTCTATTGGCAGGTATTATCGGAAGTCTATTCACCGTAACAGGACCCGCCAGCTGGTATTCTCAATTGATTAAACCGTCATTCAATCCACCTAACTGGATATTTGCGCCAGTGTGGACGATATTATATATTCTAATGGGAATTGCATTGTATCTTGCAGTAAAGAACAAGATTGGAAAGAAGGCAATAATAATATTTGCTTCACAGCTAGTATTGAATGCATTGTGGACGATAATATTCTTTGGGATGCATAATCCATTTCTTGCATTCATGGAAATAATTTTGCTATGGATTGCAATATTATGGACGATAATAGAATTCCGCAAGAAATCCCGTGCAGCATCATACCTCTTGATTCCATACATATTATGGGTTAGCTTTGCTTCGATACTGAACCTAGCGATATATTTCTTGAACTAGAGCGCTATGCAATCCATTCAATTAACTATTTAAATCACCATTCCATCTCAATACTATGACAGTCGAGATGGCAAAGGGTGTAAGGGATTTCTCTTGCGAGGACAAGATAATAAGAGAGGATCTTATATCGAAATTAAAGAATGTTTTTGAGAGTTACGGCTATTCTCCTCTCGAGACTCCATCAATAGAGCGGTTGGATACGCTCACGGCAAAGTTCGCTGCAGGAACAGAGAGCGATGCCGCTAAAGAGATATTCAAGTTGAAGGACCAAGGAAACAGGGATTTAGGTCTAAGGTTCGATCTGACTGTTCCATTCGCAAGATTCATTGCGCTCAATCCTAATCTGAAGATTCCATTCAAGCGTTACGAGATTGGAAGAGTATTCCGCGACGGTCCGATAAAGCTTGGACGATACAGAGAGTTCTGGCAGTGCGATGTCGATATTGCAGGCGCTGCAAGCGTGAAAGCAGAAGCTGAATTGCTGCTCTTGGGACTTGAAGCATTCAAGAGTTTGAAGCTTGACGCATATATCGAAGTCAATAACAGAAAATTATTGTTCGGACTCATGGATTACTGCAACATCGCTTCCGAAAAACGCGAGACAGTGATAATAACCATTGACAAGATTGCAAAATACGGCGAGGATGTCGTGAAGAAGGAACTCGTAGACAAATTCATAGACAAGCATTCGATAGAAAAACTTCTTGAAGTATTCACGATACGCGGAAGCAACCAAGAGATACTTGATAGATTGACTGAACTTATAGATTCTACGGATTCACAGGTAGGAAAGGATGGATTAAAGGAATTAAAGGAACTCTTTGAATACCTGAAATTCGTCGAACATGGAAAGATAGTATTGAACATCGCTCTTGCGCGTGGTCTAGCATATTATACTGGAACAGTATTTGAAGGATTCTTGAAAGAGAGCAAGATAACTTCGAGCATCTGCGGAGGCGGAAGATACGACAACATGATTGGAATGTACGCTTCGAATAACAGGCAGTATCCTGCAGTAGGAATATCATTCGGTCTTGAACCAATAACCGATGCGTTGAAATTGAACAATCCAGATTTAAAGAAGACAGTCACGCAAGTATACGTCATTCCGATAAAGACATTCAAGGAATCATTAGTTATAGCGACTACACTACGCGAGGCTGGATTGAATGTAGATATAGACTTGATGGAACGAGGGATATCCAAGAACCTTGATTACGCAAATTCCCAAAAGATACCGTTCGTTGCATTCATAGGAGATTCTGAACTAGCTGAACAGAAAATCAAATTAAAGAACATGATTGACGGAACAGAGAAACTTGTTAGTTTAGATGAAGCGTATGATCTGGTTGCGAATAGCGGGAAGTAGGGGCGGGGCTATTTGACTTTAATGTCAAAGATGCGGAAAAGTAGATTTGGATGAGTAATTCTTTCTCTTCCTTATAATTCTCTGATTTTAGTAAGATATTTCTCTGATTAAGAATTAATTAATTTTGAATAAAGATTTATTTTTGTTATAACAGCTCAAACAAGAAGGTTTTTTCATCGAAGATTTATTAGACTTACCGCAAATAGTACATACTCCTTTATTTTCTTCATATGTTTCGTCTTTATATTTGCTCCATAATTCATAATCCTTCCTGCAGTAAGGATGACTAGGATCGAGTTTTATTGGTGTTTTACAACGAATACAAAAGCCAGCATTTATCATTGGAGAAACTTTCTTAACAATTAATGATTTAGGTTCTTCTTCTTTAATCAATCTTTTAACTTCTTTCCATAAATCTTCGTATGCTTCATAATCGTCTTTTTTAGTTAATAGTATTCCCATCTCATTATTTTTCTCTGAAGCTTCATATAGATTCATAGAAGTAATTATTGCTTCACTTTCATTTAGATAACATTTTGCATGTAATTCTTTATGATAAATCTCCTTCACATCCATAGATTTCATCCAGTCTTTAGTTTTGTCATTAAATTTAAACTGGTTCTTCTTTTTACCCCAAACAACTATTACTGGAACGTGTTCCTCATTTCTTTCTTGAATTAATAATTTGTATCTTGGACTAATGTCGATATAAGGACTAATTAATATCACTTTCTCTTTAGCATTTTTTATAATTCTCTGTATTGCCGAGGTAATCTCCATAGTATCTAGGAATTTTGCCATAACAATTAAATTATGAGTTTAGTTATTAAATGTTTCGGCTCTTCGGCTTAGTAGAAAAGTTGTTCTCTTAAGATTCCTCCTATTTTTCGGATGAAGCCTATTGTATTGCCAAAAATCATCCAAAACATTTATATTCAATCTTCTAACATAGAAAATAAAATGAACCTTATTCCTATATTCGCATTAATCTTTATCGCCGTGATAGTTTCGATGTTCTATCTTGGATGGAAGATAAAGAATATATTCACGGCAAAGAATATCAGGATAAATAATTTCATTTTTTGGTCAATCTATTCCATCTTGATGATTCTTATAGTATATATGCATTCTATGTTCATCGTAGTCATAATGTATAGTGTTATACTCTATGTCATCATCGATATAATCTCGATGATTTTTAATTTTTCAAGGCGTAAATCCAAAAAGAGTAAACACAAGCGAGTTATTGGTTTCTCAAAAAAAGTTTATCAGGATGGCTTGACGGTTCTAGGCATAGGTGTTCTCTTGACAATCTATGCAGTATACAACGCAGGACATGTCGTTGTCAAGCAATATGATGTATCTATAGACAAGAAAATCAATGATAAGAATACGCTCAATATAGTCACCATATATGATCTTCATCTGGGAACGACCGTGCAAAAGAAAGGACTGGACGATATGGTAAAGAGGACAAATTCTCTAAAACCTGATATCATAGTGCTCGGAGGAGACACGTTTGACGAGAGCACTCCTGAATTATTGAAGGCACAGGCGTTCGAAGCATTCAAGAATTTTAATTCCACATACGGAGTATATTATATCACAGGCAATCATGACAGACTTTCCGATAATCTTCGAAAGTCATTCAACGAGTCAGGAATAGTGACTCTCGAAGACAGGTATGTCTTAATAGATAACAGCATCTATATAGTGGGTCGAAACGATGCAAGGAATGGAGCAAGAAAAAAATTATCAGACATAATGCAAGGCATAGACAGTAATAATACAATAATATTGCTCGATCATCAACCACTCGACATACCTGAGGCGGAAAAACAGGGAGTAGACCTGCAGCTTTCAGGACACACTCATGCAGGACAATTGTATCCATTCAATTATATTGTAGGATTAGTGTATGACATAGGCTACGGATACATGAAAAAAGGAAATTACAATATCATAGTAAGCGCAGGATATGGAGTCTGGGGATTTCCAGTAAGAATAGGAAGCCACAGCGAACTTGTAGACGTGAAAGTCACAGGCGGATAGATATTTTGTCGGATATAGTTCTATACTAAAAGACAATAATTGTACAATCATTTATGTCTTTTACTATATATCATAATCTTTATAATTACATCGGACACTAATTGTATATAGGTGAGATAAACGGCATTCTTTACACTAGCTGTGCGCGACAAGAGCATCGATGAGAAGGCTCTGACGTCAGAGGAAGAATTTAAGAGGATGATTATAGGAAGAGTGCTGGAATCGAATGCATGGGAAGTGCATCGCATGAGGCACAAGGATGCGCAGGTGTCAACAGTCGCACAGGAAGGAGGGTTCTCGAGAATAGAAAAGAGCGCTGGAAAAAAGCACGAGGATGAGCCTGCAATAACATACGATTCCAATACGAAGAATTTTGTCATTGGATGCAATTGTGGAAAAGAGAAGTTCGTATTCGATACAAGAACAGACAAGGTAGAGTCAGAGAGCACGAATATCAGGATGAAAGAGATGGATCCGTACAAGCGCAAGGACAATAATGAGAACAATAATTTTTATGGAAGAACACAAAGGAATTATGGTAAAGTATCCGAGCAGAATCAAGCCTACGGCTCAAGACCGCAGAATGGGTATGATCGGAGCAGGGATTATTGAAATATAGGAAAAATTCTTCATTCAGGTTACCATCAATGGTTACCATTAATAAGATTTATAAATTCTAATTAGTTCACCGTTTGTATGAACATGCTCGAGCACAAGATAATCAACTTGCTCAAAGACAAGGAAGAAGATATCACGATAAGCGAGATAGCGTCGAGCCTTGCCGTCGACAGGCATACTGCCGCAAAGCACCTTGAAGTTTTGAAGGGCAAAGGTCTTGTCGAGTGCAGGAATATAGGCAAATCTCGAGTGTGGAAGGTCTCGAAGAATCCTTTCATCAACGCCCTCAAAAACAATGATGCGGTAATAAATAATTTCAAGGACATTCTAAAACAGGTCGATGATCACGTCAACATACAGTCAAAGAATCTCGATACTATATGGACGAACAAGAATCTTTCAAAACATAAATGCTACGAGACTATCGGAAACGGCAAGAAGTGCAAGAATTGTCCTATCGAAAAGACTTTCAAGAGCGGGAGCGCGCATTCAGCGATATTCGCGTCAGACAATGGAAAAATCCGCATATTGACGCAGCCAATAAAGGATAGTAATAACAATACTGTCGCTGTCGTTGAGATTGTGAAGAAGATCAAATGATTGGATGAAATAAGAAGAGTAATATATGGTCGATGAATTAATACCAAACAATTATGAGGCATATATGAATCACGAAATTGTTGTAAGCCGGGAACTGTACGATCATTATGATGATACTAGAATAAAGTATAGGGTTCCTGAGGGTATTAATGAAGATGTTGTCAGGGCAATCTCCAAATACAAGAACGAACCTGAGTGGATGCTGGATAAGAGGCTTGAAGCATTGAAGATTTTTGAAAGCCTCAAGACGCCTACGTGGGGTCCGAATCTTGAAAAACTCGACTTGAACAAGATCACATATTTTCTCGTGCCTGATGCAAAGGCTAATGCAGATTCATGGAATGATGTTCCAGAAAACATCAAGAAGACATTCGATAGATTGGGAATTCCTGAAGCTGAACGTCATAGTCTTGCAGGAGCAGGAGCGCAATATGACAGCCAAGTCGTCTATCACAAGATACGCGCGGACTTGAAATCATTGGGAGTCATATTCGAGGACATGGATGTTGCAGTGAAAGAATATCCTGAACTTGTGCAGAAATATTTCATGAACAAATGCGTTAAGCCAAGCTTGCACAAATTTGCTGCGCTTCACGGAGCTGTATGGAGCGGTGGAACATTCATATATATTCCTAAAGGCGTTCATGTAGACATGCCTCTTCAGGCATATTTTAGGATGAACACAAAAGGCATGGGACAATTCGAGCATACACTTATTGTCGTCGATGAAGGAGCGCAATTGCATTATTTGGAAGGATGTTCAGCCCCTCTATACAATGCATCATCGATACACGCAGGATGCGTCGAGATATTCGTGCACAAGAATGCGCGGATGCGTTATTCTTCAGTCGAGAATTGGTCTAAGAACACCTACAATCTCAATACTAAGACTGCACTTGTTGAAGAGAATGCGACGATGGAATGGGTCAGTGGCAATATGGGCTCAGGAACTACAATGCTTTATCCGACGAGTATATTGCTGGAGTCAGGCGCCAAGGCAGATCACATCGGTATAGCTTATGCAGGCAACGGACAGAATCAGGACACAGGTTCGAAAGTGTATCATCTCGCGCCTAACACGACGAGCACTATAAAAAGCAAGAGCCTGTCAAAGAATGGAGGCATCACGACGTATCGAGGTCTTGTGAAAATGAAGAAAGGCGCAGTCAACAGCAAATGTTCCGTCACGTGCGATGCCTTGATGTTCGACGATGATTCGCAGAGCAATACTTATCCGAGCATCGATGTCGAAGAGAAGGAAGTTGATGTTGTTCATGAAGCCAGCGTCGGCAAGATTTCTGAAGAGCAGATATTCTATCTTCAGAGCAGGGGAATTTCGGAAGAACAGGCGGTGCAGATGATCGTTTCAGGATTCATCGAGCCTTTGCTAAAGGAGCTCCCACTTGAATATGCCGTCGAGATGAATAGATTGATTGAACTTGAGATGGAAGGGAATCTTGGATAGATTTTTATGAATAATATAACATCAGATGATTTAAACGTGGAACTTGACAGTCTTTTGAAGAGCAAAGGATTGTATTCAGATAGGCTTATTGCCCTCGAGAGATTCCATGATTCCAAAAAAGAGGATATAAAGCACGGGATAAATATCCAGACTGAATTGTCTATTGTAGATTATTCTCACGATACATTAAAGGAAGGGACTTGCAGCACTAATTTTTATAAAAATGATTTTGATAAGAATACTGGCGTAAAAATATTTACATTGCCTGAATTTATGCACGATCCTAAAGAATATGGTTCGTATAAAGACAGAGTATCCGCAATTATTCGGGACAGGTCAAAAGTAGATTCATTGAATAAGCTTGATTATCTGCATATGACTCTTGCTGATATCAAGATAATGATATTCGAGAACAGTGTTGAGACATTCAATGTTGAGCGATTGATTGAGGGCAATAATTATTCTCATCTTATACTGATAATTTGCGAAGGTTCTCGGCTGAATATATATTTTAGAAGCGCTCATCCGAATAATTATGCTGCATCTTCAAGTTCTTTAGATTTTTCAAGTTCTTCAGACGATACTACTACTAATACTAATAATATAATAACAGACTTTACAGACATAATAGTAGAAAAGAAAAGCAAAGTGAATATTATCGAGCAGAGGATGCTGTCAAATAGCGACATAGTATTCGGTCGCAAGAATCTTGAACTAGATGAGAATTCTTCTGCGAACTGGATTAATATCGACAAGGATTCAAAACTTGCATTGATAGAACAGAAGATAATTCTTAAAGGGAATAATTCAAGCAGCACGATGAGCAACATTTTATGCGGAAAAGATTCCCAGTACACAATCTATAATATTTCTGAACACTTAGGCAGGAACACGACGAGCCTCATGCAGAACAAGTGCGGTTTAAGGTTGAGCAAGGCGATTGTTCGAGGGCTAGTGCAGATAGACAGCACAGCTGAAAACAGCAATGGCTACCAAAAATCAGACATACTCTTGATGGATAATGTTAGCCGCGGCATATCGATGCCTGACTTGAAGATACATAACGACAAAGTAAAATGTTCCCATGGTTCAACCATAACAAGACTTGATGAAGAGAAGATATTCTATCTGCAGTCGAGAGGACTTGACAGGAACGATGCAGAGAAGCTGCTTGTAGAAGGATTCTATGAAAAGATACTGGCAGACATCGACGATGAATCATTAAGGGACAAGATAAGACTAGAGGTGCTTTCATGAAAGGTACTTTTACGAACAGTACGCGCAGGAAAGCTGCGGCGGGCAACATATTGCGGAAAGATTTTTCGATAATCAACAACCGAAAAATAGCATATCTTGACAGCGCAGCGACGACACAGAAGCCTAAAGCTGTTATAGATTCGCTGAAGGAATTTTATGAATGGCATAATGCAAATTCGCATCGGGGGATATACAAGATATCAGAGGAATCAACTGCGATGCTTCATGAATCACGAAATATCGTTGGTTCATTCATCAACGCTTCGCCTGAAGAGATAATATTCACGAAGAACAGTACGGACGCGATAAACAGCCTTGCAACGAGCCTTGAGAAGACTTTAGTGATAGGCAAAGAACATAATATGGTTGCAACAATCATTGAACACCACAGCAATTTCGTACCATGGCAGCAGCTTGCAAAACGCACGGGCTCAAGTTTCAGGATAGTTGATTATGATATAAAAAAGAATGATGTGAAGGATATTGCAAAATTAGTCGACAAGAATACTGTTGTTGTCGCATTCAGTGCGATGAGCAACGTCACAGGGTTATTGCTCGACGTAAAAAGCATTGTTAAAAGCATTCGCAAAAAAAGCAAGGACGCATTGATTGTTGTTGATGCGACGCAGTTTGCTGCGCACAGGCATATTGATGCAAAGGACATGGATGTTGATTTCCTCGTGTTCTCGGCGCACAAGATCTACGGTCCGACGGGAGTTGGAGCATTGTTCGGAAAAATCCATTTGCTTGGCAAGATACATCCATTCAATTATGGCGGAAACATGATAAACACCGTCGATATGTACGACAGCGATTGGGCTGAGATACCTGACAAGTTCGAAGCTGGAACGCTAGACACCGCAGGAATTGTAGCGTTTGCAGAAGCTATAAAATATTTCGAGAAGAATAATGATTTGATAATTGACAATGAAGAGAAAGTATATTCCTATGCATTAAAGGAATTGAAGAAGATAAAAGGGTTGAAGATTATAGGGCACAACCTTAAGGGAAAATACGGTCCAGTCATAAGCTTTATCGTCGACAAAATACATCCTCACGATCTCGCGACGATATGCGACGAATACGATGTATGCATAAGGGCAGGACATCACTGCGCGCAGCCATTCATGAAAAAGCTTGGTGTTATGGCAACATCAAGAATAAGCATAGGAGCATACAATACAACAAACGATATTGACAGGCTGATTGCAGCAATCAAGCACGCGATGAAAATTTTAAGGTGAAAGAATGGACGACTTATACAGGGAATACTTGCTCGATCATTATCATAATCCAAAAAACAAAGGAGTGATGAAAAATCCTGACATAAGAAAGCACGACATAAATATAAGCTGCGGCGATGAAGTCGAGATGTTCATAAAGCTCGATGATTCGACGCGAAAGGAAAAGTTTGATGATCAAAGAATCGAGGACATAAAGTTTCAGGGACGAGGATGCGTGATATGCATGGCATCAACATCAATGTTAACTGAAGAACTCGCAGGAAAAAAGATATCTGAAGTCAAGGCGATGAATACCGATGATATGCTCGAGATGCTTCAATTAAAATTGACACCGACGAGAATCAAGTGCGCAATGCTGCCTCTTGTCACGATAAAGAAAGGGATACTCGACAAGGAATCAAAGGAGTGAAATTATGAATGAAATATTCAATGTAAAGGATTTGCATGTAAGAATAGACAACAAGGAAGTCATCAAGGGAATAGATTTGAAACTGAACAAGGGAGAGATATCTGTAATAATGGGTCCTAACGGCTCAGGCAAGAGTACTTTCTCAAATGCGCTCATGGGACATCCAAGTTATGATACTACAGGAAGCGTAATTCTCGACGGCACAGAATTGATAGGATTAAAGGCTGATGAAAGATCAAGAAAAGGATTGTTCCTATCATTCCAGAATCCTATAGAAATACCTGGAGTTACTGTCGCGAATTTTCTCCGGACTGCGATAAATTCACGTCGTGACAAGAAAGACAAAGTCAACCTCTTGAAATTCATGAAATCTCTCAATGAAAAAATGGAACTGCTTAATATTCCAAAAAATTTCTCTTCAAGATACCTCAATGAAGGATTCTCCGGAGGAGAGAAGAAGAAGATGGAAATACTCCAAATGGCGATGCTTGAACCGAAAGTTGCAATACTCGATGAGACAGATTCAGGTCTTGACATTGATGCATTAAAGAAGGTCTGCGAAAATATCAACATGATTAAAGAACAGAACAAGGACATGACAATACTTGTGATAACGCATTACCAGAGGATGCTCAATTATCTATCGCCAGATCACGTGATGATACTTCTCGACGGAAAAATAGTTCACAAGGGCGGACCTGAAATCGTGCATGAACTCGAGAAGGAAGGATATGACAAATACAAAGAGAAATGATGCTGATGAATAAAAGACGAGGATACAAATGGACATAAACCTATCGCACATCAAAGTAAAACCCCCTGAGAAACTGAATTTTGGGACAGCGGGAATACCGCTCACGACAAATCCGCGCAATACAGTCAATGCAATTCCTAGACTTAAAGAATTGGGATTGTCTGCGATGGAACTTGAATTCGTAAGGAACATCAATTTAAGCCCTGCAATCGCAAAACAGATTGTTGAAGCGAATAAGGAGCAGGATATAATATTGACGTGCCACGGATCATACTTCATCAACCTGAATGCAGTCGATAAAGATACTGTGATTGCAAGCAAGAAAAGAATAATTGAGGGAGCGACGATGGCGCGGATGGCTGGAGCATACTCGATGACATTTCACGCTGCATTCTATCTCAAGGACGAGAAATCTGCAGTGTATGACAAAGTTTTGGAGAGATTGAAGGAAATAGTTTCTGAATTGAAGGAGAGCGGGAATGAAATGTGGATTCGCCCTGAAACGACAGGCAAAGAATCACAGTTCGGGACGATAAAAGAGATAATACAATTATCGCAGGAAGTAGAGAATGTATTGCCTTGCGTTGATTTTGCGCACTTGCATGCTCGTACGAACGGCAAATATAATACGACTGAAGAATTCAGGGAAGTATTGACAATGATTGAGAATGGACTAGGTCGTCGTGGTTTGGACAACATGCACATACACATGAGTGGAATTGAGTATGGCGCAAAAGGAGAGAAGAAACATTTGTTCCTTGAAGAATCAGACTTCAACTGGAAGGATCTGCTCACGGTTTGGAAAGAGTACAAGATAAAAGGAGCTGTGATAAACGAATCTCCAAACGTCGAGGATGATGCAGCGCTGATGAAGAAATATTGGGATGGAATATGAAAAAGAATATCATTTTAAGACAGATAAAAAAAACATGGAGGACTGATTGAAATGAAACATGAACTAATGAAATTACCATATGCGTACAACGCACTCGAACCGTACATTGATGAAGCAACGATGAAGCTGCATCATGACAAGCACCACCAGACATACGTCGACAAATTGAATGTTGCGCTTGAACCATATACTGGACTGCAGAAGTTGAAGGTTGACGAATTATTGAAGACTTTGGACAAGGTTCCTGAAGCTGCAAGGACAGCAGTCAAGAACCATGGCGGAGGAGTGTACAACCATAACTTTTTCTGGACGATAATGAAGAAGGATGTAAAGGTCGCAAAAGAGATTGGGGCAGCGATAGACAAGGAATTTGGAAATTTTGAAAATTTCAAGAAGCAATTCATAGATACTGCATTGAAACTATTCGGTTCAGGATGGACATGGCTCGTATTGTCGAATGGAAAACTTGAGATAATAAATCTGCCAAATCAGGACAGTCCGATAAGTGTTGGGAAGATACCATTATTGACTATAGATGTGTGGGAACATGCATACTATAAACGGTACGAAAACAGGCGAGCAGAGTATGCAGAAGCATTCTTCCACGTCATCAATTGGGAAGCGGTCAATAAGTTATACAAGGATGCTCTCAAAGGGAAGTCATTTGCATAAGTTTTTTATTTTAGTAATCGGTTCAATAATGTAACATATGTTACTTTTAGTAACCATATTACTTGAAACCATAATATTATGGTTTTGAACCATAGATTCTAGTTATAAGAGGTGAAACCATGACATTAACAGAAGGCATTAAGGCTCCTGATTTCTCTTTACCAGATCAGGACGGTAAATCGCACAAACTTTCAGACTATAAGGGAAAGAAGGTCGTGCTGTATTTCTATCCCAAGGATAACACTCCGGGATGCACTATTGAAGCCTGCAATTTTCGCGACGATGAAACAGTATACAAGAAGAAGGGCGCAGTCATACTTGGAGTGAGTACGGATGATGTGAATAGCCACAAGAAGTTCGCTTTAGGAAAAAAGCTTCCATTCACACTGCTTGCGGATACAAACAAAGTCGTCGTAGAAAAATATGGAGTGTGGAAAGAGAAATCATGTATGGGAAAGAAATATATGGGAACATCACGGGAAACATTCATCATAGACGAGAAAGGCAAGATAATAAAGCACTTCGATGATGTCAATGTAACGAATCATAACAAGGAGATATTGGGACTATTGTAGAATTATTTTAGAATGGCAAATCATCTGAAAAATCAGAGTTTATATCAGATACATTCTCTACAGCATTACCTATCCCATATGGAAAATGTCGCGTCTCTGCACTCATCCCTAAAAGTTTATCGGAAATATCTTTAGTCAGATATAATTTTTCAAGAGTATTGAGCACTCCATTGATATCGGCATTAGCTGTCATGACAAAAGATGATCCTGTATTAAGTATATCTCCGATAATCCTCGACTGATTGCATGGGTCAATCCCTCCAATATACGTTAATACAGGCAAATCGTCCCTACTTTTTGAATTTATATGTTCAGTATAATTCTTTTTCATTACAAAATTGTTCTTGGATAAAAACTTATCATGCTCTTCATGTATCTCCACTTCAGATATTCCGAATCTATCCATACATGTACCGTGCGTTCTGGAATCCATAATTATTTCGAAATAAGAGCTCATACTATAAGGGCTGAATAATCCTATATAATCCGGTTGACGACGATGTGTGTCGAGTAATTTAGCTTGCCAAGCATTCAAAAAAGTTGATAAACTTAGATTATATTCAGGAGATATATTTTTGAAATTCTCCAAAGGCTGAAGCTTTACGTTCTTTATCGTATTTTCACCAAGAAATGTCAAATCATAGGAATGTTTTCCTGAATTCATCCAATTATATGCATGTCCGAAGCCCACAACAGCAACGTCAACTTTGTCAAAAAGACCGTTCAATATCTTGCCTAGCATAAATTCATCACGCTTAATGTAGTCTATATTTAACGCCTCGACATAGAGTTTCCATAGTTCCAGATCAAGTTTCGAATTCAATATATTTTTATCTATAGAATATTTGTTTGATAAGTCTTTAACGATTTCCTCATAATATCCTGAAGAATCTTCTTCAAAAAAATAGGATAAAGTATTTACGTCGTGATGAATCTCCCTAGACTGCTTGTCTATCTCTACCTGTTTTCGTAATGATTTAGGATCATCCAGATATATGATGTTTTTGTTCCCTGAATCCTGCAACGCTTTCTCAATATTCTCAAAATACTTTTTTGCTTCAGGGTTAAACAAAGTCAGAACATTAGAAGGATTATCTTTCCAGAAGATATCATCTAGTGATATCCTTTCAGATTCGGAAGTCAGTTCAAGACCTACTTTTCTACCGTCCAAAAGAGCATACAAGTCCGAACTCAAGGAGGGATAAAGAAACTGCGTGCCAAATCCATTGGTGACTCCAAGATGAGGTACTCCTATTATTGTTTTCATAGATTCAGGAAACAGAAAATAATTTATAAATTAGATTGTTTTTACTATAGTGTAGAAAAAATTATTTTTTCAATTTCAACAAGTTTCCAAATCCCGGAGTCCATTCATCAGTTATCATCAATACTGAATCGACCGTCCTTATAACGTAAGGGAATTCTTTCTTGAGATTCTCGATGATCTCATAATATTCTTGATAGCTGCTGACAACTATTTCCGGCTCTATCTGCCATATGTTTCGTATATAATAGTGCACGTTGGGAATATTTGATATATGATATAGAAGCTTTGACTCGTCTGTTTTAGTATATTTGTCTAGTTTGATTATCGCCTTATAGAGTTCCAATCCTAGCTTATTCAGGTCGACACCTATCCTGTACTGAATTATTATCCCTTTCTGCTCTAATTTTTTTAGTTTGCCTCGAACTATTATCTGCGTAGACTTAACCTTCTTTGCGAGTTCTATTATTGATATTCTTGCGTTATTGACAATCTCTCCGAGAATGGAATAGTCTAGTTCATCGAGTTCGTTATTGGTGAGCGTAGCGAACTTTGAGTTTAATACTCCGACCTTTAGGTCGTATTTTCTTTTTCTTATAGAAAAGTTTTAATTGCGGCTTCGCCGCAAATTTCTTTGCGGACGAAGTTGCGC
>Ga0182027_10001560_pt1 | contig 38127 bp, 31 predicted proteins | sample 712E1DmetaG_FD_121300 | JGI IMG/M metagenome (GOLD analysis project Ga0182027, IMG submission 121300) | Permafrost microbial communities from Stordalen Mire, Sweden - 712E1D metaG (Illumina Assembly) | ecosystem: Environmental > Terrestrial > Soil > Wetlands > Permafrost | place: Sweden...
ATTAGGCGTCACCGGCAATAGTGTTTTCACCAACAGTGTTGGTATTGGTGGTTCTTTATCTGTAGGTACCACCCTTACTGCCGCCTCTATTAATTCCACTGGTAATTTAACCGTTGGTGGTACATTCACTGGGGTTGGTTCAACTAACTTAGTTACTAATTTAAACGCTCAATACTTAAACGGTCATCCTAATACTGATTTTCTTAACACCCTTTCCTCTGGCACCGGTATCTCCATTACTGGTAGCGGTATTGGTCGAACCATTGCCATCGATGGCACTAGCATCGGTAATATGACTTTTGGTTCCGGTTCCACCTTCACCTGGACTTTCAATTCTGGTGCCACCAATCCTACAATTAATTTTGCCAATGGCAACATCGGTATTGGCACCAGCTCTGCTCCCCGTACTGCTCTAGAAGTTAATGGCACCGTTGCCGCCCAAAAATTTGTTGATCTTACCAGTTACGACCAATTTTTTATGGATTTGGCTAATTCCGACTACAATTCCTCCTCCATTTCCCTTGATCGTCGTGGTTCCATTAAATGGAATTCTACTTTCGACACTGGTACTTCCGGTTGGGAAACTATTGATAATGGCGTCGCTTCCATGATTCAAAACCAACTTGGACTTGGTGGTGACCCTGGTGGTCTTCTTTTGGCCACTTCCCAAACTGGTGTCACTAATGCCGGTTCTGCCATTACTAGTTGGAATCAAAACCTATTCCTAAGCAACAATGGTGACGTCGGCATCGGTATGACCAATCCCCAATCCGCTCTCCAAATTAATGGCGATCTCAAACTTTCCGGTACCAATCGAACCATTTATTTTGATACCACCGCCAATATTAATGCCAACAGTATCAATGTTTGGCAATCTGATAGTAGTGGCAACCAAATTTTTCGACCCTCTGTAGGTTTGGGTAATTTTTACTGGCAAAATAATGCTGGTTCCACCACCAATATGACCCTTAGTGGTTCAGGCTATTTAGGTTTAGGCACCACTAATCCCACTGGCCCTTTTCAAGTCAGTATCGGTAATACCCAAGCTTTATTTGTCGCCTCTGGTGGTAACGTCGGTATTGGTACCAGTAACCCTCAAGCCCGTCTTGACATCGCCGCTGCCAATTCCACCATCGCCAACAGTTCCGGTGACATCACTATTTCTGCCGCTTCCGGTAATATTTCTCTTAACAGTAACCGTATTATTGATATTGCCCAAGTCGCCGCTGGCTCTGGTCTTGCTTCCGCTCCTGCTTATTCCTTTTCCTCTGATGCTACCTCTGGTCTCTATTCGAATGGAATTGGTACCCTCAGTCTTGCCACCGCCGGCACCCCCAATCTCACCATTAATAGTTCTGGTTACGTTGGTATCGGTACCACCAACCCGGGCTATAAACTTGAAGTTGCGGGTGACGCCGCCTTAATTTCCAATACTACTGGTGTTAGTCTCACAATTGGTGGAAAAAGTGGAACAGCCTGGCCTTACACTATCGACACTAAAACCGGCGCATTTTTACGTATTTTATCTGGTAATGCTGGTGCCTCTCCTTTTACAATCGATTCGAATGGTTTAGTTGGTATCGGCATGACCAGTCCCGCCTATGCCCTAGATGTTACTGCTGTCGGCACTACCGCCGTTGCCCGTTTCAAGGGTAGTGGTTCCTACTCCACTTGTACTTTCAATTCCAATGGTACTCTTACCTGTTCTTCTGATGCCCGTCTCAAAACTAACGTTAATAACACTAATTACGGTTTAAGTACTCTCTCCCAACTCAGACCAGTCGATTTTAACTGGATTACCGATCCGAATAATCCCACTAAAAATCTCGGTTTTATCGCCCAGGAAGTTCAACAACTTATTCCTGGATTAGTCATCACCGATTCTGATGGTTACGAAGAGCTTAATAGCATCGGTTTAATTCCTGTCATTGTCAAATCTATTCAGGAACAACAAGCTATAATTGCTGCCAACTCCAGTGCCCTCAACAATGTTTTTGTTTCCTCAAATGGTCAAATTGGCGTTAATTTCAATGTCTCCGATTCTGTTCTTGCCTCCCTTGGCTACTCTGATACCAAAAATGAAATTGAAAATGCTACCTACTCTTTAACCGATTCTACGGGTAAATTAATCACTACTATTGGTCAATTCGCCCAAGTTACCGCTGCTAAAATCACTGCCGGTCTCGTTTCCGCTACCAACATCATCGCCGACAATCTTTCTGCCAAAAGAGTCACTTCTGAAACTGTTCTCACTGGCGACTTAAGTGCTACCACCATTGAGTCTAATTCCGCTACTATTTCCGGTACTCTCACCGCTCAAAGTATCGGCGCCTCCACCGCTTCTTTCTCCACTGTTTACGCCGATCAAATCATCAATCCTGAAGGTAATATCTCTGATGTTATGGCCAATAAAATTAATGATCTTCGTACTGAAATCAAAGCGATGATTGCCTCCAGCTCCGCTGTCGCTACTCCCTCCGCTATTATGGCCGACGCCACCACTTGGGATACCTCAGTTGCCACTCAAAGTGCCGATCTGACTCTTGATAATTTAACTCTCAACAACAATATGGTTATCGGTGCTATGCTCACCGTCAACGGTCAAACTAAACTAAATTCTGCGGCTATCTCTAACACTCTCACTGTCGGTCAAATTGCCCTTAATGACAATATTTTGGAAACCACCTCCGATAATCTTTACATTCAACCCAGTGGTCTGGGCACCGTCCACATTTTAAACGATCGTTTAGTTCTCGCTAGTGACGGTAGCGTTACCATCAATGGTAATCTAAACATCAACGGCTCTCTCGTCGCTAACTTACTAAAAGTTGACGATATTCAAACTAAAACTTTAACTGCTGAAAAAATTAACATAGCTACAGTTTCTGCAATAATAGCTTCCGCTTTACCCGCCGAAGTTTCAACGCAGGCGGGCACCTTAACTAGCAATGCCACTGTCGGTACAATTACCATTGCCGCCGGTCAAACCGAAGTTAGTGTCACCAATTCCCAATTAACTGCCTCTTCTATGGTTTATCTCACCCCCAATGGCTCCACCCAAAATCAGGTTCCTTATCTTAAAAATAAATCCGGTGACACCTTTACTGTCGCCATCGACCAACCTCTCGATCACGATGTTAATATTAATTGGTGGCTTATTAACTAATGACCAACTATTTTTCATCACACCACCTCTCAACTGACGACACCATTATCATTATTGGTTCCATTGTTATTGTTATTATTTCCGTTTTTATTCTGGTTCTTCGTTCCCTAACCAATTCTCGAAACCATCAGTCTTCTCTAACCTCTACCCCGGGTGGTCTCTACCATTTTGAAACCATCGACACCACTATTAAAAATAGTAGTACTGGGCAATATAGTTACGAAAATACCACTAATAATTTTCAAACCTATTTCAAATCTAATCCCTTAATTGACAACGCTATTATGTTTTCCAACCGCTTTGCCTCTCTCTCTTTTTATACCTCACCTCAACAAAGTTTTGCCACCGCTAATCTCAAAGAAAAACCCATTGTCAGTGATAGTTCTATTACTTATTCCCAGATTTTTCCCAATATTGATCTCAAATATACTGTTAATTCTTCCCGTCTTCTGGAAGAATTTATTGTTAGTAATGCTGCCACTGCCCTTAAAATTGACCAGATTATTCAAAATGCTCAAAGTACTAATATTACTAATTACCAAGAATCCAATGGCAAAATTGATTTTTACAATCAATACGAAAAAGTTTTTACCATTCCTCGGCCGCTTATGTACGAGGCTAAAAATCCCAATATTATTTCTTTTGGTCTCAAATATGAAATTAAACCATCAGCCGAAAGTCAATATTCCATTAATAAAGTTATTACCGCCGAGGGCAAAAAATGGTTAAGTGATCCTCATAGAAACTATCCTATTATCATCGATTTGGTCATTGATAATGCCGATACTGTCGGCAATTGGGTCAGTAGCGATACCACCTATACCCCAATTGCTCAGGAAACCACCATTAAACAAGAAGGTACTGGTTCCGTCAAAGTCAGCGTTAATGGTTATGCCGGTTCCGGTGCTGACGGTGCCTGCACCGTCTCCTCCAATACCAATATCAATACCGGTTCTTGTGTTGGTCGGGGTAATGGTGATGCTGTTAATTTTTCTTCTACCGTTAGTACTGCTGTCGGTGCCACCAGTATTATTGTTTCCTCCACCCCCACCGGTCTAGCCGTTGGTGACAAAATCATGATTATCAACCTTCAGGGCACTTCTGGAAATTACAGCAATGTTGGTAAATATGAAATTAAGACCGTCACTGGCATCGCTACCACTACTGTTGCCTTCGTCGGTCAAACTCTAACCAACGCTTACGACGGTACTACCCAAAGTATTATGGTTCAACGTGTTCCTCAGTACACTACAGTTAATGTCAATTCCGGTAAAAGTTTTTCTCCTTCCGTCTGGAATGGTACCAAAGGCGGCGTTTTAGCTTTTATGGCTAATGGTACCGTCACTATTAGCGGCACTCTTAGCGTCGATGGTCTTGGTTATTCCGGTGGTACTGGTGGTGTCGATGGGGGTGCCACCAGCACCGGTGGTCAAACTTTCTGTGGTACCGGTGGTGGTGCCGGAGGCACAATTAACACCGTTGGTTCTGCTGGAGCTTGTGGTGGTGGTGGTGGTGGTGGCTACAACCAAGGTAGCGCTTATGCCGGTGGTTCGGGCTCTGCCTCCCTTGGTGGCGGTGGCGGTGGCGGTGGTTCCGTCCACTATGCCACCAATCCTCTTGGCGGCGGCGGCGCTGGTGGTGGTTATGGCACCTTTGGTTATTACGGTGTCGGTACTAATAACGGTACAAGTGGTGGCAGTAACGTCAGTGGTGCCGGTGCTACTGGTGGTCTTGCTGGTGGTGGTGCCGGTGGTGGCGGAACTTACGGTACCACCGTTCTAGACCAACTTTATCTAGGTTCTGGTGGCGGTGGCGGCGGTGGTGGTGCTGCCACTGGCGGTGTTGGTGGTAATGGCGGCGGCATTATTTACATTGGTGCCTACAGTATTGGTATCACCGGTACTATCTCTAGTAATGGAATTGGTGGCGGTTCAAGCACTTATGGTGGCGGTGGCGGTGGCGGTGCCGGTGGTTCCATTAAAATAATTGCTGACTCCGCTACTATCGGCACTAATCTAATCTCAGCTACTGCCGGAGCCGCTGGTACCAGTGCCAACGCTAGCGCTGGCGGTGCTGGTGGTAATGGTCGTACTCTTATTAGTTATCAAACCAATTATTCTGGTTCAGCTAATTCACCTACACCTGTAACCACTGCTAGTATTGTTAATTCCTCCGCTTACGATACTATTACCAAAACCACTTCTGTTGATCTCTCCAATAGCATCGCTCTGACTTTTTATACCTATTCCAATCTTGCTGGTCAACATCTTCAATTCCGTTTCGGTGAAACCAGTCCAAATGAAAATTCATACAATATCACCGTCGGTAGTACCAACACTTGGGAACAAAAATCTTGGGATATTTCCAGTATCAGTCCCACTGCCATGGACGCCGTTACCCTTTTTAACTTTTACATTTCCGATGGTCGACAGGATCAAACCTTCTATTTTGATAATATCCAAACCGTCGTCAACTACGCCCCTAATACTCTCACTCTAATTTCTCCTCCTAATTCTTCTAATACTACTGTTGTCCCCACTTTTAATACAGTTACCACCGATACCGAAAGTGACAACCTCCAATACAAATTACAACTTTGTCTTGACTCTGCCATGAGCGTTGGTTGTTCCACCTTTGATCAAAGCTCTTCCAATGTTGGTTGGAGTGGTCAGGATGTTGGTACTAGCGCCTATGCCTCTGGCACTACTGCCGTTTACGTCATTCAATCCGGCTCTACTCTTGCAGTCAATACCGCTTATTATTGGAAAACTTGGGCAAAAGACATTGGTACTAGTGTCAATAAAAACTGGAGTTCTACCCAAGCCTCTCCCTATTCCTTTACCACTTATCCCATTCCAGACACTGCCAGAAATTGTCTTTTAAATAAAAGTAGTGATAATTCTTCTATTCAAATTACTTGGACCAACCCATCTACTTATAAAGAGGGTTATCTTATTCAAAAAAATACTGACTCCGGTGGTTACACTACCTTAACTACTATCGGCTCAGGCTTCACCGGATATACCGACTCCACTACTTCGTCCGGTCACACTTACAAATATAAAATTACCTCCTATACCGGACCGGTTTACGGCAGCTCCTATTGTGAAACCCCTTCTCTTAATCTAACTTCCCCTTATCCCACCGTTCCTGAAAGTGGCCACATTTACATCTTCTGACATGACTAAATTAAATTACTTTAAATATTTTTTCATTATCTTTATTCTCCTTATTCTCATCTCCATTTTCATTATTATTTCCCATAGTTCCATTTCCCAAAAACCCTCTATTTCTCCTCCCGAACCAACCCTCACTCCTTTTACTATCAAAAAAACCACTGGCACTTATTCATACGAAGGAGCTGCTAATAATTTTCAAACCTACTTCAAAGATTCTCCTCTCAAAGAATCCAGTGTTTCTTTTCACACCGGTAATTCCCAAATTTCCTTTTATACTCCCCAACACCAAGCTTTTGGTGACTTAAATCCCACCACTTCTATCAGCCAAGACAATATGCTCGTCTATCAAAACATCTTTGCCGATACCGATCTTCGCTACACCATCCTCCCCCACCGTCTTCTCGAAGAATTCATTGTCAATGGTCAGTCCACTGCCCTCAAATTCACTCGTATTACTCAAATCGCTCAAACCCAAAATATTGATCGCTATCAATCCAATGCCGATGGTTCTCTCTCCTTTTATTATCAAAACCAAATTCAATTTACCCTTCCCCGTCCGGTTATCTACGAATTAGACAATCAAAATAATCGCAGTTATGGTATTCAATATCAAATCACTTCCCTTGGTAATTCCACTTATCAAATTGACAAAGTCATTACCACCGAAGGCCTGGCTTGGTTAGCTAACCTTAATCGAGCCTATCCTATTGCTATCGACTTTGTTATTGATAGTGCCGATACTCTCGGCACTTGGACTAGCTCCGATTCCACCAATCTGGCTGTTTCTTTAAACACTACTGTTCTTCAAAGCGGTACTGGTTCTATTGAAGCTGATACTATCGGTACTGGCATTGGTTCCGGCGCCGATGGTGCCTGTACCATCTCTGCCAACACCAATATTAATACTGATTCCTGTGTTAGTCGGAGTAATGGTGATGCCGTTAATTTTTCCTCTACTGCTAATACTGCTATTGGCGCCACCGCCATTGTTCTCTCCTCCGCCCCCACCGGCCTCGCCGTTGGTGACGAGGTTTTAATCATCAATCTTCAAGGTACCTCCTCAAACTATAGCCATGTTGGTGAATATGAAACCCAGATAATTACCGCCATCAACTCCAATACTCTCACCTTAAAAAACGCCTTGACCAATGGTTATGATGGTACCACTCAAAAAATTATGGTTCAACGCGTTCCAAATTACACCAATGTCACCGTTAATTCTGGTTATTCTCTAAGTTCCACGGCTTGGAACGGCACCAAAGGCGGTGTTATCTTCTTTCGGGCCACCGGCACTGTTACTATTGGTGGCAATATTTTAGCCAATGGTAGTGGTTACAGTGGTGGTACTGACGGTGGTACTTTTACCTCCCAACAAGGTGAAAGTATTGATGGAATTGGTGTCCACTCTGCCAGTAGCAATATCGGTGGTGGTGGTGGTGGTTTATATAATGGTGGTAGTGCTGGTGGTGGCGGTTATGGCACTGCCGGTAGCAGTAGTGGCGGTAGTAGTGGTGGTACTACCTATGGTTCCGCCGACATTGTCAAACTTTTTCTTGGTTCCGGTGGTGGTGCCGGTGGTGAAAGTTATTCCACTGGCTGTGGCTGTTATAGCAACGGTGGCCCTGGTGGTAATGGCGGAGGAATTATTAAAATCAATGCCAGCAGTATCAATGTCACTGGTACAATCACTAGTAATGCTACTAACGGTAGCACTCGTGGTGGTGCTGGTTCTGGCGGCAGTATTCTCCTCACTACCAATCAACTCACTATTGGTACCGCTTTGGTAACTGCCTATGGTAGTGGAGGTGATGGTCGCATTCGTCTTAACTATCAAGATTCTCTCTCTGGTACTTCAAATCCCACCGCTTCCACTAACAACAATATGAACGCCTACAACGACACTATCACCTCCACTGTCAGCCCGGTCGATTTGTCCACCGGATCCACAATTTACCTTTGGGTTCGATCAAATCGTGCTGGTTCCTACCTCCAATTTCAAATGGGCGAAAGTCTCAGTACCGAACAAACTTTCCCTTTTAGTATTGGCTCCACTAACACCTGGGAACAAAAAACCTGGAATATTTCTAGTATCGGCACTACTGCCCGTGATGCCATCACTAGGTTCGCCTTTAAAGTTACCAACGCTGATAATCCTTTTATCCTTAATTTCGACAATATCTACACCAACGATGTTGCTCCCCAAAGTCCCATCATCGATTATCCCAGTAATAATGAATCTGTCCCTGTTTCTTCCCTTCTTAGCTTCAATTTACATGCCTACGACCCCGAAGGCGATTATCTCCAATATTATCTTAAACTTTGTACCGACTTAGCCATGAGCGTTGGCTGTTCCACTTTTGATCAGACTTCTTCTCAGACCAATTGGAGTGGCCAGAATGTTGGTACTTCTGCCTATAATTCCGGTTCTATTGCCACCTATAACTTTCCTTTTTACCTTAATCCAACCAGTAATTACTATTGGAATGCCAAAACCATCGATCCCACTGGCTCCAATACTTGGAGTCCCACTACTAGTGCTTTTAAGTTTACTACCTCCTCTCCTCCAACCGAAGCTACTGCCTGTCTTTCCAAGAAAAGTAATCTTAATGATTCCGTCTTTATTAAATGGAAACCCCAATCCACTGATGAAGTTGGTTTTGCTCTTCAGAAAAAAATCGATTCCGGTGCCTTTACCGACATTGGTGCTACCCTGGCTGCTGGTACTACCGGATACACCGATTCCACCATCTCCACCGGCCATTCTTACCAATTCCGGGTCGCCCCTTTCTACAGTGGTCCCATCTATGGTAACTGGTGTACCACTTCCATTTTAAATCTTAAACTTGGCAATTTTCGCATTCGTTAATATAGAATATAACTATGAATTTAACTATTGATCAACAACAACAGCTTGAAAATCTCGGTCTTAACCCCACTCCAACGCCTCAAACCCTACCCAAAATTAACTTATTTCCTTTATTCTCTATTTCCGGACTAACTCTCCTCTCCATCGGTGGTCTAATTCTCCTCAAATCAAAAAACACCTCTTACGGACAAATCCCTATATCTGCCCCTTCTTCCTCTTCCCAAAATCAACCCTCTCCTACACAGGTACCTAAATCTATCCAACATTATCTCTTAGCATCACAACAAGCCTTTTCCAGTGCTCTCCAGGCACAAAGTCTCACCACCTCTCCTTCACCTTCAAATAAAAATGCCTCAAATGCTACATCAAACAATGTAATAAGTTATCTTAATCAATCAATTATTGACGCTACCGCTGCCATTAAAGAATTTCCTAATGATTATCGTGGTTTTGAACAACGCGGTAAAATTTATCTTTCTCTTCTTGATTCCCAACCTCAATTTTTGTCTGCAGCCATCAGTGATTATCAACAAGCCCAAAAATTAAATTCCTCTTCTGCTGACCTCACCCGCCAACTAGCCTCACTTTACGCCCGCAAGGGTGATCTTCAAAATACTCTCAATTACCTTTCTGAAACCGTCTCCCTCGAACCTACTAAAGCTCAAAATTTTTACGACCTAGCTAAACTTCAACAACAGGCTGGTCTCCTTCCCGATGCTCTCAACACCTACAACGAACTTCTTCCTCTAATTTCTGATCCGTCTCAAAAAACTCAAGTCGAAGCCGAAAAAACCACTTTAGAAAAAATTATTGCCCAAAATAACCTTGTCTCGCCGAAAACATCTAATAGCGAAAGTGGCTCTCCCACTCCCCAAATCACCCCTATTCTTGATGGCAACTTTCTTCAGGCCTCAATTCTTTCTTCTCCTATAATTGCCACTCCCCAGATCTCTCCCAATATCTCCTTAAACAATCAAACTGACTCAAATTCCCTTTCCGGCACAGCCCTTCTCCCTTCCGGTCAAAAACAACTTACTCTTCAAAATTCAAAATTAACCTCCACCTCTCAGATCTATCTCACTATCCTCACTGGTGGTAAAAATCAAAGTCTTGAAGTTCTCAGCAAATCAAAGAATTCCTTTATTGTTGGCTTCCAATCACCTCTCTCCGAAGACGTTACTTTCAAGTGGTGGATTGTTAACTAAAAACATTCACTTTAGTTCTTATTCCCCTCTTTCGACTTTTAATTTCTCTAACTTTTTACGGTGTCACCACTGCTGTAGGTACCGCCGTTGGCTCGACTGATGGAATTACTTCACCAGTTGGTGGTTCCAAGCCTGCATTTGGTACTTCAACCTGACTACTGGTTCCGCTTGGTAAAGCCTGAGGAACTTTCAAAGTCTCTGCTTGTTTTTGTTGTATCTGCGCCGCCTGTTGCTTCATTGAAGCATCGTATTCTTTCTTCCAGGTGTCCAACACTTTACTGGCAGTATCATAATCACCTGAGGTCACTGGCACTAAACTTATTGCCTGCGTTAATCTCGTTACCGCATCAGGTAGATCATTTAACTGTTTAGCTGTATAAGCCCAGTTATACCATCCATTTGCCAAATCAGATTTCAATGACACCACTTGTCCAAATAAAATATCTGCTTGGTTATAATTTCCCAACGCATATAATAAACCTCCATAACTTAACCTTAATGTCGGGTTAACTGGATCCAAAGCCACTGCTTGACTGTAAGCCTGAGAACTCCAGTCTGAAGATCCATCAACACTTCCCACCAGCTGTTGGTAAATAGTCGCCAAGTTCGACCAATACGCCGGATTCAAATTGTCCAACGCTACCGCTGCCTTAGCCTCACTCACCGATTGTTGTACTAGAATCGATGCTTTTTGTTTTTGATCATCGCTCAAATCTTTATTACTCAACAAACTTGTCGCCAAAGCCAAATTAGTCTGAGAATAAGTTTCTCGATAATCGGCATTATTTACATTCATTCCAATGGCTTTTATTTGCCAATTATAAGTGGCCCCACCATCATTATTACTAGCAGCTACGTAAGAATTCCTTAAATAAATCTCTCCCAAAAGCATCCTCGTCCAAAAATATGTCCCGAAAGCCACTACTACTATCATTACCACTCCCGCTATCCAAGGACCACCATTTATACCCGATTCTCCTACTTTCAAAACCACTCTAATTTCCCGATTTTCACTTTTTCGGATTAAAAACCAAGTCACCAACACTAAAGCTACTAAATTCACCGGGCTAAAAATTAATCCTGCACCCAGCAACAACACTAACCACCTGTCAACTGCTTTCGTATTTTTCCAGTAATTCAAAGCCAACATTATACCTAAAAATAAACCTACCAATCCCAACTCAGTCCACAGTTGCAAACCCCCATTTGCTCCTAAATTAAACACCCCCGACCAATTTTTCGTCACGTTGAAACTTGCCGGTCTCCACCATTGAAAAGCTTCCACAAAATTACCCACCCCTACCCCCGTTAATGCCTTATTCTTAAGTGATTCTGTGGCAATTGTCCAGGAACTATTCATATCTAAATAATTCCAACCCATTCTCGCCATTCTGAAAATATCTAAAAACAGCACCAACACCACTATCGCTGCCATCACCAATTCCCTTATGTAACCCTCTCTACTCTTAACTTTATCAAATAATTTTCTCACCCAAATCAATCCCCCAAAAAATAGCAACCATATCTCTCCCAAAAGCGAACCTGCCAATGACCAATTTTGGTCTAAACTGACAATTGGGTTATTTTTTGGCCAATAAATAGGCATTTTTGTTATTGGTATCAAAAATATTATTAGAGAACTAACTGCTGCTACTATCACCGGCACACTTAACCATTTTTCACTATTATCATCTTTCTCTTCCACCTGAATCCATAAAAATACCCAAATTAATATTGCCCATATCATTCCCAAACCGGGAACATTCGTTAACATCCTCGTCTTGACACCACTTTCCTCAAAAAACCAAACTCCCGTCGACCAAATAGTTATCGCCAACAACCAACCCAAACTTCCATTAATTTTTAGTTTACCCTCTTTCTGTTTCCACCATCCAATCACCCAAAGTACCAAAGCCACCATCATGGTAGCCATTAATAACCAATTTTTGCCCCAATTTAAAGAGTCACTGACTCCAGGTAAAAGAAAAATTGGTAACAAACATAAAACAATTTTCAAGTACACCTTCAAAATTTTAGTCATAAAAATAGACTAGCAGAACCTCCATCTTATGACAATACCAATTGTCCTTACCACCTCTCTTTTCTCCGCACAATTTTTTACTTCAACATTGTCAACGGATCAATTTGTTCTCCACCAGCTGATCTTCTAATTTCAAAGTGACAATGTGTTCCTGTTGATCTTCCAGTCGATCCCATTGTTCCAATTCTCTGTCCCTGTACCACCTTATCACCGGCTTTAACCAAAATAGAATTGTTTAACATGTGTCCATACAAAGTCCAATAACCATTACCATGATCAATAATTACATAATTTCCATATCCGCCTGCATTCCATCCTGCTGTAATTACCGTTCCTGTTGCTGCTGCCACAATTGGTGGATTGCTTGGATTAGCAATATCTACTGCCGGATGATACCAAGAAAATTTTTGGGTGATAACTCCATTTGTCGGCCAAATAAAATTTCCTTCACCTACCACTCCCGGAATCGGTGCCACTGTCTTAGCAACTTCTCTCGTCCCTGTGATTATTTCATTTGGTTTTATTCCGTCCGGAATAATTAAATCCTGCCCCACCGTCAAAGAAAAAGTTTCATCATCATTAAAAGTATTAAAGGGATAATCAATAATTACCTGGGCATCCACTCCATAATCCTTGGCAATACTGTAAATTGTCTCCCCACGTTTTACCTGGTGTCTGACTCCGGTCACTGGTAAAATCCTTAAAATCTGCAGCGGCTTAATTGAGTCCACCGATTTCAGATTATTTTCCCAAAGAATTGTATCAATACTTATCCCAAACTTTAGGGCAATACTTGATACCGTGTCCCCGTTTTGCACCCGATATTCAGTAATTTCTCCTTTGGGCAAATTAGAAATCAAAGTCTCTGCTCCACCCTGACTATTGTCAGCCGCCAGTATTAAATAATTCGTTCCTCCATTCTCCGTATTTTCCTTTCTTCTAATTAAATCTTCCAATTGTCCCGAAAACACGATCACCCCAAAGCAAAGCAATGCCAAACCAACGCTCACAAAACTCTGAGAAAAACGCCCTCTTTGTTTATACATCAATTTGGCTGTCCCGTCTTTAAGCACCCCCACCCAACCTAAAAACAATGATCCGATTTCCGTCCAAAACCGCCCTTGCAACTCAAAAAACTGCTTTACCAACCGTCCCTCATTTTTCAAAAACTCTTTTAAAACTTCAATTATTTTTTTCATTAAGTTGTTATTAATTCTCTCATTTTTTGCCAACTTTTTTCAAAAAATCCTCATTATTTTCAGTTTTACTCATTTGTCCGATAATTAACTCGGTGGTTTCATCCCTTTCTCCCCCACCCACGGCATCAAACATCCTTCTCATCGCCATTACTTTTGACAAAGTTTCAGACGATAATAATAATTCTTCTTTTCTGGTTCCGGATTTCAATACGTCAAAAGCCGGAAAAATTCTTCTCTCCGCCAGTTTTCTTTCTAATCTCAATTCCATATTTCCCGTGCCTTTAAACTCCTCAAAAATCAATTCATCCATTTTTGAACCAGTGTCTACCAAAGCCGTCCCGATAATTGTCAATGAACCGCCATTTTCGATTTTTCTGGCCGCCCCAAAAAACTTTTTTGACGGATATAAAGCCGCCGGATCGAAACCTCCCGATAATGTTCGTCCCGAAGTCGGAATCGCCAAATTATAAGCCCGAGCCAATCTGGTAATTGAGTCAAATACCATAAACACATCCTTTCCCATTTCCACCAATCTTTTTGCCCGTTCTATGGCAATTTCCGCTGCCCTGGTTTGTTCCTCTGGTTTTTGATCAAAAGAAGAAGCGATTACTTCTCCTTTAATAAATCTCTGCATGTCAGTCACCTCTTCTGGTCTTTCTCCCACCAACACTGCCATTAAATGAACATCTGGGTAGTTAGCCGATACTCCGGCCGCAATTTCCTTTAACAAGGTTGTCTTTCCCGCTTTTGGCGGCGACACAATCATGCCTCTTTGTCCAAAACCAATCGGACAAAAAATGTCCATTATTCTTGTCGAAAAAACCTTAGAATCAAACTCTAATTTTACCTGTTTTATAGGATAAATTGGTACTAAGTCCTTAAATTCCGGCCGTCTTTGCGCCGCCGCTAATTCCAAACCATTGATTTTGTCAATTCTGACCAAACCCCAATATTTTTCATTATCCTTAGGTGCCTTTGCCACCCCCACTACCAAATCACCCACTCTCAACCCGTAACGTCTAATTTGCATTGAGGCAATCACTGCATCTCTAGGACCGGGATTAAATTTTGGTCTCACAAAACCTTGACCGTCCTGCATAATCTCCAAAACACCGGTAATCATCTCCAAACGCATTGGATTTTCAGTTTTTTCAATTGGCTTATTTATTACCTGTTTTTCAGTCATTTCTTTATTTACTTCCGGTGCCTTTTTTACAATCATCACCCGATTATTATCTTCCGCTTTAACTGTTCCCGGCACTTTAATTTCCGGATTAGTTTCCACTAACATCACTGAATCCAGCATTGGTTCCGCTGTTTTTTCAACTTCAGAAATAACTATTTCTGGCACTTTTGGCGCCGTTACTGCCTCTTCGGCTTTAATTGATTTTCTGGGCATACATAGGAAAAATTATAAAAATACACACTACTTCACACGGGGAATGCTCTATTGTATAAAAAACGAATACTAATGTCAATTTATCACTGTTGAAAGTAGCAGACCTGCCCCCTCTGCTACTCTCAACACTGGAGATAAAAACAGCTTTAAAATAGGCATTTTTAACCTATTCTACCGGGCTTGATTTTTTATCTCGCTTGCCCTATTTTAGATATGAAGAAACAACAATATTCGTGTTCCACCTGCTTTGAGAATATCGATAAAGTTGTTTCTTTTTTTTGTTTCTTTATATCTAATTTTCCTGTTTTTGAACCTACATAATAATCAACTTTCCACCCAACTTCGCCATCCCCTTAATCTGAGCTTCAGCCCACTTATCTTTTTTTTGTAACTTCTTCCACCAGTTCTTCAACATTGATTAACTTTAACACCGCTTTTTTTTCTTGTCTATAGCCTATATTAATTTACTCTCCAAAAACATCCCAACCTATATATTTTTATTACTCTCCTTTTAGCCTCAGATTCTACTTTGCAGAACCTTTTCAACCCTATGTGGATAACTTGTTTATAATCCAAATTATACTTTCAAATTTCATTTATTTATATTTTTTGAACTAAATATTACTAAATTAATGCTATAATCCCCTTTATATGCCAAAAGCCATCATCGCTCTAGAAACTCTTATTAAAGGAAATTGGGAACAAACCCAACAACAAGAAATTAATAATAATAGTGACGAACTTCCCCCTCCACTTCAAAGTCTTGAATTTAACAATTCCAAATTAGTTTTAAGAGTAAAACGTTGTCTTACCTTAGTTGGTACTCCCGAAAATGCAGTTAATATAGAAATACCCAATCTTTCCAAGATTAATATCTCTCCGGATGCTTCAGTCACCATTTCTGGTTGTTGTCCAATTCATCGAGTCGTAATCACCAATCAAAGCTAAACCAGTTCTTTCAACTCTCTTATACTATTAATAGTCAACATTTCTCTTCCTAAACTTCTTATCTCTTTTGCCCGTTTTTCGGCCATTTTTACTTTCCTCACTTGCCCCAACAACGATACTTCCCCTATCAGTACGGGCGGACCGATGTGTCCGCCCTTAAATTTTATCTCTCCATTTCCGCCTCTGCCGATTAATATCTTATTTTTATAACTCGAATAAATTGCCCCGATCACCGCCAAGTCTACACCCGGGTCAGAAATTTTTATCCCTCCGCTTACCGCCACAAAAACGTCATCCTTATATAATGGTATCCCGAGCACTTTTTGCGCCACCGCCACCAACAACTGTCCCCGGTTAAAATCAATCCCTGAAAAAATTCTTTTTGGCACTGGTGAAAAACTTTCCGTCACTAATGCTTGGATTTCTACCAGTAACGGTCTAGTCCCTTCCATCACCATACTGATTGTTGACCCAATTTGAGACACTTTACTATCAATTAGACTCACCTCTTCCGACGATATTTCCCGTAACCCCCTTTCTTCCATTTTAAACACTCCCACCTCATCGGTCGGCCCAAAACGATTTTTATTCACCCGCAAAATTCTCAACTCTCCATCTTTATCTCCCTCAAAATACAAAACCGTGTCCACCATGTGTTCAAGCATTTTCGGTCCAGCAATTTCCCCTTCCTTAGTTATGTGTCCTACAATAAAAACCGCTGCCCCACTTTTCTTCGCCATTTCCACTAATCGAAAAGTTGATTCCCTAATTTGGCCAATACTTCCCGGCGTCGACTGGTTATTTTCACTCATCATCATCTGAATACTGTCCACCACCACTATTTTGAACACATTATTTGTTCGTTCCATTACTGACCCAATTTCCTCCACCACATTCGTTTCTAAAATATCGAATTTTTTCTTGTCCAAATCTAAACGCTCCACTCGTAGTAAAATCTGTTCCGCCGTTTCTTCTCCTGCCACATATAAACCACCTATCTTTCCAATTAATTGTGTTAATAACGTACTCTTGCCAATTCCCGGTTCCCCCGCAAACAGGATCACTTGCCCCCGAACAATTCCTTTACCCAAAACTCTATCAAACTCCTTAATTTGGGTCGAAAATATACTTGCACTACTTTTATTTTCAACATTTAATCCGCCCAAATTTTTCACTTCCTTCGGCTCGCCAGAGCTTTTGCGAAGACGGCTTCCATTTATATTTATATTTCTTCCCAAACTCTTTACCTCTCTTAAACTATTCCATTCATGACAAGCACTACACTGTCCACTCCATTTTGAAAATTCATTACCGCAATTTGCACATACAAATATACTCTCTAAAACCTTTTTCATAACCTAATTTTACCAGGGATTACCTTATTTCTTCGTTTTAAACGCCTCTGGTGAAGCCACTCTATTTTTTACCCAAAAATACCACTATTTTATACCTAATCTTTTACATCTAGATATCACTAAAGCATTTCCCTCCCCAGTACTCAATAAAATACCCTTACTTATACTTCCCTCTGTTAAATAACAACGCCCGACCGCCAAACAATTTCTATAATTTTTTGGTTTTTCCTCTCCTTCAACAAATTCAAAATCAACAAGCTGTCGCAAAAAAGGACAATATCCTTTCTGTATTTCACCTGTTCCAATATCGTCACTTCCACATTTCTCCACCACTGTTTTATCACTATTCAATAGTGGTACCAATTCACCTACTCTATGTAACTGGCAGCCATCACAAACTCCGTTATCTCCAAATTAGCCGCCTGCGCCGCAAATGGACAAAAAACAGTCGGTTCATCAATACTAAATATGAACTCACTATCGTCCATATTGCCGATTATACCACTTTATTTTTTACTTGTTCCACCGCAAAAATTCTCCCATCCATCTTATTTCCTTTTCCGCACAATTCTACTACTCCATCTTTCAATTTTACTTCTCCACCCTCCCTGCGAACTTGGCAACCAGCGCTGCAAATAAACAAACCGTTAGCTTCATTAGCACTAATTGTCGTTTCCTGATTTGCCAATGGACAATAAAAAATTCCTGCTTCTTTCATAAATCCCATAACCGTATATTAGCATACCAATATCCAGAAAAATACACATCGCTTACACCACTATTTTTTTATCTCTTTTTCTGTTGGTTTCACTATCATTTTCGTCGGCGACACTACTACGCCCGTCGGACTAATCATCATTTCTTCCCTAATAGTATTTCTTACTATTTCAAAAGTATTCCTCGTTTCCGGTCTTCCCATCAAACTTATTCCCCCAATTATCAATCCCAAAAATAAACACACCGGCACCAACAATACTAAAAACAATGGAAACGCTATTAAAATCTTTAGCCACTTATTCCATCTCATCCAAACAAACATTAAAATCAAACCCACTGGATATACGGTAACTAAGGTAATAACTGTAATTAAAGTTTTAGTATCATAACTCAACTCCCCATTTTCCACTTGTTTTTCAATTATTTTTTTAGGCATATCAAATTATACCAAAGTTTAATCCGCTACACCTAAAAACGGAATCCTAGCTTGTTTTTTCTGTCTTCTTTTCATCATTTCCGCTGCGTAACAATTTTGTCTACATAATATCTCTTTCTCACCATCCTTAACCATTCCTGTGCAACTCCTATCCATTCTCAAAATTGGTTCTAATTGAGATTTCGGACATTCTTTTTGATTTATTCCGTCCATATTTGGATTATATCACACCAAAAAACCCGCCTCTTTCGAAGCGGGCTTTATTATTTTTTAGTCGGGTTGGTGCCGATTTATCGGCATAATAACCCGATTATTTATAAATTACCTGATTTTTATCAGTATTCACTAATCCCAAACTTACTTTTCTTTTAGCAGTGTCAATTGATTCAATATAAACTTGAACCTTTTCGCCTTCTTTCAATACCACTCCGGCCAGTTTGGACACATGGATTAAACCCTCAATTCCGGCTTCCAATCTGACCAAAGCGCCAAAATTAGCAATTTTGACCACTTCTCCGTCAAATTCCTTATCCTTAGGATATTTAGCTTCAATCTTTTCCCAGGGATCTTCTTTCAATCTTTTCACTGAAAATTGCAGTCTGCCTTCGGATTTATTGACCAATTTCACTTTAATTTTGTCTTTAGCTTTAAACATGCCCAAAACGTCGTTCACCTTTTCCCAGGAAATTTCCGAAATATGGACCAAACCTTCTAATTTCATCGGTTTGCCATCATAGCTTTCTTCCACTTTCACAAAAATACCAAAAGGTTCCACCCGAACCACTTCGGCTTCAAAAACATCACCCAAACTCAAACTCTCAATCGCTACTGTTTCCTCGCCGACTTTATTTGGTTCAGACACCAATCTTTCGGAAAATACCAATCTATTTTTAGATTGATCCACTTCCAAAACTTTGGCTTTGATCTTTTTACCTAATAATTTTTCTGGATCAACATCATATTTACTCCCAATTTGGGAACCGGGGATAAAGCCAAAAAAACCAAATGGGGCAATTACCACAATTCCGCCGCGATTTAACTCTTTTCCAAACACCGTCACTTCTCCACCACTTTTCTCTTTTTCAGTAAAATAATTCCAACCGTAACCGGAAGCCGCCCCTCTTATCGACACTAAAATTTGCCCTTTATCATTTTCTGGTTGTTTTACTTGAACCTCAATTTCATCGCCTAATTTCAAATCAGTCACGTAATCTTTCACAAATTCAAATTCTTTTCCCATTACCACTGCATCAGTTTTACCGCCAATATCGATAAAAATTGATTTATTTTTTATCGCCGTAATTTTACCTTTTATTTCTTGACCTTTTTTCAAACCAGCTACTGCCACGCCCTCAAGCTTTAGCAAATCCTCCATTGTCATCGGACCAGAACTTTTCTTTTTAGATACTTTTATTTTTTTTGCCATATTTTTAGACTAAAAAATCCCGCTTTCAATCGGGATTATTCACGGGATTGGATACCCTAAATAAATGAATAACTAATTTCAAAGCTTGGCTATTATAACACAAAATTTAATCTATAACTTTATCCCTTCCGCAAATAAAAAAACTCTACTGCCACCAACTCTGGTTGCAAAAGATGTACTGCTTTTTTCATGAAATACGTTTCTCCTGTGCAATTTAACGTATTCCCACTCTGTCACAATTTTCCAGTATTCCTCACTTTGTCTCCCCTCAATTTCTTTTTCCAAAAAATGTAAGGCCGACCAACAATTATCACTATTAATTAAGTGTTTGGAAAATAATTTCTCCACTCCTTTAGACACTTCAATTATTTTTTCCACCCGCGGATTATATCACACCACATCATAATCACAAAAAATCCCCCATTGTCTCGCCGAAGCGTAGCGAAGGAGGATATTAATTTATTAACAATCTATTGAATACATCATTATTTCGAAAAATAATTTTCTCCCCCTCTTTCTTCAAAGAGGGGTTGGGGGGTGATTTTATTTACTTTCTCAGTCCCGGCCGCGACCTATCTTCAAGATTCCTTGCGGAAAGACTATTGTCGGCGCTGAGGCGTTTCACTTCTCTGTTCGGAATGGGAAAAGGTGGAGCCACCTCGCTCAAACGACCGAGACTCAAAAAGTAAATACAAAAATTTATTTTAAATTATGATTAAACCTCAAAAAAATTTCTCTCCCTGCCCTGTCAAGGGAAGGGTCGGGAAAGGGTTTAACCTATCTTAGCCTCTAAATTGAGTTGCCTAATCAGCTTCTAATCCCGAAGTACATCGAGACTAAAAGCTGTAGATATTAAGAATTTCTTTGATCTTTCCACTGCTTAGCTTAAATCCTTACGGATCTTCCACACGCAGAGTATTAACCGGTAGTCTCCCGGCGATCTCTCTCCCGACAAGTCGGGATACGTTTCCTTATCTCGGGGTCAGTTTCCTGCTTGAGATGCTTTCAGCAGTTATCTAATAGGGACGTAGCTACCCAGCAATGCGCCTGACGGCACAACTGGCACACCAGCGGTTCCCTCGTCTAGGTCCTCTCGTACTGTAGACGAATTCCCTCAAGAAACGAACGATTACATCGGATAGAGACCGAGCTGTCTCGCGACGCTCTGAACCCATCTAACGCAGCGCTTTAATGGGCGAACAGACCAACCCTTGGCCCCTTCTTCAGGGCCAGGATGCGCCAAGACGACATCGAGGTGCCGAACCGCATCGTCAATGTGAACTATCGGATGCGACCAGCCTGTTATCCCCAGAGTAGCTTTTATCCAGTAAGCCCGTGCCTATACCAAATAGGTCACGAGGATCACTAAAACCGTCTTTCGACCCTGTACCGGGAATCAAGTTCCCGGCATAACCTCTAGTAAACTAGTGTTATTCGACTTGTATGTCTCACAGTCAAGCCAACTTTTGCTTTTGTACTTAAGATCCGATTTCCTGCCGGATCAAGTTGACCTTTGTATACCCGCGTTACTTTTTTGCAGGTGCCTGCCCCAGGCAAACTAGCAACCATACACTGTCCCCTCTGTCGATTCAGACAGATAGGTTAGACTCAAAAATAAATAAGGGAGGTGTTCCATTGGCGCCTTGCGGCTCCCTCCTACGCTCGACAGTATTTATATTCTTATCAATGTAAAGATCCAGTAAAGCTTCATGGGGTCTTTTTGTCCTGATGTAATTAAACGGCATCTTCACCGCTCTTTCAATTTCACTGAATAGATGATTAAGACAGTTGCACAGTCGTTGGACCTTTCATACGTGTCGTAACTTACACGACAAAGGACTTCGCTACCTTAGAACAGTTAGAGTTACTGCTGACGTTCACCAGGGCTTATAAAACAGGCCAGTCCTTGCGGAAAAACCCATCTTCTTAACCTTCTGGCACCGGTCAGGTTTCAGCCCCTATACTTCCCCTTACGGGTTTGCAGAGACCTGTGTTTGTGGTAAACAGTCGCCATGCATTCTTTTGTTGTAGCCCGCTTGTTAGGGCGGGCAGGGCATCTTGTAAAACTTACGCCCAGTTAATTTGCCAAGTTCCTTAATCATCTGTCTTTCAATCTCCTAAGTCTTCTCGACTCATCCACCAGTGTCGGTTTTGGTACGAATTCAGTAAATTCTTGTTGCGACGCTTTTCTTGGATAAATGGATTCAATTCAATCGTCCTCCTCTCGGAAAACTCTTATTCGTGCTTCACGTTAAAACGAAAAGGTGGATTTTCCAACCCCTTCTAGCTAGACACTTAAAAGCCGCATTTCACTTCGGCTCTAAACCTTCCACTCACCGTCACGCCCCAACTATAGCGAATTTACCAAAGTATCGGAATATTAACCGATTGTCCATCCACTACGCCAACACTATATTGGCCTCATGTTAGGATCGACTAACCCGCAGACGAACAACGTAGCTGCGGAAACCTTGGATATTTCGGAGTCCAGGATTCTCACCTGAATTTCGTTACTCATGCCCGGATTCTCACTTCTGACCGCTCCAGTAAGCCTTTCGGCCAGCCTTCACCGCAATCAGAACGCTCTCCTACCGCTCCCGCCAATCTTGCGATTCACGAAAGCCTCCAGTTTCGGTACTATGTTTTAGCCTCCTTACATTTTAGGTGCAGGTTGCCGACCTCTTGCGAGGTCGAACAGTGAGCTATTACGCTTTCTTTAAAGGATGGCTGCTTCTGAGCCAACCTCCTGTCTGTCTTAGGCAACCCACTGCCTTTCCCACTTAACATAGATTTAGAGACCTTAACTGAGAGTCTGGGGTCTTCCCCTTTTGCCGGCCCAGCTTAGCCCGGGTCGACTGACTGCCTAGCTAGAATCAGAAGTATTCGGAGTTTGGTTAAATGCCTTAGCTTGCGCTAAAAACACTCATCCAGTAGCTCTACCCCTCCTGACCACCACTAGACGCTATACCTATATATATTTCGGAGAGAGCCAGCTATTCCCACTTTCGATTGGCATATTACCTCTAACCTCAGATCATCGGACAGATTTGCAGCTCTGATCCGTACGGGCCTCGCGCCGATTTCCATCGACGTTCACCCTGTCCAAGGTTAGCTCAAGTGGCTTCGGGTCATCTCCAGCCATCTATTCGCGCTATTCGCACTCGCTTTCGCTACGCCTTCTTCTGCTTTGCAGAATTAGACTTGATGACTAGAAACACTCCCGGGCTCATTCTTCAATAGGCACGATATCACCCAGCTTGCGCCAGGCTCTATCTGTTTGTTAGCAAATGGTTTCAGATCTATTTCACTCCCTTACTTAGGGTATTTTTCACCTTTCCCTCACGGTACTAGTTCACTATCGGTCCGCTAAAGTATTTAGCCTTGGAGCTTGGTCGCCCCAGATTCCCGCGACATTTCACGTGGATCGCGGTACTTAGGTATTCTGCCTATCTTTACTCAAATTTAAAATACGGGGCTTTCACCCTCTTTGGCAGTCTATTCCACAACTTTCTCATGTTTTTTCAAGATATTATGCAAAACCCTGCAACCCCACACCTTGCGGCGTGGTTTAGGCTGTTCCGTTTTCGCTCACCGCTACTAACGGAATCTCTTTCGATTTATTTTCCTCCGGGTACTGAGATGTTTCACTTCCCCGGGTTACCCACCTCCGGTCTTACGACCGTGGTTCCCCAATATTTCTATTAGGAGAGTTTCCTCATTCGGAATCCGTCGGATCATCATTTGTTGACAACTCCCCGACGTGTATCGCCGTCTTCTACGTCCTTCTTCGGCTTTAGCCACCTAGGCATCCACCATTTGCTTTATTAAAATTCTTTAATATCTTAAGCAACTCAGTTTAGTTGCTAAGATAAATTTAAAATAAAATATTCAATAGATTGTTAATGTACATTCTTAGTCAAGAGAAACAATCAATTCAGATTCTTTCTCTAATTCTAAGAACCTTGCTCAGTGGATTTATCCGCCGTAGCTTTTAGCGCAGGTGGACCCAAGGAGATTCGAACTCCTGATCTCTTCATTGCAAATGAAGCGCTGTAACCAACTGAGCTATGGGCCCAAAGGATCCATATTTTTAAAAAGTGCCTTAATTGCCAAAAAAAAGCCGACTCGCGTCGGCAACCCAATTCGAACACATTCTACCTATTTTTCAATAGTTTTATGTTTGTTTTTTCCATTCCGAATTGAAGCTTTTGCATCAAGTGCTAGTATTGTATCTAATCTCATTCTCCAAATCAATAGGTTAAATTCACCTTTTTTGAGTGAATCTCCTAATAATTGTCATTTCTTTTCTTTCCTCGTTAACTCCTTTCTGTTTTAAAACTATAGACTTAGTCCAAGGATTTCTCTCCTCAGTCGATATCTCAAAATCACCGTCAACTACAAATCCTTCAACTTCAGTTTTTCCACTCCTTTCACTAATCCAAGAAAGTCTAAATCCCATTTCACCCTCCAATAACTCTGAACCAAAACCTTTCACAATTTCTCTATCATCCTCTATCAGAACTTTATCTTTATCATACGTAAATTTTTCTCTATCTACTGTTGAACCATTTGGCATCCAATAACCAAACAAAGACACCACCTCTCTTGGTGTCTTTTTTATATAATCAAGCTGACTAATTTCTCCATCAATTCCCATAAATCTATTTTTTAACCAATGTAAACCGCCTCATTTTTATTGTCCCAGCTTCCGAATCTGATCCTCGTATCCAGGTTATTGATGGCACTCCATTAGTTTCTTGAACTATCACTGACCTCGGTCCGTGTGCTCTTCCTTCCCGATCAGCTCCAGACAAACCCTCCGCCTCCCCTCGATAATAAAAAGTATCTTTATCCAATGATGTCGAAAAAAATCTTTTCAAAACCACTATTTTTTCATCATCCATAACTTTTCCATTTTCTCCACCCTCAGAAACTAATTTCTGCACCATTATTGTTGGCCTACCTGGAAACACTCGCCCAAAAACATCTGCCATTTCCTCTGGCGTCCGCGTTTCCCATTTATCAAGTTCTAAATTTTTCTCCACTTCTTCATCTTCAACTGCCGTAAATCTCCTCACTATCTGTTTATCGTTTTTGGATTGAGAAATTATTAGTGATTTTTCACCATCCTCTTGAACCTGTTTACCCACTGAGTATAAATCATCTGGATTACTCATAAGTAAAACTTTCCCTCTACCCTCACTATTCCACTTTATAACCGGGACATTATTCTCAAAATCCAACTCCGTTTTTTTCAAAATTGAATCTTCAACCATTTCCAATTTACCGTTACTATACGTAAATTTTTCTCTCTTAATTGTCTTACTTTCTCCGAGTGTCTCTCCCCACATTTTTTTCAACAATTCGGGCGTCATTTTTTCCAAATTAACATCTCGTCTAATTGCTTCCCACTTTTGTTCACCTGCATTATCAACTGCCATATCTTATTTTACCCTTTTTTAATTCTTTTACTCTTCCACCATTCAAACCCCATTGGCAGCACCGAAATTAAAATTATCGCCACTGCCACATATTCAAAATTTGCTTTTACAAATGGTACATTTCCAAAAAAATATCCACTCATCAACATCAAAGTCACCCAAGCTGCTCCCCCCACCGCATTATATGACAAAAATTTACCGTATTTCATTTTGCCAATTCCGGCTACAAATGGGGCAAATGTCCTAACTATCGGTACAAAACGCGCCAATACAATTGCTACACCACCGTGTTTGTCATAAAAAGCCTGGGCCTTGTCTAAATATTCTTTCTTCAAAAATCGGCTTCTTGATTGAAAGGCTTTTGGCCCAATAAAATGTCCAATCCAATAGTTGATGGTATCTCCTAAAAATGCCGCCAATATCATCAACGGCCATAATAATTTAATATTAAAAGCTCCTACCGATGCCGACAAAGCCCCAGCCGCAAACAACAAAGAATCACCCGGTAAAAATGGCGTCACCACTAGGCCAGTTTCTATAAAAATTACCAAAAATAACAATCCATAACTCCACCCTCCAAAATTATGAATTACCATCGCCAAATTTTTATCAATATGCAAAAAAAGATCAACTAAAAATTTTATCTGTGACATATTCTCAAATTATATCAGTCTCAATTACTTTTTCGTCACTTTACTCCAAGCCAGTTTTACTGTCCGCCAAATATTCTGTAAACTTCCAAAAGTTATCAATACCATTGCCCCGACAATTCCCAAAAATTTCAAAAAGTTAAAATTATTTTTCTTTACCTCTTCCATCATTCTTCAATTCTATCACTCCAAAACAATTACTTTCTGTGGGTGATAATAGACTCGAACTATTGACCCCCGTCTTATCAGGACGGTGCTCTAACCAACTGAGCTAATCACCCAAATTTTTAAAGTATCAGGACTGTGCTCTAGTTTACCCACCCGAAGCGTCAGCGAAGAAGGGCCAACTTGAGCTTCAGCCAAAGGCTGATCCGCCTCTGGCGGAAATCACCCTTATTTTCCAATTAGTATATCACAAGATATTTATCTTAAAATTAGGCATTTCCAAACTACCAGCCACCACTTTTCCGTCAACCAATATCCCTATTTCCGGCTTTCGGCTGGTGTAAACCATTGTCACTCCCTTCTTTAAATTCTTTATTTTTATGGTTGCTAATAGTACCTCTCCTTCCACTAATTTATTTCTGTTCTTTGAATTTTGAGCTACAATTTTTACCTTTCCCACCTTACCATCAATTTCCACCTGGTTTTCCCTGTCAAAAATTTCATTATTAATTGTCACCTTTTCTATTGTCACCATCGCCGGATCATAATTAAATTCCACCCAATAATTCACCAATTTTTCTTGACTATCCCTAACCATCAATTTAACTTCCGTTTCTTGATTCACCAAAAAACTCGCGCTGTTTTCAAAATATACTTGTTTGTCCACTACCGCTGGCACTGTATTTCCCGCCTTTTTTACTGGATTTTTTACATTCATCCAATAATATCCCAACATCGCCAACAACAACACTCCCACCATCAACAATACTTCTTTCATTGATGTAATCTTATCATTTCCACCACCGCTTTGGCCACATTTATTCCTGTCGCTTTTTCAAAACCTTGAAATTGACATTGTCGGTTTACTTCCAAAATATAATTGTTACCATTTTTCACCTGCCTGCCGGTAGGCAGGTCTTTCATAATATCCACTCCTCCATAGTCCAAGCCACAAACTTTAGCCACTTTTTCGGCCAATTTTTTTTCCTCTTCACTTAAACTCCACTTTTCCACCGCTCCCCCCAATGAAAAATTACTTCTAAATTCCTTCCCCACCGCCGATCTCTTCATCCCTCCAATTGCCTTTCCATCCACAATCACCACCCGGATATCCCATTTTGTCGGCAGATATTTTTGCCATAAAAACATCCCCAAATTTTTCTCATTAATTTTATTCACCCACTTTTCTAACTCCTCTCCCGAATCAAACTTTCTCACCGATTTTCCTTGATACCCTCTTTCATGTTTAGCAATTACTGGCCATCCCCATTCGTCCTCTATCTGGGACCTGAGATCTGTAATCTGAGATCTGGTATAAATAATTTTTGTCGGCACCACCGGAATCTCATTTTCTAAAAATACCCCATGTTGGGCAATTTTTCCCATTCTCGTCCATTCCAAATAACCTCTGGAATTCACTGCAAAAATTCCTTTCTCTCTTAAGATTCTGATCGTCAAATTTCTGGCTTCAGTATATTTCCCCGACTTTGTTCCTGCCACTCTAAACCATAATCCTATGGTGTTTTCTGCCGTCAATTCCTCCCCCCGCAAAAACACCCTCGCATCACCATCTTTTAAATCAAAACTCAACTCCCGGTATAAAGCTCTGTTTACTTCAATTCCCAATTTCTTAGCTTCAGCTTCCAATCTGTCCACTTCAAACTGGCTCTGTAAAAGCGACATGGTAAAAGTAACAATTTTTTTGTTCATATTTTTATTAATTTATATTAAGTCCCTCTTGTCAAAGAGGGATTTAGGGAGATTGAACAAGTGATACTAAATATTTAACAATTTCCATCGGCACATCAATTCCAGTGGCTTTCATAAAGCCTTTAAATTGTGGTCCCTTATTCACTTCCCAAATTACCGGTTTTTTTAAGTCAAAGTCCCTAAACGCCACATCCACCCCTGCCACAGAAAGTCCACAAACTTTTGCCGCTTTTACGGCTAATTCTTTCACCTTTTCTGGTAAATCCGCCACTTCTACTGTCCCTCCGGCACTGTAATTATTTCTAAATTCATTTTTCGCCGTTCTAGCTCTTTTCATTACCCCTAATACTTTTTCCCCCAACACTAATACCCTAAAGTCCCCATTATTTTCAATATATTCCTGTAGCATATATCTTTTCCCTTCCTGTGTTTCACTCTTTCTTAAACTTCTCACTAACTTTTCCAACCCTTTTAAATTATTAGCTTTGAAAACCCTCGTTCCCCGGTCACCTCCACTACCTTTTAAAATCACCGGAAAAGAGAATTTATAATTCGCAGTCAATAATTTTTTCTGACATTGAGCTTGCTTCGCAGACTCGCCGGAAGAAAAAATTCGTTGACAAGAATTATCTTCTCTCGCCATCACTTCATATAAATACCATAAAGATCCATAAACACTCTTGGGGACATCAATTTTTGCCTTTTTTAAGGCCAACATTTGCCAAGCTTTACAGGCATAGCTTGGTTTCCCATATTTAACCAATGGGTCGACCACGATAGGACGTGTTCTACCCTCCTTGTCAAGGGAGGGTGCTCCATTATCAGTTGGAGCAGGTGGGTTTAGTCCATTTATAATCAAATCCACTTCTTCCCAGTGTTTCCCGGTCGTCCTAAAAAATAACACATCATAATCATTAACATCCTTTCCCCTCAAACTAATTTTTCCCGTCTCCGTCTCAAAACAAACATTGTTGTACGACACCAAATCCAATTCCACCCCCAACTTTCTGGCCGCATTTCGCACCAACACCAAATGTTTACTGATTTTCCCTCCAAAAAATAGTGCTATTTTAGGGTTTTTCATTTTTAATTTAAAAAATAACTATTTTTATAAAATTTGGCGGCAAAATATTTTTCAGCGCGCAGCCTGTAAGGTAATCCATCACGTGTGAGCACTGCAAAAATGTTTTGATGACATTTAAATGTTTCATATTTTTTTTGCTGAAATTAAAAATCCTTCTAAATCTTTTCTCCCTAATAAAAATTTAGTTCTCAATTTATCTCTGTCCGCCACGTTTACCGCGGTCATCACTTTCTTTCCCTGTAACCAAAAGGTCACTCCAATCACCGGTCTGTCTTTATGTTTTCCTAAACTCGATTTGTAATGGCGAAAATATAAGATTTTTTCTGAAGACAATAATCCCAATTTTTCGGCTAAATTTCTATCGATCGAGCTTCTAAATGCCCCGGTATCTACTTTGGCCCTCACCTCCACCACTCGATGTTTTCCTTGTTTTAATATCGGACTTTTTTGTAACTCCGGTTTAAAACCCTTGGGAATTCTTACTTTAATAATTTCCAATGGCTGAATCCTTTTTTCCTTTTCTTTCTCCACCACTTTATCGGCAAATTTTTCCCCAAATAAATATTTAGCCAAAGATATGGCATGTTCATCACTTCGTACCGTTATATCATCGATTTTTTCTATTCGTCTTTTTAACCCTGCCTTATTACATAATTGAATCGACAAACCCGGTCTCGCATTTACTTCTAACACCTCCGGCCCCTTCTCCTTATCTAAAACCACATCCGCCCTCAAAAAACCCAATCCCGGTATCGCCTTTTGACAATTTATAGCCGTTTCTAAAACCTCCCGCCACATGGGAATTTTTATTCCATTCACCTTTACCAGTTTCTTTTTTCCGAAATCATAAATCTTTTTCACTTCCTGACTTTTACCCTCCACTCCAAAAGTGGTAATTCCTGTGGCCAAATCAATTCCCAAGCCGTATGCTCCCTGTTGTAAATTTGCCTTACCTCCGCTTTTTATCGTTGGAATTCTCAAAAAAGCCATCACCGGTACCTGGTTGTAAACCACCACTCCGATATCCGGAGTTCCGGCCCGCGTATAATTCAAAAACATGGGATGAATCTTGATTCTTTCTTCAATGATTATGCTGTCTGTACTTCCGTGTAAACTATATCTTCCCGCCAAAATTTCCCCTCCGTGTAGCTTGATTTCTTCCAAGCTCATCGTTTTTCCATTCATCAACAAAAAATCACTATTTTTAAGTTTCTTTCTGATAATCACGATTCCTTCCCCGCCGTAACCCGACACCGGCTTAATCACCACATTTTCCTCAATTTTAGACCAATCAAAATTTTCCCATTCTTCGGTATTTTTAAATCTGGCAATTAATTTTGGAACCTGAACTCCCGCTTTAGCCAATCTTCTTTTGGTTCTGTATTTACTATCCGCTATCGCCCTTCCTTCAGCCGTATTTTTCCTTAAATACACCTTATTTCTCTCATTTTTTGTCAGAAACTGCCGATACTGTTTTAAATTTATCCCTAGCATTATTTTATTTAAAAATTTATTTAATTTGCGAAATCATAAATTTTTTAAAGCGCAGCCTGTGAGGTAATCCATCACGTGTGAACATTTAAAAAATTTTGTGATGAGCATAATTTAAGATTTTTTTATTTTTTTCTAATCGCCCCTTTAAATCTCTTTATTTCCGACAACCTGATGCCACTGTAATTTCCTACTAAAATATTGATCAAAATAACTAATATCACTACTACTTCGGCATAATTTAAAACTGTGTTTTGTAGCCACTTCATTTCCATCAACAAAGCCCCAAACACCCCCAAAATCAAAGTTCCCAATGTCAATCTGACCGCTTCTTTTTTACTTTTAACTAGTTGAGTTCTCACAAAATCTTCTGTCAATAAAATCATGAATAAAATCGGGAAAATTGAAATTTTACTCACATCAAATATTCCTAAATATGAAACCAAACTCATTCCCCCAAAAATCCCTAATCCCACGAACAATAAAGTTATCGATCTGGCCGGCCAAAAATGCAATTTTAGCTTCTTGACCACCAAATTACTCAACAGAGTGATCGCCAAAATCACTGCCATCAAAACCAAGCCTCCCACTGTTCCTGTTGCCAAAAAAGCCACTGCCATCATTGTCGGCATAAAAATCCCATAGCCAGATATTCCCAATAAATAGTGTAAAACCGAAACCAAAGTTGCCACCAAAGGCAGTAATAATAATAAAACTATCGTGTTTGACGGCACCCCTCTCTCAATTGCTTTCGAAATCAAAAAACTTAAGCTATTCCAACCTTGCCATTTAATTTCTTCTCGCTTGCTAACAATTTTATTGGAAACATCAGTAATATTGTTTACCGGTTCCGTGGTAATTGTTGGCATCACTGTCGCCGTCGGCTCCACCGTTGGACTAATTATTTTAGTTCTAGCCTGAACTTTAAAAACCCCTAGAAATAAAAATAAACCCGCAAATAACACTAGGGCAGTTTTTTTCATATCTTTACGTCAATTATTAATTATTGATAATTGAAAATTGATAATTGATAATTGTTTTTGTGGCGTATTATAACACCATTATTATCCATAAATATTGTATAATCCATTTATTAATTTATGACCAATGAACTCCTTGCTGCCGTTGATTTAAGTAAACTCCCTTTAGGTAATGGAAATAATATCGGTAACACCTATAAAGATCCCGCCACTTTAGTTACCATAATAGTTAAAAATAGCCTAACTATAGCCGGAATTATACTACTGGTTCTTCTCATCGCTGGTGGTTTCATGATGATTGCTGGTGCCAATTCCGGAGATCAAAAAAAAGCCGCCGCCGCCAAATCTATGGTCACCGACGCTGCTATTGGCTTCTTGGTAATTTTCCTTAGTTACTTTATAATCCAGATAGTCCAGGTTATTACTGGAGTTCCAATTTTATAGTCATATGAGTTCACTTTTTGGCAATATCACCGCTCCCCTAAACAATCAATATTTTACCGCCGGCACTGGAGGTGAGGGTTTATTTCTATTTATTAGTAATCTCTTTAAATTAGCCGCCGTTGTCGGTGGTCTCTATCTTATCGTTCAACTAATTCTAGCCGGTTTCCAATATATCAGTGCTAACGGTGATATAAAAAAAACCGAAATGGCCTGGAATCAAATTTGGCAAAGTCTTCTCGGTTTAGTCATTATCGCCGGTGCTTTTATTCTTGCCGGTATTATTGGTCGTCTGACCGGTATTAATATTTTAACTCCCACCATCTATGGTCCCTCAACTTCCAACTAAACTTATTGCCGATGTTACCTACCATAATCTTTCGGGTCCTGGTATCATTCCCACCAGTAATGTCGATGCTACCAAACAATTTGAAATTTTAGTTAGTAATATTATTGGCGTTCTTACCATTGTTGGTGTCATTTATTTTATTATCCAAATTATTTTTGCTGGTTACGGTTTTATCTCCTCCGAGGGAGATGAGAAAAAAATGGAAATGAATCGTTCCAAATTAACTAACGGCGTCTTAGGTCTTTTCATCGTCGTTGTCGCCGTCGGTATTGGCAGTCTCATCGCCAAACTTCTTGGTTTCGACAATCCTCTCGATATCAATAGTATGTTTACTAAAATGGGTTTATAAAAATATGATTACTAATCCTCTTCTCAACAATCCTAATCTTCCTTCAGCCGATCCCACCGCTTACACCAACAACGTCATTCAGGCTGTTTTTTCTATTTTTCTTATTGTTGGCGTTATTTACTTTATCTGGAATGTAGTTATGGCTGGCTACCACTTGATCAGTACTGAAGGCGATCCTAAAAAATTAACTCAAGCCAAAGATCAGCTTACTTATGCCGTATTAGGTCTCTTTATAGTCTTCATAGTTTTTGCTCTTCTTAAATTTATTGGTACTGTTACTGGCATCACCGACCTCAATAATTTACAAATTACTTGGCCCACCCTTTAAAAAAAAACCGTTTACTGTTAAAATTCACTAATTACAAATTAAAAATTAATAATCAAAAAATATGATCTTTGCAATTCCCGCCTTCGCTGACACCATTAATCTCACTCCTGCCGGTAGTACTTTTTCTACCCTCTCAGGTATTACCGTTTCCGGTATCGTTTCCGGTGCCATCTCTTTAGCTCTCTTAGTTGTCACCCTTGTTTTCTTTTTTATCCTTGTTTTAGGTGGTTTACGTTGGGTTATGTCCGGCGGTGACCAAAAAAATGTCGAAGCTGCTAAAGGCCAAATTACCAATGCCTTGATTGGTTTAGCCATTGTCTTTGCTGCTTTCGCTATAATGAAATTAATTGAAACTATCTTTGGTATCAGCCTTCTCAGTGGCATTACCATTCCTACTTTTAATTAATAGATCTTATTAAAAACTTAACCCGCCGAAGAGGCGGGTTTTTGTTGGAATTAATTTTTGTATATATTTTAAAAAAATATTTTTTATCCCCCTTCATCGGCAGTAGCTGATCCCCGGGAGGGGACAAGGGGGATTAAGGGGGTTTTGATTTTGAAATTTAGGAATAGATTTTTTGCTATAATAACTCATGAAATTTATCACTCCCGTTTTCGCTCAAACTTCCGCTTGGAATACCCAACAGCCCGGTCGTTGTGTCAAAAGTATCACTGTTAATCCCAATGGATTGGGCAATGTCACCTATAATGACATCGCTACCGTTCAGGGTTTTGAATGTCTATTTTTCAACGTTCTCCAAGTCATTGTCTTTTTCGCCGGTCTGGCCTTTCTTTTTATGTTTATCAGTGGTGGTTTTAAATATCTTTTTAGTAGTGGTGAACAAAAAGCTGTCGCTGCTGCTTCTTCTACTCTCACCATGGCTTTTATTGGCTTAATTGGTATTATTGCTTCTTGGTTAATCATCAGCTTCATTCAAAAATTCACCGGTATTAGTATTACCAATTTTGTTATTCCCGGCTAAAACTCTTGCCATTAAAAAATTTTTTAAAATTTACCAAAAATATTTTTTGTCCCCCTTCATCGAGGGGGATTGAGGGGGTTTTATTTTTTTTCTTGCTTTTTTTTCTCATTTCCCCTACTCCCGCCCACGCTTTCAATCTTTTAGAATTTCTCTTTCCCACCACTCAAATGGTCAATAGCACCCGTTCCGCCCCTGGTCCTGCTCTCGCTCCAGAAGTCGTCAGTAACAACACTTATTCCAATACCTTAGTTGGTAATACCATCATCTGTAACGGTCAGACTTCTATAGGTAAAACCTGGCCTCCGGTTCAACAAGATACCGGTACCACCGATTCCAATGGCAATCACATCTACGAATATGTCCCTTATGACGCTAACGGTCCCATCACTGGCCAAATGGATGTTAAAAATCTTTCTAACAATTATTACCGTGATTTTCAAACTTTTTTTGCCCGTGGTTCCATTAAATGTACTGAAGCCGAAGTAAAAGATGCCTTTACCGACTTCAATGCTGATGGCTCCAGCGCTTCTCTTCGGGCCACTTCCTCTCGTCAAATTGCCTATTATCGTAGTCAACTACTGGTTGAAGTTGCTCAATCACTTAATCAAAAAAATCCCGTCGATACCGTAGTTCAGGATTATCAAATAGCCTGGAGTTGCGGTGGTACCTGTCAAGAACTAACCACTTCATCCGACACTTCTTCCTGCCGTCCAGTTTATCTCTCTGAGCTGCTTTTCGGTCTTCAAAATGAATCTCTTTATTATTCCACTTCTAATTCAACTCCCACCACTTTCCCTTCAGATATTATTTCTGCCATTAACTCTTATTATCCTACATCTTATTCTTCCCGCTCTAAGGGAAAAACCTTCTCTCCACTTTCTGTCGATACCTACAAACTTATGTACAATCAAATTAATTTTGTTCCTAAAGGTAATGTTAATAGTCAGGTTACTGTTGTTAATTATAACGGTTACGATCAAAATTCTGACTCCCCTATTAACCCGGTTCCCACCACCTTTAATCGCACCCTCCCCAATGCTGCCGCTGCCACTTCCGATGTTGGCAATCTCACTTTTATGACCTACTCCGGTCAAAATAACCTTCCGGGTGCTTCCCTTTGTGATAATGTCACCACTAACTCCGAAAGCGCCCAAGATCAAACTGTTGATGCCTCTATTCCTCTTTATGTTAACGGTACTATCAAATCCAATGTTCCTCCTGGAACAACTTACAGCAAAACCATTCACACCGATGTTTCCTCTACTACTGATGATCAGGTTGTCACTAATGCCCAAATTAACGAAAAAGCCTACGCCAATCTTATCCCTGCTTCAACTTTAAAAAATAAAAATCTTTCCACCGCCGCTTTTTCCAGCACCACCACTACCAATCAAAACAACCCTATTCCCGATCCCGGTAATCGTGCCGATCTTCTTTATCAACAAATGAAATCTTATCTTCGTCCCGCCTCCTGGCCTTAACTCAATATGAAAACATTACCTATTTTTTTGCTAAAATAACTCAATGTCCAAGCGTACTTTATTTATTTTCGTTTTTCTGGTTTCTATTCTCTCGTTTCTAGTTTCCAGTGCCTCCCCAATTTTTGCCCAAAGTACCACCAACGCTTTTCTTGATAAACAGGCTGCCATGAAAAATGGTACCGGTTTTGAAGCCTGGACCAACGAAGGTATGAGCAATAATATGATGTCTCTTTTTAATGGTATGGTTGGTGACGTCCCTGATAGTATTTTTCAAAGCGGTTCTTCTGCCACTAGTTTTATCCCAGGCGGCGCCTTTGGCACCATGAACACTATGATTGCCTCTCTCAACACCCCCCCCGCCTCCGGAATTGAATATATTGCCCAAATTAAGGACTCTTTTTTAGGTAAACCCGCCTATGCCCAAGGGGCCGGTTTCACCGGTCTTCAATTTTTACTGCCTCTCTGGCGAGGTTTTCGCAATGTTGTTTACATTTTAGCTTCTATTGTCTTTATTGCTATCGGTATTATGATTATGCTTCGGGTTAAAATCAGTCCTCAAGCCGTGGTTACCGTTCAAAGTGCCATTCCTAAATTAATTACCACCCTTATTTTAGTTACTTTCTCCTATGCCATCGCTGGTTTAGTTATCGACCTTTGTAATTTAGTCGAAGCTCTTGTTGTCGCTCTCCTTTTCTCCGTTAAAGGTGTTCCTCTCGGTAATAATCTTTTCCCGGGTTGGTGGGGCTCAGGTTTTCCCATTGTCAGCGATGTTATCAATAGTATTACCTCCGTGTTTACTGGCGCTGCCGGTACCTTCAATTTCGCCCACCTCAGTAACCCCAATTTAGGCACCATGCAGGCTCTTACCTATCGGGCTGTTCCCGGCTGGCTTTCCCTAGTTATGATCGGCGGTCTTTTAGGCAGCATCGTTATTGGTTTCCTTCTCGGCGGTGTTGGTAACATCCTAGGTTCGGGGGCCGGTACCATTTTCGATATGATTGGTCGCGTTGTTGGTGGTGGCCTTGGTGGTTTAATTGGCGGTCTTTTGGTTCCTATTGTCTTATGTATTATCGTCGCCATCTGGCTTATCAAGCTTTATTTTGGTCTCTTAAAATGTTATGTCACCCTTATTTTTGAAATCGTCTTTGCCCCCCTCATAATTGGTGCGGGCGCTTTTCCAAATTCTAAAACTGGCTTTTCCACCTGGATTCTTGATGTAGCTGCCAACATGGCGGTTTTCCCTGTAGTTGGGGTATTTCTAGTAATCCTTAATATGGTTATCGATGCTGTTTCTGTCAGTAATGTTGGTTCTTCTGGCGGCGTTTTTTCCTCTGCCGTTTGGGCTCCCTCTCTCTTAAGTTCCGGCGGTATTTCTCCGTCAATTATTGGTGCTGCCATCGGTCTTGCCGGCCTCGCTCTTATCAGTAAACTTCCCGACATGGTGCCCCAGTACATCTTTATGATCAAACCCTCTCCCTGGGGTCAGGCTATTGGTGAAGGTCTCGATGTTCACAAAATGCCTCTTGTTGGCGGAGTTGTCCGAGGTACTGAACGTATGGCTGAAGAAAAAGTTGGTGGCCAAGTTCTCGAAACAGGAGGAGATGTTACGACGAAAGCAGGGAAAGGAATTAGTAAGATCTACAATAAATTTCGAACAAAAAATAGCCAACAATCGAGTGATGATATCAACCTTGATGGATAGATATAAAATTACTTATTGTTACCTTTCTTTCTCTTTAAATATTGAAAGACTGTGGTCTAGCTTTAAGAAAAGTCCAAGTACCTTTCTCTCTTGATTTTCTAATTTTGTCCAACTCATCTAGTTTTGGATATCTACCCAAAATCTCACCCATAATTTGACTATCAATAATTTTCATGTCCCCTTCTGAAATAAAAGGCTTTACATCTTTTGGGTTATCCTCATCAAAAGCATATTCTCTCGTTAAAATATCTCTAAAAGTCTTCCAAGAACCTGCAGTCCAGCTTAATTCACTATTTGATATCGCTTGTTCAGCCCATCCTGCCACCATCAAAAATCTCATTCTTCTACTCCTTCTCTCATAAGCTAAATCAGTTATTGTTAGTGGACGATCAACATCGTAATATCTAATTGTACCGTCTTTCATCTTTCTTCCTACTCTCATCTGCTCCGCTACATCTTTTTTAACCTTTCCATTTTTTTCTATAACTTTTTCACTATATATTGGCTTATCTTCCTTATCCAATATCACGCTTGGAAATTTTGCCGCCTTATTAATCCACTCACCCATTGATTTCAATTTTGCCGGCATTGCCGCGCTTGTAAATTCTCTTGCCGCCGCTGCATCCTCTGACCTCATTACCTTCTTTAATTCAAAAATCTTTTTAGTAACCATTGAGCAATACCAATAATCCATATTGTATTTAGTTATTTCTGCCAGTCTCTCAACCTTTATGTCCTCAGCCTTTAGTTGTCCAAAAACAGTTCTGTCCGACATATACCTTAACCAAGTTGGTGCCAAACTCGTAATTTTACGCATACAAGTCATTGCTCCAATAGTTTTTTGTTTTTTCTCCGACATTCTATCCAGAGTATCAAGTTTAGTCAACATGAACTCCGATAAATCATAATGTTCCGCAAATACCGTATTAAATATCGCGTTTTCACCTGTTGCTATCATAAAATTCCATGCCAACTCCACTCCTTTTTCTGCCTCATAAGTAGATACGTTTCCATTACCCTTCTTGATTTTTTCCGC
>Ga0182027_10001561_pt1 | contig 38118 bp, 24 predicted proteins | sample 712E1DmetaG_FD_121300 | JGI IMG/M metagenome (GOLD analysis project Ga0182027, IMG submission 121300) | Permafrost microbial communities from Stordalen Mire, Sweden - 712E1D metaG (Illumina Assembly) | ecosystem: Environmental > Terrestrial > Soil > Wetlands > Permafrost | place: Sweden...
CTCGAGCGTGACTGGTGGCGGATTCGGAACCATCTCGGGTGTGACCCAGAACTCGAATCGCGAGTTGCGTTTCTCGGGTCGAGTGAACTTCTAAGCGGCAATTCGCAGCAACCGCAACCCTTGGGCCGGCCGCAGTTTATGCGGCCGGCCCGAACACATAAACGCACAATCCCAATTTCCGGGCGTCATACCGCGCGCCATTTAGCAAGTGTCTCTTTTTTGGCGGCACAGGCCGGATTTGGCAGCAATTCGACCATGAAAGCAGCTTTCAAAATGGACAGAAGAAGATTCATGCAAACCGGCGCAACGTTGGGAGCGATGTCGATTCTCGGCTCACCTTCTCGCGCACTCGCAGCATCCTCGGGAACGGATGATCGTGAATACTGGGTTCAGTTACTGACCAGTGTCGCGAATCCGGTCTTAACCGCGCTAAGTGAGCGCAAGCTCAAAGAAACCATGCCCATTGAAGCTCCGCGCGGCAATCTGGAGGAGAGGCGTCAGTTTACTTATCTTGAAGCCTTGGGGCGTACACTCACTGGAATCGCGTCCTGGCTTGAGTCGGGACCGTCAGATGGCAAGGAAGGTGCTCTCCGCATTCAGTGTTCGGACTTGGCGCGTAAAGCGATCGATGCGGCGACGGATCCCGCTTCGCCTGATTTCATGAATTTTTGCAAAGGCAGCCAGCCTGTTGTTGACACGGCTTTTCTAGCGCTGGCAATTCTGCGCGCACCGAATGAGTTGTGGAAGAAACTAGATGTGAAAGTACAGCGCAATACGGTCGCCGCGCTCGAATCATCGCGAAAGATCCCGCCGGGGTACAGCAATTGGTTGCTTTTTCCAGCGATGATCGAAGTTGCCTTGTCCTTCATGGGCGTTTGGTGGGATCCGATGCGTGTTGATTACGCAATACGTACGATGAACACATGGTATAAAGGCGACGGCGTGTACGGAGACGGTCCGGAACTTCATTGTGACTATTACAACAGTTTCGTTATTCAACCGATGCTGCTCAATATCCTTGACACGGTCTCAGATGCTTCGCCGGCATGGCGCCGGCTAAAGCCGGAAGTCGCAAAGCGGGCCCAGCGGTATGCGGCAATTCAAGAAAAGCTCATCGGTCCTGACGGATCGTTTCCGCCGGTCGGAAGGTCGATTTGTTATCGCTTTGGCGCATTTCACCTCCTCGCAGAAGTTGCTTTACGGAAGCAACTCCCCGAGCACCTGGTGCCTGCACAGGTTCGGAGTGCGCTTACCGCAGTGATGCGCCGCATGATGGAGGCTCCCGGTACTTTTGATAAGAACGGGTGGCTGCATGTGGGGTTCTATGGTCACCAACCTGAATTAGCAGAACCCTATATTTCAACCGGCAGTTGCTATCTTTGTTCCGCAGCTTGGCTGCCCCTGGGATTGCCGGCAATGGACCCGTTTTGGGCAGACAACTCAAAGCCTTGGACCTCAAAGAAGGCGTGGAACGGAGAGTCGATCGCCCCGGATCGTGCCATGGCCGATGGCCTGCTGACCCCAAACACCCAATGAGCATGCAAATACCCACGCCGCGTAGCATACTCGCGTATGGCCCGCCTGTGCATGGGCAAGGTCTGCTGGTCTTGTGTGAAGACGCGGGCATAAAGGCCAGCGCGAATCATTCTGCTGGTCTGTTGCCCCGGGCCAAAAACCCTCCAGGATTTCCTGATGCCGGACCCTGGTTTTACGGGCATCTCACGCAGCTCCCCTTACATGGCCGCAGACTATCCTTTTCGGCCATATGGGATTCATCAGAACTCGAAGCCTAATCGGGGAGCGGTGGAATTCGCCCCGGAGTCTCGCGATAGTTCCACGGCACCCATTCGGTGCAACAGGCGGTCAGTTCCCGGGCGTGTCGCTGAAGCTCGACCAGGTAGTCGAAGGAGTTCGCGCCACATAGCTGGCAGGTATGGATCAGGCTCATGAACAGATCATTCGCTTGTGCCCCGTTCAGAGTCTGATAGAACGGAGCATTTTTTCTATGTAGAACCGCCCGCTTCAGTGACCTCTCGACGAGGTGATTGTCCAACGGAGTCCCGGCTTTGCCGAGGAACAACATCAAGGGCTGCCAGTGCCGCAGCAGATAAGGGAACCTACAACTCTGGGCCGCGAAAACGCGCTCCATCCGTGCTCTGTTTATCGGTTTTGGGCTGCCTTGTATGGTCTAAGGTGTCATCCGCTGACCTGCATGTTGTTGAAAATACGTTTGACTGATGATTCGAGTCCTACCCGAGAGCCAAATATGACTAGAGGAGCCACACCGGTAGCCGCTAGAGGCCGGAGCAACCTCTCCAGCAAGCAATCTCCCTAAGCGCCGCGCCCAGCCTCGCGTTGTACTGACGCTAGGGAATGCCCTCGGAATCCATCGTTGCTATGGTGGAGAAAATCTGGGGCAAGAACGCCAATCCCTGTTCTACGGGGGGTATATTGGGGGGTATTTTCTTCGACTGAAAAGTTATCTATCTGCGATTTAGGTACTTACGTGGCGATGTGAGTCCCTCACTGCCACCATTCCGTCCATTCAAGTCATATAACGTCAATTACATACGATATATTCTTCATCCTCTACGCGATAAAAAACTGGCTGGAATAGGGTTCTTCTCGCCGATTCGGCGGGGGGAGCGTTATCGCCCACTGGAAGGCGGCGCAGCCGTCGATCCGCGCACCACCAGGCTGGTGGAGACCAGAAATTCGCGCTTCATGCGGGGGTTGCCGGGATCCTCCGCCTGCTGGCGAAGGGCCTCGAAGGCGGCGCGCGCCAGATCGATGCGCGAGAGGCGGATGGTGGTCAGCGGCGGCAGTGTGAATTCGGCAAAATCGATATCGTCCAGCCCGATGACCGAGAGATCCTGGGGCACGTGCAGACCTTCGTGATAGGCGGCGCGCAGCACGCCGATGGCGGTCATGTCGTTGGAGCAAATAATCGCGGTGGGGCGCGTAGTGAGCGCCTGCAACTGCCCAAAACCGGCCACGCCGCCCTTCAGCATGTGGTCGCACTCGATGACCCATTTCTTCTGGATCGCCAGCCCGGCGGCTTGCATTGCCGTGCGAAAGTCGTTTTCGCGGGTAATGGCCGAATGCAGTTTGTGTGGCCCGGAGAGAAAAGCAATCTTGCGGTGGCCCAGCTCCGCCAGGTGATGTACGGCGGCATGGATGCCGGTGGTGTAGTCGAGCAGGATGGTGCTGGTCTTGGGGGCATCGAGGTGGAACTCGGCAAGCACCATGGGGATGTCGTGGTGCGCCAGTTGGTCCAGGATTGGCTCCTCCTCGCCGAAGGTCATCACGGCCACGCCTTCCACCTTGCGCTCCAGCATGCGCCGGACACAACTGGTCAAGATGGCGGGGTTGCTGTTCGAGGAACTGACCAGGATTTCGTATCCATGGGCTACCGCGATCTCCTCAAAGCTTTGAATCAGCTCGGGGAAGAAGGGGTTGGTGATGTTTTCCACAATGATTCCAAATAGGCGGCTGCGGCCTGAGACCAGAGTGCGCGCGTGGGTGTTGGGAAAGTAGTTCAACTGGTGGATGGCCTGCCAGACGCGCTTTGTAAGCCTTGCGCTGACGGCGGGTGAGCCGTTGATGGTTCTGGAGACGGTAGCGATAGAAACCTTGGCCAGGGCGGCGACGGTACGGATGTCGGGCGTCTTGGCGACTGTTTTGCGCGTTCCTTTTCGAGCCACGGACCAATCCTAATCGGATGAAAAAAGTGTGAAAGCAATGTTACCGCAATTGACCGGCTGCTTGAACGCTTTTAGCGACTATTCTTGCTCGGCAATGAGCAGGCGCAGATCGCGCAGGTTGTGGCCGGTGGGCCCGGTCACAACCGAGTCGCCGAGGGCGGTAAACATGGGACAGGCGTCAAAGGCGGCCAGCGACGACTTCAGGTGAAATCCGAAGGCATGGGCGCGGGTCACAGTGGTGGGGTCGGCGATGGCCCCAGCCGCCTGGGTGTTGCCGTCGATGCCATCGGAACCGGCACTGAGCACCATCACCCGTTCGTGCGGATGGTTCTCCAGTTCCAACGCGCAGGCCATGACAAACTGCTGGTTGCGGCCCCCGGCGCCGGGGGTGCGGTCCATCGTGACCGTCACCTCGCCGACCGAGATCAGGCACAGGCGCGGATGCACAGCTCGCAGGGCGTGGAAGCGCTCCAGCAGATAGCGAGCTGCGTCGGCATAGTCCCAATCGTCGCAGGAGTTGTCTACCACCGCGTAGTACCCGGCTTTCTCGGCCTGGGCGCGGGCATTCTCCACCAAATCATGGCTGGAGAGCAGAATCTCGAAGACCGAATCGCGAAAGGCCTCGTCCTCGCCGCTCATCGCGGCGGCCGCGGTGACGCTGCGCGTGGGAACCGCCCCGGTCCATGGCATGCGGGGAAAGAAGGGCGGACGCCAGGTTTTGTTGCCCGGCGACTCAGGCAGGTCAACGCGTTCAAAGAAGCTTCGGATCGAGGGCGGCAGCTTGGCAGCCAGATTGTACTTGGCCAGAAGGTCGCGCACTTCGGCGACGGTGGAGTGGTCGGGCGAGGTGGGGCCGGAGGAGAGCGCGTCCAGCGACCGCAGGGGAACGTCGGGCACCAGCAGGCTGACCTTGGCGGCTTCCGGCGCGGCTATGGCCAGACGCCCGCCCTTTACCGCGGAAAAGTGCTTGCGTAATGTATTGATCTCGCCGATCGGCGCCCCCGAGGCCAGCAGCAACTGATGGAAGGCGATCATGTCGTCGAGCGAGATATGCGGGTCCAGGGGCAGGTCGAACATTGCCGAGCCGCCGCCGGAGATGAGAAAGAAGATCAGCGTGTCTTTCCGGGCCTTCTTGAGCAGGGCCAGCGCGGCGCGGGCGGCGGCGAACGAGTCCTCATTAGGCAGCGGGTGACCGCCCTCGAAGTAGCGGAAGCGCCAGTTGCGGCACCTGGGCAGTTGATTGGAGCAGAAGATGCCGCGCAGACCCTTGCGGCGTTTCATGCGCTCGAGCAGAACCTCGAGCATGGGGCCGGCGGCCTTGCCAAGCGCAACCACGAAAATGCGTTTGTAGCTGGCCAGATTGATGGTCGCCGGGCCGCTGCCGTCGGGCAGAAGCCGGTGCAGCGTGTTGCCCTCGAAACGAATGCGCCGGTCGAAGGCCGATGCGATGTTGCAGGCCTGGACAGCGCCGGTAAAGATCTCAGTGGCCGTAAGATGCAGACTATCGAGGGCGGATTCACTGACCGGGATCATGGCAGTTGCTCCTTCAACCGGCTGGCGAGACAGGTCAAATCGACGCACCGCGGCATCGCGGCTCTCTCGCTTCGGCTTGGTTGGACGGGTGGGTTTGTGGAGATCATCCCACGATTAATTCTACGCCCTGTGGGGAGCCAGTTTCATCTTTGAAGTTCGTTGGTGACTACTTCATGGAAACAGGGCTGAATTCAGCTCAAAAACCGGCAAATCAAACGAATTCAAAGGTCGAAAACGCCGTTTAGGGTATTCTGGCAGCATCATGAATGCACTCTCTCCAATCGATCCCATCCTATTTACCCGCCAGTTGTGCGAAATCGAGTCCGTTACCTACCACGAGGGCGCCGTAGGCGATTTTCTGGCCGATTTTCTCAGCGCGCGCGGCTGGGCGGTCGAGAAGACGCCTGTGGAACAGCCGAAAGAGAACGCCGGTGGCGGCCCGCGCTGGAATGTGTACGCCGGTGCTGCTGGCGAGACACCCGATCTGGTGTTTTCAACCCACATGGACATCGTGCCGCCCTACATTCCCTTCAGCGAAGATGCGGAGTTCATGTATGGCCGCGGAGTCTCCGACGCCAAGGGCATCATTGCCGCCCAGGTGGCCGCTGCCGAAGCGTTGCGCACGGCAGGATTTCGGATAGGATTGCTCTTCGTATCAGGCGAGGAGCGCGACTCGGCCGGCGCAAAGGCCGCCAACCTCTCGCCCAAGGGCAGCCGCTTCCTCATCAACGGCGAGCCCACGGACAACCGACTCGCTATAGCCTCAAAGGGAGCTCTGCGCGCGGCCTTCAAGACCACCGGCAAGATGGCCCACTCGGCTTATCCCGAGCTGGGCGAGAGCGCCATCCACAAGCTGGTTGAGGTGTTGGCCAGGGTGTTGGCCCTGCCCTTGCAGGTGCTTGAGGATGTTGGCCCCAGCACCATCAACATCGGCCAGATTCAGGGCGGTTACGCACCCAACGTCATCGCCGACAAGGCCGAGGCCCAGGTGCTGGTGCGCACGGTGACCAGCTCGGCCCCTGTCCGCGCCCAGCTTCAGGAAGCCGCGGCCGGCCTGGCCGAGGTGGAATTCACCCTCGACACGCCCTTCGTCCGCCTCCGCGCCGTCGAGGGCCTGCCCACCATGATCGCCAAGTTTTCCACAGACATTCCTCAGCTCTCCAACTGGGGCGAACCGCTGCTGCTGGGTCCGGGGTCAATCCACGGAGCGCACACGCCCTTTGAAAAGCTGGCCAAGAAGGAACTGCTGGAGGCGGTCGAGTTATACATACAGGTAGCCAGGCAACTGCTGAAGTAACGATGCTTAGGAACTAGCTTCCTGAAGAGCGAAAGCGCCGCGCTCGCGCATCGCCGTGATCTCCGTGTATGTTTCATTAGCCGCGGTGCGGCGGTCGGTGTAGATGCGCGGCTCGCCAAAGGTGACCTCGCCGGAGAAGCCGGGTGTGCGCAACGCCTTCAAGAGATGGGGCAGGAAGAGCATGTCGCCGTACCAGCACAGCTCCCGTTCCTCGACGCCGCCGTCGATCACGTAGCGTACGGCGGCAGTCGTGATCGGCGCCCCGGCGGATGTGGCCGGATCGATGAGCCTGGAGTGGAAGCGCAGCAGTTGACTGCCGTCGGTGCTGGTGCCCTCGGGAAAGAGCAGCACTGGAATCGGCAGCTTGAGCCGCTCTGACATCTGATCGGCCACCGACATGGCGCTGGCCAGGCTCGACCGGTCCACAAAGATGGTTCCAGCGATACGCGCCGACTTTCCGAAAAAGGGCCAGCCGCCGATCTCGACCTTGGCGACAAAGAAGCAGGGCATAGCCGCGCTAAGGATAAGAATGTCGAGATAGCTGAGGTGGTTGGAGACCACCAGGCCTCGCGTAGGCGGCTGGCCTTGAATCCGGTAATGGATGCCCACGCCGGCCAGTATCCCCTTGGCGGATTGCTGGCACCACAGGGCGCGTTGCTCCATGGTGAGCGGGCCGCGCACGCGGATGAGCCAGTAACGAACGATGCACAGGGCCAGAGCAAATGCCAACGCCACAGCGCGCCGGATTGCGCGGAAACTCACGTGGTAAGCGGCGCAAGGAAGTGGTTGCGCGCCGAGGGCGAGATCGTCTGGAGATCCATCAGCGTAAGAAAATCGATGGTGCCGAATTCACGGTCCCAGGCCGGCGGGCCGCCGATGCGCGCGCCAATGGCCAGATAGGTCTTGAGCAGTTTGGGCACCTTGACGGGAGTTCGCGACGCTGGGTCTTGCTGGCCGGGCGACGGCTGTGCGTGTGCGCCCTCCAGTTGCGTGGGGCAGGCATAGGCGGCGGTTGGTTCCGTTTCAAACTCCGGTGAAACCCGGTATGGCTCAAGCTGGCGATACATCCGCCAGCCCTCCGCAGGGTCCTTGGAGTTCAAAGAAGAGCAACCGATCAAGTAACGCAGCCCCATGTCGGTAGCATACTGTGCGATGCCCCTCCATAACAACATCAGCACATCTGAAGTGCGGTGCTCGCGGTCGATAGAGGCTCGGCCCAGTTCCAGAATGCCGGCCCTGAGCGCCTCATAGGGCGCAAAGCTGAACTCTTGCTCGGAGTAATAACCCAGGTTGGACGCTGCATTGGTTCCTGACTGCATCCGGTAGGTGCCAACGATGCGCTTAGCCGGATTGTTCTCCAGCTTATCCTCCACCAGCAGGTGCTCGCAGACCAGGTCGAACTGGTCGGTGTCCAACCCCGTCCGATAGGAACTCTCCAGCCCTTCGCCCAGCTCGATATTGAATACCTTGAAGCGCAACCGGCAGGCGGCAACGCGATCTTCGGCGGTTTCGGCAAGCCGCACCCGGTAACGGCCTACCTCCGCATGTATACGCGGTCTGGCAGGAACCAGCGGTTGAGTCGGAGGATGTGTAGGTAGAGAGACTTCCACCAGCCGGGTAGAACCAACAGCCAGCTTCAAAGGAATCTTCTGCAGAATGCTCGGAATCACAGGAGTATTATCCGCCCGCAATTGTAAAGGGGCCATGAACCGTATGCAAATGCGGTGTAAATATTTCTTCAATTCGTAACCTGTAAGTAACAGGAAGGGCTCTATCCCCCCGCAGGTGCTCTTTAGTTGGAGTATATCCGCACGTAGTCCACCTGTACTTCTGCTGGGAAGACGGTGGTTGCATCGGGGGCGCCGGGCCAGTTCCCGCCGACGGCCAGGTTAAGGATCACAAACTGTGAACCCGCATCGAAGGGCCATGTGCCGGCCTGGGTGCTGGGCGTGAAGGCGGCATAGGTGTTGGCCGGTGAGTCCACATAAAACTGAATCTCTTCCTTGCTCCAGATCATGCCATAGATGTGCCAGTCAGCGGCGGTGAAACCTGCCGGATGATAGTGATTGGTGCCATCCAACCCGGTACCGTGAATCGACCCAGCAACCCAGTCAAAGCCCGCATTCTGCGGATTGCTGCCATTGATGTGTTCCATCACATCAAGTTCACCGCATGCCGGCCAGTTGACGGTGGTGATGTTGTTGCCCAGAAGCCAGAACGCCGGCCACATGCCCTGGCCCTCCGGCAGTTTTATGCGCGCCTCAATGCGCCCGTACTGGAAGCTGAACAGGCCCTGGGTCTTCATCCGTGCCGAGGTATACACGCCGGTAGAAGGCTGTTGCGCCACGATGTGCAGCAATCCATCGGTTCCTACGTAGGCGTTTGGATTTGCTGTGCTGCATGGAGCCGCCGACGAGCCCCAGGCGCAGTAATTCTCAAGCTCTTGATTGCCGAAGCCGCTGTTGCCGGTGTCGTAGCTCCAGACCAGCGGGCTAGGTTGCGCTTTGGCGCCGGTGGAATTGGAGAATTCGTCGGACCAAACCAGCGTTCCAGAGGCGATGTTGGAAGCAAAGCTCTGGCTGGCGATGCTGCTAGCGCTTTTGCCCGAAGCCGTGGCGATTGCCTTGATGGTTAGGTTTGAAGCAACTAGGAAGGGCGCGAAGTATCGCGGCGACGATGCGCTCGGGACGCTGCTGTCCACAGAGTAATAGATGGTGGCGCCGGAGTCCGTTGAGGCCAGGCTCACGATTACAGAGCCGTTTTGCGCAGCGGTGGTAGAGATGGTAGGCGCGGCCGCCTGGGTTTGCGTTGGGGTCGCGACCCCTTCACTTGCGCTGCAGCCGCCGTTTCCGCACAATAAAACACACGACAAAAAAGCCGCTGCCGGCATTACCGCTCTGATCCGCATTCCTGTTCTCCGTAAAAGCTATTTCGGATGCGCGCTCAGTCTCTCGATAACCTTCTTCAACTCATCGAGTTTCTGTCCTGCCTCGCCGAGCTTGCCCTCCGATGTAAGACGCTGATAATCGGAAAAATCCTTGCTTGCCTGTGCGATCAGACCGTTGATATCGGCCGCGGGCTGGGGCGCTCCGGCGGAAGCTGGTGCGGCCTGCGGCGCCGCTGTCGAACTGAGGGACGAAGCCTCGGAGCCAAAAAGCGACGCTAGCGCCGCCTCGAAGGTCGGCGCGTAAGCGAGCCGGTCTTGCAGCGCCAGCACCACCAGGCGCAACTCCGGCATCGGGCTGCGTTCGGCTTGCAGGTAAATCGGCTCCGCATACAACAGCGCCCGCCCGCAGGGAATGACCAGCAAACTGCCGCGCCGTACGTGCGAGCCTTGCTGATTCCACAGCGTCAGTTGTCCCGACAACTGTGCATTCTGATCGATGCGCGATTCGATCTGCTGCGGCCCGTCGACTAGCTTGGTTTTAGGAAAGTCGTAGACCACGGATGTGCCATAGTGCGCGCCGTCGCTGCGCCCGGCAATCCAGCCAATCAGGTTGTTCCGGTTGGCCGGCGTGAAGGGCAGAATCTCGACGAACTCCATGCCTGCTTCTCCAGGCAGATTCATCAGAACGAAATTCGGTTGCATGGCCTCCGTGGTTTGTTCCCCGCCCCGGCCCATCCCGGTTTCCGTGGCCACTGTCCACAGGTCCTCGCGGTTGTAGAAGACCTCTGGATTCGTCATGTGATACAGGCCGTAGACTTCCGCCTGCAGTTTGAGCAGCATTTCGGGGTAGCGCACATGCTTGCGCAGCCCGGCGGGCATCGTGGAGGCGTCCTTAAACAGGGCAGGGAAGATGCCGCGATAGGCGGCCAGAATGGGGTCCTCGCTGTCGAAGACGTAGAAGGTCGTGGTCCCGTCGTAAGCGTCGATGACCGCCTTGACGCTGTTGCGCATGTAATTGAGCGGGCGATTGTCCAGGTTGTAATGCGTCGAGTAGGGATAGCTCTCCGATGAGGTGAAGGCATCCATGATCCAGCACAGCCGGCCATCCTCGCCCACCACGATGTAGGGGTCCTGATCGAAGGTGAGGAAGGGCGCCAGAGCCGCTACGCGATCGCGCACATTGCGCCGCATCAGCAGCCGGCTTTCAGCGTTCACATCGTCGCTGAAGGGCAGCTTGGCGATATCGCCACGGTCGAATGCAAGCAGGATGCGGCGCAGAAAGCCGCCCACCGCGATGCCGCCGTTGCCTTGGTATGAGGTGAGGTTGTTGGAGTCTCCCTGCGGGTAGTCGAACTCCTGTTGCCGCGTCTTGACGTATACGTCGGTGTTGGTTACCTCGCCGAAGTAAATCTCGGGGCGCGTCACGCTTAACCCGCGCACCATGCTTTGGACGGGCATGTTGCTCAGCATCAGCGTGGGCAGCCCCTCCGCCGTGAACCCGTTCACGGGGTTCATGGTGATGCCGTAGCCGTGGGTGTAGATGAGCTTCTCGTTGATCCAGTTGCGGCTGCTCACGGGAAGTTTTTCCACGTTCAGTTCGCGCGTGGCCAGCATTACCTCGCGCGTTGTGCCGTCGATCTCGTAGCGATCGATGTCGATGTCGGGAAAATCGTAGTAGGTGCGAATCTCCTGAATCTGGCGCAGCGTGTCTTGGAGGGCATGCCAGTCCCACAGCCTGATGTTCTGAAGCGTCGGCTGGTTGTTGGCCGCGTCGGCCGCCCCTACGGTCGTCTCGGCGGGAAACTCGTGCTGCGCAAAGCGGTCCAGGCCGTAAGCCTGACGCGTCATTTCGATGTTATGGGCAATAAAGGGCGTCTCGCGCACCAGTTCGTTCGGCTTGACAATAAAGCTGTTGACGTACCAGCCAACCATGCCGACCACAACATAAATGACCACCGCCGGCGCGATGGCCGCGACGAGCCAGCGCCCGCGTGGCTGCAATACGCCGCCTGCAATGGCGATTGCCGCCCCCAGCAGCAAAGCCGCGCAAACGACCAGCAAGCCGATAAGGGTTATGTGCGCATCTGTGTAAGTGACTCCCTCAAAGATGGTGTGATGTTCAAATAACAACTCGAACCGTCCCACGTAAACATGCAGGGCAAGGACCAGCAGCAGGAATCCAAGCGAGATCGAGAGACCGCGCCAGGGCAGCGAAATACCGCTGCTGAAACGCCCGCCGAGCGCGCGCGACCCTCCTGAGATGAGCAGAAACAAAATGGCAAGGATGCAAATCAGAATGGCTAGCGTGAGCAGCCAGCCCACAAGGAGCTGCCAGGCGGGCAGGGTGAAGAGATAGAACCAGAGCGGCCTGCCGAAGATTGGGTCTAGCGCGCTGCCGGCGGCGTGCGGCCCATACCAGTAAAGCGCCAGCGTCGGCCACTGCGCCTGCATCGCGCCGCCGGTGGCAACCGCAATGAGGAACGAAATAACGACCCCGATAATGCGCAAGGCAGGCTCGACCGGCAGATTCACTTCACGCCCCGCGATCAGAATTGTGTGACCGCTGGGCAAATCGGTGGAATGCGCCCGCTTGAGCGCCAGGAATGCCCCGTAAAGAATGACAAATGTAACCGCGAAGAAGGCCGCAAAGACGCCCCACTGGAGACCGCACGTCTTCCAGAAGACCTCTCCGTAGCCGAGCGAGTTGAACCACAGCAGGTCAACCCAGTACGACAGCGCCGTCCTGGCTCCGAAGACGATTACGGCAAGAACGAAGATCAGGAAGATGATGGCGCGGCGGCGAGGCCGCGCAGGCTGCGTCTTGATGGGCCAATCGATCGACTCGGGCATTTCTACACTCCACTTCGCAGGATTCTTCCCGCTGAGAGACACAGGAATTGTACAGCGTTTGCGAAGAACTAGCTGCTGGCTGCGGCGGTGGGTTAAAGCGTGCCCTTCAACACGTCGAGTCCGGCTCTGGAGACTTCAACGTCGTCCTCCGACTTGCCGCCGCTGAAAGCGACGATTACGTAACCGGTCTTCACGCGACCAATCACACCGCCCTGCCAGCCAAATTCTCCGGTCATGGGCGTGCGCTTGGCTGTGCCGCTGTTTTCCAGCGTATCAGCCATCTCGGCGGCCTTGGCGTAGGCGATCCCGATCAGGTTATTGCCCTTGCTGTCCGCCGAGGGTGTATCTTTCATGCGGCCCACTACCGCCATCTTGGAGCTCCAGCCCTGAATGCTTTCGCCCTGGGCATAGGCCACTACGGCGACACCGGTGATCTTGAGTTCGGCAGCGCGCTTCTTCATAGACGCGAGCGCCGCGTCGGCCAGGGCATCGAATTTCTTCGCGTTAACGGGTTTGGGGATGTTCGCCGCAGGGGCGGGCGCCCCGCCAGCGGCGAGGCTCACGGCCAGTAGCATTCCTACTGCAAGCAGAGGTATCTTCATTCCTTATCCTTTCAGGAACAGCCTACCGCTCTACCGTCGTGCCGCGATACTCTTAAAGGCAACGTGACCAGGAAAAACTCCCAGCCCGGCGCTCCGCACTCCAATCCTTTGGACAAGGCTTCAGCCGATCTTACGCCGTTCATGCGCCAGTGGACGGCGGCCAAGCGGGAGAATCCGGATGCGCTGCTGTTTTTCCGCATGGGTGATTTTTACGAGCTCTTCTACGATGACGCGATAACCGTGAGCCGGGAGTTGCAGTTGACGCTGACGGCGCGCGACCGGGAGCGCTCGCAGCCCATGTGCGGGGTTCCCTATCACGCGGTGGAGGGTTACCTGACGCGCCTCCTGCGCATGGGCTATCGCATCGCTATCTGCGACCAGATGGAGGACCCAAAGCTCACCAAGAAGATTGTCCGGCGCGAGGTAACGCGGGTGTTGACGCCCGGCACCGCTCTCGACTCAGCCCTGGGGCAGGATCAGAACAACTTTCTGGCGGCGCTGTTTGAAACTGGCTCCGCGAAAGAGCCGGTCTGCGCGGTGGCATTGCTCGACGTTTCAACCGGCGAGTTTCGGACCGCGGAGTTTCAGGGCGCGGCTGCGAGGCAGCAGGCGCTTGACGAGTTGCAGATGGCCAACCCCAGCGAGGTGCTGCTGGCGGCGTCGGCTGAGTTGCCCGCTCAGTTGGAGCGGATTCCGGCCCGTACGCGCGTTGAGGATTGGGTCTGGACACGCGACTTTGCCGTCCCGCTTTTGGCGCGGCAACTGAATGTGCAGTCGCTCGAAGGGTTTGGGCTCGTAGGGCATGATGCGGCGGCGATTGCGGCCGGCGCGGTGCTGCATTACGTGCGGACCACGCAGAAAAACGAGGCGCTGCACATCGATTCGCTGAAATTTGAACAGCACTCGACAGCTTTAGAACTGGACCAGGTGACGGTACGGAATCTGGAGCTGGTGGAACCGCTGTTCATCGGTCAGGACAACCGGGCAACGCTCTTTCACACCCTGGACGAGTGTCAGACGCCGATGGGCAAGCGCCTTTTGCGGGCGACGATCCTGCGCCCGCTGGCCGATGCGGAGGCACTGGAGGCGCGCTATGAGGCGGTCGCGGAGGCCCACGGAGACCTGGTGAGGCGCGAGGAGATTCGCCGGGCATTTGGTGGAATTTTCGATTTGGAGCGGTTGCTGGCGCGGCTCTCGCTGGATTCGGCAGGTCCCAGGGATGTACGTGCATTGGCCGCGAGCCTTGCCAGGCTGCCGGGTCTGAAAACGGCGCTAAACGTTATGCAGGCGGCCAAGTGGCGGGAGCTGGCCGGCCATCTGGACACGCTGGAAGACGTTACGGCGCGGATTTGCACCACGCTGGTGCCTGAGCCTCCGTTGACGCTGGTAGATGGCGGAGCGATTGCGGCGGACGTGGATGCCGAACTGGACGAGTTGCGCACGATTTCGACCACCGGAAGGCAGGCAATTGCGGCCATCGAAGAAAGGGAGCGGGCGCGGACGGGGATAGGTTCCCTGAAGGTGCGGTATAACTCGGTCTTTGGGTATTACATCGAGATCACCAAGGCTAACTTATCGATGGCGCCGGCCGACTATGAGCGCAAACAGACACTGGTCAATGCCGAGCGGTTTACGACCCCGGAGTTAAAGGAGTACGAGCGAAAGATTCTCACCGCGCACGATAGGTCGATCGAGATTGAAAAGAGAGTCTTTGCCGAGTTGCGGCGCTCAGTGCTTGAGGCAGCGGGACGGATACGGCGCAGCTCTTCGGCTGTCGCTGAAACGGACTTGTTGGCGAACTATGCGCATCTGGCCGCTCTGCGGCGCTATGTGCGGCCCAGGATTGCCGAGGAGCCGGTAATCGAGGCCGCAGCGGGCCGCCATCCGGTGATCGAGCAATGGATGGAGGAGACGCGCGAGGGGCGGTTTATCGCCAACGACATTTATCTGAACGCGGCGGGCGAGGGACCGAGTCTGCTACTGATAACCGGCCCTAACATGGGCGGCAAGAGCACTTATCTGCGCCAGGCGGCGATGTTAGTGCTGATGGCGCAAATGGGCAGCTTCGTTCCTGCGGAGAGTTTGCGCTTTGGCCTGGTGGACCGCATCTATACGCGCATCGGGGCCAGCGACAACGTAGCGCGCGGGCGCTCGACCTTCATGGTGGAGATGACCGAGACGGCCACCATCCTGAATACCGCGACCAGGCAGTCGCTCATTCTGCTTGATGAGATGGGGCGTGGCACGGCCACCTTCGACGGGCTCTCGCTAGCCTGGGCCACGGTCGAGTATCTGCACGCCGAAACCGGGGCGCGCACGCTCTTTGCCACGCATTACCACGAACTGACCATGCTGGCCGAGAAGTTGCCGCGCGTGCGCAATCTGCGCGTAGGCGTAAAGGAAGCGGCTGGCAAGATTTTTTTCCTGCATAACATTGAGCCTGGCGCGGCCAGCAAGAGTTATGGCATCGAAGTAGCGCGGCTGGCTGGGTTGCCGTCGGCAGTGATTGAGCGGGCCAAGCACATTCTGCGGCAACATGAGAAGCAGGAACGGCAAAGCGTGCAGGTGGAGACGACCGAGCCAGTGCAGTTGACCATCTTCACGCCTTTATCGCAGCGCATCGTGGACCGCATCGAGGCGACGGACGTGAACTCGCTGACGCCGCTCCAGGCGCTGAATCTGCTGGAAGAGTTGCAACAGGAAATGAAGGAGAAGGGATGACGGCGAAGTTGAGCCAGGCCGTGGGGAGTCTGCTGGTTGTGGGCGTCGCGGGCACGGAGTTGACGGCCCTTGAACGCGCATGGCTCAAGCGGATCGGGCCGGCAGGCGTCATTCTCTTCCGGCGCAACATCGAAGATGCCCGGCAAACGCGAGGGCTGCTTGGCGATGCTACACAACTTTGCGCGCCGCACAGTATGTGCTGCGTGGATGTGGAGGGCGGGACGGTGGATCGCCTCCGCGACGCGCTTGTGCCTATGCCCTCGGCGCAGGCTGTAGCGCAGGCGGCAAATCTAACGAGGAAAATTGCACTGATTCATGAACATGGCGAGCTGGTGGCGCGGGCGGTGAAGGCGTTCGGCTTCAACACCACCCTGGCCCCGGTACTGGACCTGGCTCTGCCCGCCTCAGCCGGCGTGATGGGAACGCGTGCCGCCGCGCCAACGGCCGCGGGAGTGGTTGAATATGCGCGCGGTTTTCTGGCTGGGCTGGCAAAGCAAAGCGTGGCTGGCTGCGGCAAGCATTTTCCGGGACTTGGCGGCGGCGCGCTTGATTCGCACCTGCAAACGCCCGCGATTCGGCGCACCTGGCGCGAACTGTGGCGAGAGGACCTGGCGCCCTATCGCGAATTGCGCGACGCGCTGCCGATGGTGATGGTGAACCACGCAACCTATCTCAATACACCGGGAAAGGGCCGCCCGGCAAGCGTATCGCCTTATTGGATTACGGCCGTGTTGCGCAAGCGGATCGGCTATCGCGGCATCGTCTTCTCCGACGATATGGAAATGGGCGGCATTCTTAATTTTCTGCCCATCGAAGAGGCTGCGGTTGCGGCGATTCGCGCGGGCATGAACCTGCTCGAAATCTGCCATAGCCCGGAGCTGATTCTGCGCGCCTATGAGGCGTTAATCGCTGAGGGCGAACGTTCGGCAGCGTTCAGAAAACTACTTCTGGAGCGTGCAAGACAGACGGCGCGGAAGCGGGCAAAGCTGTTTACTGGTTTGGTTCCCTCTTCACTTACGGTCTGTCAGCTCCAAGCGCTGCGCACACGCATTCTGCGCTTCGGCGAGACGATCATGAAAGCCCAGGAGGCCCAATCCGTATGAGCGCGAAGACCATGACGGTGGCCGGCATCATGAGCGGCACATCGGCCGATGGAATCGATGTGGCCGTAGTGCGCATCGCGCCTGGCAAGTTGAGGCCCAACCTCGCGCTCGTTGCGCATGAGGGCTTCCCGTTTCCGCCTGCATTGCGCCGCGCTGTTCTGGCGGCGATGAACGCGGCCTCGACGTCAACGGTGGAACTGGCGCGGCTCAACTGGCGGTTGGGGCTGGCCTACGCCGAGGCAGTGAGCGCAACGCTCAAGCGGCACAAGGTGAAGCTGGACCTGATCGGCTGCCACGGCCAGACGCTCTACCATCAGCCGCGCCTGGCGGTCTATGCGGGGCGGCGTTTCGCCTGCACCTGGCAGGCCGGAGAGGCGCAGGCGATTGCCGCGGCGCTCGGCGTTCCGGTGGTCTCGAACTTCCGTCCCGCGGATATGCTCGCCGGTGGCCAGGGTGCGCCGCTGGTGCCGCTGCTCGACTACGTGCTGTTTGCTCATCCGAATCGCGGGCGCGTGCTGCAGAATATCGGCGGCATCGCCAATTTGACGGCCATTCCCGCCGCATCCGCGCCGGATCAAGTGATTGCCTTTGACACCGGCCCCGGCAACATGGTCATCGACGCGCTGGCCCAACAGCTTTTTGGGAAATCGTATGACCGCAACGGAGCACTTGCCGCGGAGGGCACAGTGCTTGCGACGGTGCTGGCGGCCGCGCTGCGCAACCCCTACTACCGGCTCAAGCCGCCGCGCACTGCCGGACGCGAGCAATTTGGGCGCGAGTTTGCGGCGAAGTTTCTGGCTGCGTGCAATCGCGTCAGCCGCAAGCCCGAGGATGCACTGGCCACGGCCACCGCGCTGACCGCAGAAACTATCACGCGGAGTTACCGGCGATTCGTTCAACCGAAGATGAAGGGCAGGGAAGTCGACTGCATCATCTCCGGCGGAGGCGCGCGCAATCACACGCTGATGGCCATGCTGACGCAGCGGCTGGAGCCGCTGGGCTGCGAACTGACCACCAGCGTTGACTTCGGCCTTCCCGTCGAGGCCAAGGAGGCAGCGGCATTTGCGCTGCTGGCGTGGCAAACCTGGCATCGCCTGCCCGGCAACCTGCTCGCTGCCACCGGTGCAAACCGGCCCGCAATCCTGGGCCAGGTGACGTATGCGTAAGCTGCTTGCGTTGGCTGCGCTCCTGGCCCTCGCCGGCTGCCATTCGGCGCCAAGGGATTCCGGCACGGTGGTCTTTCTCATCGAGAGCAGCCCGGCGAATCTCGACCCGCGCATCGGAACGGACGGCCAATCGGAGCACATTGACGAGTTGCTCTTCGACGGTCTGGTGGCCCGCGACGCGACCTTTCACTTCACACCCGCATTGGCCGAGCGATGGGAGCAGCCCAATCCGCTGACGCTGGTCTTTCATCTGCGCCAGGGCGTGCGCTTTCACGATGGCCGTGCGCTGACGGCGCGCGATGTGCTGTGGACCGTCGAGTCCGTGCGCTCGGGCACGGTGATCTCTCCCAAAGCAGCCGCCTACGCCGCGGTGGATACGGTCGAAGCTCCCGACCAGCAAACCGTTGTCTTTCATCTGAAACACGCCGACAATTTTCTGCTCACCAACCTTTCCACAGGCGCCATGGGCATCGTTCCGGAGGGCAGTGGGCGCGATTTCTGGCAGCATCCGGTAGGCACCGGGCCGTTTCGCTTCGTGAGCCAGCAGATCGATCAGGAAGTGGTCGTCGAGCGCAATCCGCTCAGTTGGGCAGTCGTGCCGAAGATCGGCCGCGTTCGTTTCGCCGTGGTGCCCGACGCGATTACGGAGTCGCTTGAGCTCGAAAAAGGTTCAGGCGACGTTGCTGCCAATTCGCTACCCATGGATTCGCTGCCGGTGCTTGCCCACCGTTCCAACCTCCAGGTGGAAGACATTGGCGGAACGCAGATTCAGTATCTGGCCTTCAACCTCCGTGACCCGCTGCTGAAGGATGCGCGGGTGCGCCAGGCCATCGCCTGCGCCATCGACCGCCGCATGATTATCCAAACTCTGCTCGGCGGCCATGCCCAGCCCGCGCTGAGTCTGCTGCCCACTTCCCACTGGGCCTGGAGCGGCGATGTCGCTCGCTACGATTACGATCCGGCGCGAGCTGAGCGGCTGCTGGACGAGGCCGGCCATCCGCGCGCGGGCGGCGGCATCCGCTTTCACGTGACCATGAAGACCAGCAACCTCGAAGATTCGCGGCTGCTGGCGGCGGTCTTGCAACAACAACTAGCCAAGGTAGGAATCGCGCTCGACCTGCGCAGCTACGAGTTCGCTACCTTCTACTCCGACGTGACGCGCGGGGCCTTTCAGATGTATTCGATGCGCTGGGTTGGCATCGAACAGCCGGATATCTTCAGCCTCGCCTTCTCGACCGCGTATTTTTCGCCCAAAGGCGCCAACCGCGGCCACTACTCGAATGCGCGGCTTGACGCCCTGCTCGAAGACGCAGCCCAAAGCGAAGATACGACTCGCCGGCGCACCGATTACGTCGAGGCGCAACAGATTCTGGCCCGCGGTCTGCCGGCCTTCAATCTTTGGTATCGGGATACGATTGTGGTGCATAACAGAAGGTTGACTCATGTGGTTGCCACGCCCTCCGGGAGTTACACCTTTCTTGAAACTGCGGAACTGGCGAATTGACTCGCCTTAAGTTTCTTTTAAGGTTCAACGGTCTAATATGAAGAAACGGCAATCTTTCCCATTTTCAGTGATTCTGCTGTAAACCCGGCTCACAATGTGACAGTGAACTCAACCTTTTCGCTAACTGGTTCGTCTACCGGAATAGAAACGATCTTCACGTCCGGTTGCAGCCAAGATTTGGTTTGTGGAGAAATGGATTTATGAAAAGCAACATGAAAGTTCGTGTTCCGGTCTCAATGATGCAGGTAGCGCTCATCATCGCTCTCCTGGTTGTCGCGCCGCTGGTTCGCGCGCAGGCGCCCGCGTTTTTCCGGGGCACGATTACAGCTATCAGCGGCAACACGCTTACGGTGAAAATTGATGCCAATGGCGAGCGTCTGGTTGAGGTTCCTTCAACGGCGGCCATCAAGCGCATCGCTCCTGGGCAAAAGGATCTGAGCACGGCTGCGGCGATCCCGTTCAGCGACCTGGCGATTGGGGATCGTGTGCTGGTGACGCCCGATCCCAAAGCAACCGGCCCTACGGCACAGGCGCTTCGGATTATCGCCATGAAGCAATCCGACCTGGCGCTTAAGCAACAGAAGGATCGCGAAGACTGGCAGCGGCGGGGCGTGGGCGGACTGGTGAAGAGCGTTGACAGCGCTGGCGGGGTCATCGTGTTGACCAGCGGAGCCGGCGCAACGGCCAAGACCATTACCGTTCACACCACCAAGGCAACCATTCTCAAGCGCTATGCGCCGGCATCGGTGCAATTCGATGAGGCCAAGCCTGCGCCGATCGATGCGATCCATGCGGGCGATCAGTTGCGCGCCCGCGGAACCAGGAATGCGGACGGCACGGAACTCACCGCGGAAGAGGCGGTCTCTGGAACCTTCCGCAATATCTCCGGTACCATCGCGTCGATGGATTCTGCCGCTTCGACGCTGACTGTCAAGGATCTGACAACCAAGAAACAGGTCACCATCCACATCACCGCGGAGGCGCAGATGCGGCGCCTGCCGGAGATGATGGCGCGAATACTCGCGACCCGGTTGAAGGGAACGTCTTCCGAGGGCGGCGCTGGAGCTTCAGGTGCGGGCGCAAGGCCGGAGTATGTCTCGGGCGCTCCGCAACAGCGCAATGGAGGCGGCGGCAGGGGCCAGGCTGGCGGAGGCGACCCTGAGCAGATGCTCAGCCGCTTGCCCCCCATTCAACTTGCCGATCTGAAAAAGGGCGACGCCATCATGCTGGTTTCAACCGACGGCGCCACCGAGGTAACGGCCATCACGCTGCTAGCGGGTGTTGAGGCGCTGCTCGAGGCTCCCGCGGCCAGCCAGAACCTGCTCAACAACTGGAGCATGAACTCCGGATCTGGCGCGGCAGAAGCGGCCTCACAGTAAGTGTTCACGCATATTCGGAAGAAACAATCGGGGGATTCGTGTATTTAAGATTGCATTGTTTAGTTCATTTTTTGATTGCTCTGGCGTTGGCCTTAACGGGGGTGGTCGCAGCCCACGGGCAGACTTCCGCAACGGCGGCGTCCGCTTCGGTATCCGCTCCTCCGGCGGCTGCGGCCACCGTGCGCGGCCACATTGCAGACCCGACGGGCGCGCTGATTCCGGGAGCAAAGATTACCATCGCCACTCCGGCAGGGACCGTTGTGAAGAGCGCGGAAGCGGACTCAGCCGGCGCCTATGTAGTCAACGGTCTGGCTCCCGGCAGCTACATTGTGAGGGCCTCCTTCGCGGGCTTCGCCCCCTTTACTTCGCCGGCCATTCAACTTATGGCAGGGCAGGTGAAGCGCGTTGACATTTCCATGGCCATGGAGGTTGAGCAACAGAGCGTTACGGTCACGGATGATTCGCCCCAGGTGAGCGTGGAGGCGGGCGGCAACTCCGACGCCGTCACTCTCAAGGGAAAAGACCTGGACGCGCTGTCGGACGATCCCGATGAACTATCAAATGAGTTGACGGCGCTGGCCGGGCCCTCGGCGGGACCGAACGGCGGCCAGATCTACATTGACGGCTTCAGCGGCGGACAACTTCCGCCCAAGTCGGCCATCCGCGAGATTCGCATCAACCAGAATCCCTTCTCCGCCGAGTTTGACCACATTGGCTACGGGCGCATCGAAATCCTCATCAAGCCCGGCTCCGACAAGCTGCATGGGCAGTTCTTCATCCAGGGCAACGACAAGTCCTTCAATACCGGCAATCCTTTTACACAGGTCATTCCGCCCTACTACAGCTACCAGTTCAACGGCACGGTGAGCGGCGCGCTCTCCAAAAATGCCTCGTTTTCCGTCAGCGCCGAACAGCGCCACACGGAGAACATCAATACCTGGAGCATCCCCGATGCCGTGCTTGCAAACGGTTCCGGAGTTTATGTGGACAATCTGAACTACGGCGTAAACCTTTTTAACCAGCGAATTCGCGACAATGCCTCGGCGCGCATCGACTGGCAACTGGGCGCCAGAAACACGCTCACGGCGCGCTACGGCTTCTGGTCCGAGTCCGAGCACGGCGATCTGAACCAGAACTCACTGGCCAGCGATTCCACGCATGAGTCGAATACCGACCATACCGTGCAGATCAGCGACGCTGTGTTGATCAACGATCACACCGCCAATGAAACCCGGTTCCAGTACGAGCGGCAGAATGAGAATCACTACCCCGACTCGGCGGCTCGCACCGTCGGGGTCACGGGAGATTTCACCGGGGGCGGCTACCCCGGCCAGAAGAGCCTGGATCACACCACGCGCCTCGAGTTTCAAAATATGACGACGCTGACTCATGGCGCGCACGCCATCAAGCTGGGCACACGCTTGAGAGACACGCGGGACGCGAACTTTACCAATTCCAATTTCAACGGCGCGTTCACCTTCGATTCTCCCGCGAGTTACGAGGCGATGGCCAACGGGCTTGCTGCTGGGCAATCGTTCAACACGCTTGTAGCGGGAGGCTATGGTCCCTCTTCGGCCAGCTACTCGAACGGACAGCAGTCGGCGCTTGCCAATGTCTTTGACATGGCTTTCTTCGCGCAGGACGACTGGAAGGTCAATACGCGGCTCACGCTCTCCGGCGGCATTCGCTGGGAGGCTCAGAACCATATTGCGGACCACAACGACTGGGCGCCCCGCGCCGCGATCGCTTACGCTCTGGATGGCGGCAAGGACAAGAAGGCCAAAACCGTGCTGCGCGCCGGATACGGCTTCTTCTACGACCGATTTGGGAGCGGCGGCCTGCTAACCATCAACCGCGCCCACATTCAGCAACAGATTGTGCTGAACTACCCGGCTTGCACCTCCACGGCAACCACGCTAGATGCGATCGACATGAGCAAATGCTCCAGCACCGGGGGCACGTCCACAGCTTCAGTGCCGGTGAAGTATGAAGTGGCTCCTCACTATCACGCTCCTGACACCGAACAGGCCAGCGTCAGCCTGGAGCGGCAACTGACCTCCGGCACCAGCATGACGCTGAACTATATGCATACCTTCGGAGTTCATCAGCAGGTCACGCGCAACGCCAACCAGGCCACCGGCGGCACTCCGCAGGATAGTTCCGGCGGATACTTGTACGAGTATTTTTCCGAGGCGATCTTCGAACAGAATCAGCTCATCGCCAGCGTGAACTCCGTGGTCAGTAAGAATCTGAATTTGACGGCCTTTTACACCCTCTCCTTTGCCAACGGCAATAACAATGGCAGCGCAGCCAACGCCTACAACCTGGATATGAACTATGGACGCTCCGGCTTTGTGGCGCGCAATATGCTCTTTATGATGGGCAGTTACAACGGCCCCTGGAAGCTTCGTCTCAATCCCTTCCTGATTGCGCAGTCTGGACGCCCCTACAACATCACCCTGCCAACCGACCCCTTGAACAACCTCTTTAATCAACGCCCGGCCTACGCGTCTTCAGCATCGGCGTGCGCGAATCACTCGAATACGACAAGCCAATATGTGCAAACATCCTTTGGCTGCCTCGACACGCAGCCGAACTCCAGCGAGACGCTTCTCCCGATCAACCTGGGCACTGGTCCGGCGGCGGTAGCCTTCAGCATGCGCGTCAGCCGCGGATTCGGCATCGGTCCTAAACTTGCCTCAGCTACCCCCAGCCAGAACAATGCGGGCGGACCGCCTCCCGGAGGCCCGCCTCCAGGAGGTGGTCCTGGCGGCGGACCGGGCGGCGGTGGTGGTCGTGGCGGACCTGGCGGTGGCCCCGGTGGCGGCGGTGGCTTTGGCATGGGCGGCGGAATGGGTGGCGGTATGAGCTCCGGCCACAAATACACGCTCACCTTCAGCGCTCAGGCGATCAACCTGTTTAACGACATCAGCAGGGGGCAGCCGAATGGAACCATCATCCCCACGTACAACTCGAGCACCGGGCTAACCGGTCCGGGAAGTCAATTTGGGCAATCGAACAGCCTGGCTTTTGGAATGTTCTCCCAGGGCTCGGCGGCACGTCGCATCTTTGTGCAAGCCGTTTTTTCGTTCTGATGACGTGTTGAGGTTTGCAATCTATCGTTGCGAAAAAAGTATAACGATAGGGAACCCATGCTCGGCAGGGTCACACACAGCAAACGGTAACAAGCGAGGTCAAATGCTTCCCAAATCGCATAGCTTCACTCACCTGTTAGTTGCCCTGGCATTGGGCATGACCGGTGTGGCCGCGGCGCAGACGCAAACTCCCGCGCTCGCCACGCCTGCCGCGCCTGCTACACCAGCGGCAACCGCCGCGGTGCGCGGACACATCGCCGACCCCACGGGCGCGCTCATCCCCGGCGCAGCCATCACTATCAATACACAGGCGGGAACCCAGGCGGCCACGGCTGCCGCTGACTCGGCCGGCGCCTATGTAGTGAACGGCCTGACGCCCGGCAGTTACTTTGTGCTGGTTTCCTATGCGGGCTTTGCTCCTTTTGCTTCGCCGGCCATTCAGCTTGCGGCCGGACAGGTCAAGCGCGTGGACATTTCCATGGCCATGGAGGTGGAGCAGCAGAGCGTAACGGTTACCGACGAGTCGCCCATGGTCAACGTCGAGGCCGGCGGCAATGCCAACGCCATTGTCCTGAAGGGCGCTGACCTGGACGCTCTCTCCGACGATCCCGACGAGCTTTCAAACGAATTGACGGCACTGGCCGGACCATCGGCCGGTCCCAACGGCGGGCAGATTTATATTGACGGATTCACCGGCGGGACGCTGCCGCCCAAGTCTGCCATCCGCGAAATTCGCATCAACCAGAATCCCTTTTCCGCCGAGTACGACCGCATCGGTTATGGACGGATCGAGATTCTCACCAAGCCGGGAACCAATACGCTGCACGGGAGAGGCTTTGTGATGGGAAACGACAAACTCTTCAACACCGGCAACCCATTCGTGTCGTCGATTCCCGACTATCATAGCATCCAGTACAACGGCAACGTCAGCGGTTCGTTCAACAAGAAGGCCTCGTATACCCTCAGCGTGGAAGGCCGCAACATTCAGGATGACAACATTTACACCGCCAGCACGGCGGTTCTGAATACAACCACCGGCCTCTACTCCATTCCCACGGATTCCAACGGCAACATCATCCCGGTTACGGGCTCAGTATTCAACCCCTCGACGCGCATTGAGGTTTCGCCGCGCATCGATCTGCAACTGGGGCAGAAAAACACGCTGACCGTGCGCTATCAGTTCGAGCGCAGCAGTTCGAGCGGAAGTCTCGGCTCGACGACATCGCTGCCCACACAGGCAACCTCCGGAACCTCCTCTGAAAACGCCATCCAACTGACGGATTCGCAGATCATCAACGAACACATGGTCAACGAAACTCACTTTCAATACCGGCGCTCGCTTTCTTCCACGACACCGGTGAGTACAACGCCAACGGTAAGTGTATCGGGGGACTTCTCGGGTGGCGGCTCCGGCGGGCAATTCAATACCGACCATACGGATCATCTCGAATTGCAGAATATGACTACCATGTCGGCCGGAGCGCACGCCATCAAATTCGGCGCCTGGCTGCGCGACAACCGCGATGCCAACTCGACCAACTCGAATTTTAACGGCAGCTTCAGCTTCCCCTCGCTACAGGCCTATGTGGCCACGCTAAACGGGCTGGCTCAGGGTGAAACCTTTGCTCAGATCGCGGCGGCCTGCCCGGCGTCGCAAACCGGCGGATGCATTCCCAACAATCTGACCTACACTACGGGCCGGCAGGCGTTTCTGGGCAATGTCTTCGACGCGGCGCTTTATTTTCAGGACGATTGGAAGGCGAGCCGTAACCTAACGCTCTCCGGCGGCCTGCGCTGGGAGACGCAGAATCACACCGCGGACCACAGCGACTTTGCTCCGCGCTTTGCATTTGCCTACGCGCTCGATGGCCACAAGGACAAGAAGCAGGCCAAAACGGTCCTGCGCGGCGGCTTTGGATTCTTTTATGACCGCTTTCAAACCGGCAGCCTGATGTCGCTCGAACGCTTCAACACCAGCGGCAACAGCCAGACGCAGATCAGCATCGCCAATCCGACATGTTTCAACGCCACAAACCTGAGCAGCATCAGCGGCGGCCTGGCCTCGTGCGGCACGGGAGCCAAAGCTACGCCGGAGATCTACCAGATTGCGCCCAACTACCGTGCGCCCTACACGCAGCAGCTTGGAACCAGCCTGGAGCGCCAGTTGACCAAGACCATCTCCGGGACGCTCACCTATCTGCACTCCTACGGCGTGCATCAGATGGCCAACCGCGACTCCAATGCGTATCAGCCTCTGCCGGGAACCTTTTTCTATAACAGCACCACCGGCCCGCGGCCCAATCCGAGCCTGGGCATCGTCAAAGAGTTTTATCCCGAGGCGGTCTTCAAGCAGAACCAGTTGATCGTGAACATCAACGCCCGGCTCTCGCCCAAATTCAGCGTGACGGGCTTCTATGACCTCTCCTATGCCAACTCGGATACGGGGACGGCCTCGAACTCCTACAACCTGAAGCAGGATTACGGGCGCGCTCCATTTGCCTCGCGCAATATGGTCTTCCTGATGGGCAACTACACCGGTCCGTGGGGCATCAGCTTCAACCCCTTCCTGGTTGCGCAATCCGGCAAGCCCTTCAACATCACCACCAACAACGACCTAACCGGAGACAGCTTCTTCAACAACCGGCCGTCTTTCGCAACCGCGGCGTCGATCGCCGGCAATGTGGTCCAGACCGGTTTTGGCAACTTTGACACTGTTGCGCAGTCGGGAGAGACCATTATTCCTGTCAATATGGAAAACGGGCCGGCCTCGGTCGCAGTGAATCTGCGCGTCAGCCGCTCCTTCGGCATCGGGCCAAAGCTGGCGTCGGCTGCCGGCCAGAACAACGCCGGCGGACCGCCAGAGGGCGGCGGGCCCGGCGGTCCAGGTGGTGGCGGACCGGGTGGACCCGGTGGTCCAGGTGGCGGACCTGGTGGTGGCGGAGGCGGTGGCCGAGGCGGAATGGGTGGCTTCGGAGGCGGAGGCCGAGGCGGCATGTCGAATACCGGCCACAAATACTCCCTCAACTTCAGTGTGCAGGCGTTGAACTTGTTCAACGACATCGACTATGGGCAGCCGTCAGGCAACCTGATTCCGACCCTCAATACCAGCACCGGGCTCTACGGTCCGGGGAGCCGGTTCGACAAATCGACAAGCCTGGCACGCGGCTTAGGCGCGTCGCCTACAAGTTCGGCGGCGCGGCGCATCATGTTCCAGGCTGCATTCTCGTTCTAAGCAAGTCACCAAACGAACAGAGGGCCGTGGCGCGATGCTCCGGCCCTCTTGCTTTCTACTTGCCTGCCGTGATCACAGCACGCTGACCATCGCTTGCAAAGGCATCGGCGAGCGAGATGACCTTCAACTTCGCTTTGAGTGCATCGAGAGAGGCAGTGCTGGCGGCTGCGATCTCTCTAGTTTCGCCGGGCAGGATGTCGAAGTAGTTGTCGGAGAGTTCTGCGTCGAGGTCGCCGAAGGAGAGGTAGACGTCGCGGGCGAGGACCGGCGAGGTTACGCGTATTGTGTACGCTTTCTTACCTTTCAGCTCTTTCAAAAGGAGCGGCGCTCCGCTTCCGCTTGCAACCTCCACTTTGAGTACGGCGGTTTTTAGGTGAATTCCCTTAGTCGGCGCGAGATAGGTGATGTTGCTCGAGATTGTTGTATCGGCTCCTCCCAGTTCGGCGACGACGAAAACGCGGGAGGTATCGGCGGCGCCTGCGTCGGCTAGCTTCTTCAGAGGCCATTCGAGATAGACCATGCTGGAAAGCGGTTCTACGCTAACAACGCGATCATCTTTCAAGAGAATCTTGCCGTCGAAATCCATGAGCCGGACAACAAGCCTGCCGCCCTGCTTATACGTCAGATCGGAGACGACGTAGACCTTCAGCGAGCCGTCTTCAACGTGCGGCGAGACCAGGATGGACGCATAGAAACGCCGTGCGTAGTATTGCAGCGCCTTCCAGCGGCCGTAGTAGTCGATGCTCGACCACGAGGCTACCGGCCAGCAGTCGTTCAATTGCCAGAAGATGGAACCCATGGTCTCCGGGCGGCTGCGGCGGAAGTGCTCCGCGCCGATCTTGATCCCCTCGGCCTGCAACACCTGGCTCACGTAGAGGAAGCTGGCAAAGTCCTTCGGCTCGGAATAATCCTTGAGCAGGTAGTCGTGGATGATCGAATTGCCTTCATTGTTCTTCTGGTGGGCGAGCATCACCGGCGTAAAGATGCCAGTGCGGTCCTCAGGCTGCGTGAATGCTTCAATCGTCTTCATCTCCGGAAACGATTGGAAACCATATTCCGTGACAAAGCGCGCATGATGCGTTTCGTACGTTGCGAAAGGCACGCGTCCGTGCCAAACATCCCAGACGTGCGCATCGCCCGACTGGTAGTGCTCGCTGAGCGCTTCATAGTCGGCGCTGGGCGAGCTGGGCCAGTAAGGCGTCTCCGGATTCAGCCGCGCCACCACCCTGGGCAGGATGCCGCTGAATTCGGTCAGGTAATCCTGCCAGATCAGAAGCCTTACATCCGCCGGCAAGGTGGGGCGCGAACCCCAGTCGTAGGCTTCCTCGGTTTCGTTGTTGCCGCACCAGACCACGATGCTGGGGTGGTTGCGCAGCCGCCGCACCTGATCCTCGGCCTCGGCTTCGATATTGAGCTTGAAAGCGTAGGTTCCGGGTTGCCAGTCGTTGCCGAACATGAAGTCCTGCCACACCATGATGCCCAGCTCGTCGCAGATCGCGTAGAACTCGTCGGTCTCGTAGTAGCCGCCGCCCCAGTCGCGGATCATGTTCATGTTGGCATCGCGCGCCGATTCCAGAATGCGGCGATACTCCGCAGTGGTCACGCGATTGGGAAAGCTGTCAAAGGGAATCACGTCCGCGCCCTTGGCGAAGACCGGAATGCCATTCACCACCAGTTCAAACGACCGGCCCCATTTGTCCAGTTGCCGGTGCAGCACGATGGAGCGCAGGCCGGCCTTGGCCTTGCGCTCTTCGGCCGGTTGGCCGCCCGTGCTCACCTGCGCGGTGAGCTCATACAGCGGTTGTTCGCCGTAGCCGGCCGGATACCACAGCTTCGGCTGGCGAATCTCAATGGGAAGATCGATCACGTTGCGCCCGGCGTGAACACTGACCGCCTTGCTCAGCGTCACCGGTTCGCCAACGTCGGAGTATTGCACGCTCACCCTGGCCAGGCTGGCGCTTGCTGCCTCGACCTCTACCTCCGCGTCCAGGTGCGCCACATCCTTGCTTACGTCGCGCTGGCGGATTGAAAAATCCGCGATGCGAACCTTGTCCCAGGCCTCCAGCCGGACCGGTCGCCAGATGCCGCTGGTGACAAACCGCGGCCCCCAGTCCCAGCCGTACTCATACGCCGCCTTGCGGATGTAGGTCTTGTCGTCGGTCTTCGACCTTAGCCTGAACGCGTCGCTAGCAGCAGCCTCCTCAGCGGCCTTGACAGGGGAAGGAAAAACCACGCGCAGCAGGTTTTTTCCGGCGTGCAGGCGCCCTTTCACCGGCACCCGCCAAACGCGGAACATGTTGTCCGCGTTCAGCACTTGCGTGCCGTTCACATAGACCTGGGCGGCTGCGTCGAGCCCGTCGAAGACCAGGTCCACGTTGGACCGCGCCAGCAATAGCGGAGTCGCGTCGAAGTTCAGCCGGTACTCCCAGCTCTCCTTCTCGATCCACTGCAGCTTGGATTCGTTGTCGCGGAAGAACGGGTCGGGAATCTTTTTGTTGGCCAGCAGATCAAGATGAACATCGCCGGGGACCGTGGCCGGCAACCAGCCGTTCTCTCCCTCCTGCGCTCCTGCCGCGATTTGCCGGAATTGCCAGCCATGATCCAGGGTCAAAACCGTATTTTGCGCTGGTTTTGCCTGTGCGCGCGCCACGACGCTTCCTATGCCGGCGGCCGCTCCCATCAAGACGAAGCAAATAATTCCCCGGACAATAAAACCCCTCATTGCATACCCTCCATAGCCTTCCGCGCGATTCTTGCAAGGCGCCGAACGGCTTGTTCTGGAATTCGCTGATAAGCCTATCACGATGCATTTGGCGGAGCCGCTGTCACGCTCATCCGTAATGCGCCAATAATCTCCGGTACTGCGCCTCCCACTCATCCGCTCTTGCATCCATGCTGAAGTTGCTTACGATGCGCTCTCGCGCCTGGCAGCCCAGTACGTGCCGGTCTTCAGGCGTCCTCCGCATCAGCTCCAGCATCGCTCCGGCCAGCGCATTCGAATCTCTTGAAGGCACAATCACGCCAGCCTCACCCAGCAACTCGCGCACGCCGCCCACATCGGTGGCCACCACAGGCTTCTCCATGGCCATCGCCTCGCCCACGGCCAGGGGCATTCCCTCCCACGCTGAACTCGACACGAATCCATCGGCGGCGTTGAGCAGGGCAGGTACGTCGCGGCGCAAACCAAGCCAGCGCGCCCGGTCTCCCAGACCAAGCTCGACGGTCAAGCCGCTCACCCGCTTAAACTCCGTTCCTGCCGCCTCTCCGGCAATCCAAAGTTGCGCTTGCGGGCAGGCTGCTGTGACCCGCGCAAAGGCGCGCAGAAGATTGGGATAGTCCTTGGCGGGCGCAATGCGTCCGGCGGCAAGCCAGATGAACTCCCCGTTTGCGCCCATCTCGGTCCTCGTGCGGGCGCACCGCTTTGGGTCGGGGGCAAACTCTACAGTATCGATGCCGTTCGATAACACAACACACTTTCTCTGTGGAACGGCCTTCAGCCGCACATAGCGGCGCGCAGCCGCTTCACTGACCACGGTAGTGCGGCAGCTCAAGCCATCGGTCAGACGATAGGCCATCATGCGCGGCCAGCCGCCTTCATAGACGTTATGAACGGTAGAGAGAACGGTCGTAGCCGGAACGACAAGCTTGAGCAGCCGGGCTACGATGTTGGCGTGAAAGCTGTGGCTATGCACCAGGTCGGGCCGAAATTCCAGAAGAAAACGCCGCCCCTTCGCCAGGCCGGCCAGCAGGCTGAAGGGAGTCTTGCGCATATCCAGGTGGCAGACATCGAGTGTCGTCGGCCACTCTTCAGCCAGCTTCGGCATGAGCGCCAGTAGGGCAACCGCATGGCCGCGCCCGGCCATACGTCCCGCAAGCGCCAGCACCTGCCGTTCCGCTCCGCCTATGCCGAGCGATGTGAGCACATAGACGATCCGCATATTGCTCATACCTTACCGGAAGACCGAGTGGAACGATCATAACGCGCCTGACCGTGCGTTGCTCCAGGGAGCCGCCGGCATAAGTTTTTTCATTTCAAAAGAATCCTTGTACGCAAAAGGCAATTGGGCTGTACAATCTCCACGAGGAGACCCATGGCCGGAGATATTCAACTTACGTGCAGCGATTGCCAGCAGGAGTTCACCTTCACCGCTGCTGATCAGGCGTTCTTTCAGGAACGCGGTTATTCGACCCCGAAGCGTTGCAAGAATTGCCGCATGGCAAAGAAAAACGATCAGGGGGGTTCCGGCTACCGTTCGGCTCCGTCACAGGGAACTCCTGTGATTTGTTCGGGATGCGGCCAGCCTACAACAGTGCCCTTTGAACCGCGTGGCGATCGTCCGGTCTATTGCCGGGATTGCTACCAGGCGCGCAAAGGCAGCGGTGGTGGTGGCGGCGGCCGCGGCCGTTAGCCGCTTTTGAAGCGGTCCGATGCTCGAAATCGGCGTCGGATATCGTTTCATCAATCCAGTCAATTAAGTTCCACAGCAACGGCTGACTTGGCTCTTCGGGCCTTTGGCGTTCTTTGGCGGCTGGTTCCTTGTCTTTTTCCGTTCTGAAGATTTTAAGGTCACAACAAACGGGCAGCCACAGTCAAAAACGGCTGCCTTTTTGCTTTTCCTGCACTTGCTGCGGGGTTGCGCACTCCTGAATCCCCTCGATTCCTGGCATGGATGGACACAAAGGCTGCCACTCGATAGACTTACCCTTTCAGGCTTTTGTTGATTGCAAAATAAGTTAGGATTCGCCCCAACCTCATGGCCTCCCAGACTAGCCCGATTCTTGAAGTGCGTAACCTGTGCAAGAGCTACGACGAGGGACGAATCGAGGCCCTGCGCGGCGTCGATCTGGCCATCACCGCAGGGGAATATCTGACCATCAGCGGACCCAGCGGCAGCGGCAAATCCACCCTGCTGCAACTGCTGGGAGGGCTCGATACCCCAACCAGCGGCGAGGTTCTCTACCGGAACGCTCGGCTTGGCTCTGCCATCGACCTCGATGCGTACCGCTCCCGGCAAGTAGGATTTATCTTCCAGGCCTTTTATCTGCTGCCCACTCTGCGCGCCATTGAGAATGTGCAGGTGCCGATGCTGGCCGCCGGGCAGAGCGCCAACCGCCATGCCCAGCGGGCCGAGGCCCTGTTGCGCGAGATGGGACTGGAAGACCGCATCAACCAATATCCCAACGAACTTTCTGCTGGAGAGCGCCAGCGCGTAGCCATTGCCAGGGCACTGGCCAACGATCCGGCCATCCTGCTGGCCGATGAGCCCACCGGCAATCTGGATAGCGTAAACTCCGCGCGCATTATGGAGTTGCTCATTGGCATTCAAAAAAAGCGGGGCATGACGCTGATCGTCGTAACGCACGAGAACGAGATTGCCTGCTCCGCTCCCCGGCACATTCGCATCCGCGACGGCCGCATCGACGAAAGCAGGATCGAGCTATGAGGCTTTTATCCGCCGCTCTGGCTACCACGCTGCTACTTTCGATTCCGGCAAAGGCGGCAGATGTACACAAGGTGCTCGCGCCCGCGCGCCAACTCGTCGAGACCGCGGATTACCGCGCCAGTGGTCACCTGATTCGCGTGCTGGCGAACGGCAACCGCATCAGCTTGCCCATCACCATCAAGGCGCACTGGTTTCCCGGCGTGCTGCGCGTTCTGATGGAGATTGCCCCACCGCCAGAGGCTCCTCATAACGCGCGCACCCGTATCCTGCTCGAAATGCGCCCTGGCGGCCGGAATTCGATCCTGATTGCGCATCCTGGCGACAAGGCGCCGGCCTCACTTCTATTTGACAAGTGGAGCGACGGCCCTCTCGGATCGGAGTTCAGCTACGAAGACTTTCTCGAAGAGCAGTATTTCTGGCCGGGCCAGACCGTGGTTGAAGAGACCAAATTCGGTGCCCGCGATTGCGACGTTGTGAAAAGCACGCCCGGTGTGACAGACCGGACCCACTATAGCGAGGTCCGGAGCTGGCTCGACCACGGCATCGGCTATCCGGTTTATGTGGAGAAAACACAGAAAGAATCGGGAATAGTGAAGGAGTTCACCTATTTCGGCCTGCGCCATGAGGGCGGCGTCTGGTCGGCGCACCAGGTGGAAGTAAAAGTACACGGACGCGACGGGTCCACCCTGCTCATCATCGACCGCGGCAGCGCAAAGGCTCATCTCACCCTCGGCGATTTCAGCCCCTCGCACTTGACCCATTTTCAGGATTAACCATGCACCTGCTCCTCTGGATCGTCGCTTCGGCCGTCGCTTTGATCGCTGCGGGATTTCTCTATCAATGCATCGGCGGGCATCGCGACCGGCGGCGTTTTACCGGCTCCGGGCGCTCAGTGACGGTGGGGCCCGGGTGCAGGTTCTATCTCCTTGAAAAAGGTTCGGGCGGCCCCACTGTGCTCTTTGAAGCCGGCATTGCGGCCACCAATCTCAACTGGTTTCACATCCAAGAGCAGGTTGCCGGTTTTACCGGCACGGCATCCTACGATCGCGGCGGCCTCGGTTGGAGCAGCCCTTGCCGCACTGCTCGCACCCCCGGCAATATCGCCGAAGAACTGCATGGCCTCTTGCAATGCGCCCGGATCAAGCCACCGTACATTCTGGTCGGGCACTCCTTTGGTGGCCTGGTCATGCGCCGTTTTGCGGTGCTCTATCCGGGAGAAGTGGCAGGAGTTGTGCTCGTAGACCCCATGCGTTGCGAAGAATGGCCGCCGCTCGACCCTTCGCGGCAGCAGGCTGTCGATCTTGGCAGAAGATTGACCCGCTTCGCCATCCCGCTGGCGCGCTTCGGAATTATCCGGTTGGCGGTAACCGCCCTCTTCCGCCGCACGGGCCAACTCTCAGGCCAATTGGCAGGCACTGTTGGTATCGGCGGTCGCCATGTGCTGGAACGGATTAAAGGCGAGGTTGGAAAGATGCCTAAAGAGGTTTGGCCCATCGTCGCCGCCCATTGGTCGCGTCCCAGCTATTACACCGGCATGCGCAACCACCTCGTGGCCGTTCCCGATACCGTGAGAGAGATGCAGGATGCCGAACCAATCCACGACATTCCCGTAGTCGTGCTCACACCGGGGAAATCGACGCCCCTCTCGGAGCAGCAGCTTGGTTGCATCGGCGACAACGTGCAACAGGTCATTGCCCAGGCCAGCGCGCATTGGATTCATCTCGACGAGCCCGATCTGGTCATCGAATCAATCCGTGAGATTGTGGCGGCTACCGCATCCGAGACCGTCGAAGCCGCAGTCTGATCGTTGAAAGGTACAGGCTTCAGCCCGTACGTAAATGCGATGAAATCGACGGGGCTTTAGCCCCTGAGGGAATGTCTCTACTGCAAGGTAAATGTGTTCAGAGATTCCCTAACGCCTCTTGCCCGATTTAGAAACTGCCTTCTTCCCGGCAGGCTTGACTGGCTTTGCCTTCGATTTGGCAGCCTTGGGTTTCTTCGCGGGAGCCGGCTTTCCTTTTGCCGGCGCGGATTTGGCCGGCTTTTTCTTGGCTACGGCCTTAACGGAAGGCTTGGCCTTGACCACCGGTTTGGCCTTCGCCTTGGCCTTGACGGGGGGCTTGGCCTTCGCTTTGACCACTAGCCTTGCCTTAGCCCTGACCACCGGTTTTGCCTTAGCCTTGATGGGCTTCTTTGCGGGAGCTTTCGCCTTGGCAGCCACCTTGACCGTCTTGGCGGCAACAGGCTTCGCCTGGATCACCGGCTTGGCGGCTGGCTTCACCTCAGCCTTTTTGGGGGCAGGAGCCTGCGTCTTGGGCAGAGTCTTTGCAGCCTTCGTTTGAGCGGCTGCCTTGGAGGCGAGTTTTACGGGGACGGGAACCGGTTCGTGCTCTTCATCCTCCAATTCATCCTCGACATCCTCCGCAATCTCATGGTCCAACTCCACCTTGGGCAAACCCAGGCCCAGATCGATCTCATCATCGCCGCCGATATCGTCCAGGTCATCGTCTTCAAGGGCGATCACGGCCTCCTCGTCCTCATCATGGGCATGCTCTTTCAACTTCGCTTCAGTCACACGCTTGGCGCGCGGTCTCTTGATGGTGACCACGGGCGGCGGGGCGGGAGGCGAATGCGGCTCCAGGAAAGCGCGCATCTCCTCCGGGGTGGTCAGACGGCCGTCAATCAGCTCCAAAAAGATGGACTGCACAATCTCTGGGTACGCAGCCAACTCAGGGGTAATACGCATCTCCTGCATCAAGGCGTGCGGGATGCGCTGGCGGGCTTCAGGCCACACCTTCAGGAACAGGTTGAAGCGCTCTCGGACGGCTGCATCCCTGCTTGTAAATCCAAGCCAGAGTATCGCTTCCGGGTCATAGCTCATGAACAACTTGAAGCTGACCGAGGGGATGGAATTCTTCTTTACAAGCAGCACTTTGGCAAATCCGGAAGCTAATATGTCGAGGCTGTTCCACTCCTCGACAAACCCCGGACGCAGCATCTGTTTCTTCAGAGAAGTCAGTTCCCTGGAAGTGAGTTTGGCGGTCAACAACCGCATCTGCGCCGCGGACATATCGGGATGGATTCCCTGCAGCAGAAGCTCGACCGCCAGATCGTGCAGTTTCCCCAGCTTCTCTTCGTCGGCCTTGGCGGATGTCCACGCCGGGAAGATGTTTTTCATCCAGCCTTCGGACTCCAGAGCCCGCAGCACTTTGAGCCCCTCTTCTTCATGGCCAATCTCTTCCAGCTCCTGGCTGCGCGACTCGGCAGAGAGGAATTCGATGACTCCCTCATTCTTGGCGTTCTCGTAGCGAACCTGGGTCTTGGGGTCGAGTTCCCATCCCAACCGGGCACGGTACCGCGTGGCGCGAATCAGCAGAGAAGGATCCTGAAGGAATCCGTAATTTGAGATCAGGCGAAGCGTCCGGGTCTCGATATCGGCTGCACCGTTCAAAGGGTCCATCAACAGCCCATACGATCCCTCGTTCAGTGAGATAGCCATGGCGTTGACGGTAAAATCCCGGCGCCGCAGGTCATCGTGGATTGAAGCCTGATGAAAGATCGGCTTTCCTGGCTTGGCAAACTCATTCCGATGGGTGCTGACGACATCTACCCGGACAGTCCCTGGGAAACACACATAGAGGGTGCGGGAGACCTCGTCTTCGCCCCAGGCCTTTCCACCTAGTTTCCCGATTATTTTCTTGAGCTTAAGCGCATTTCCATGCACCGCAATCTCGAGCTCGCGCACCGCGTGGCCGCTGGTCAGATCGCGTACGGCGTCGCCGGTAAGGAAGAGGATCAATCCAGCTTCACGGGCGGCATCGCGCATCTGGTGCAGAGCGTGCTGCTGGTCGGCCGTCAGCCGGTTTTCCAGGAGATAGATGTAATCGGGCATTCCGTTCCTGCTTCCGCCGTCTATAGCCTTTGCCAAGTCTCTGATCTTGTTACCCTTACAGAACAAACCGGCATAGACAGCATCCAGTACATTAACACAACCTACGTCGATTTACTAGAGCATGTTGCACCGGTTTTGCGGCTTATTCCGTTCGCGAGCCTTGCCGCGCCATGCGACAATCCAGAGCGATGGCCTCCGCACGCAAGCCGGTGATCGTACGCAGCTTCTCCGGGGAGTGGTTTGCCGGATACGCAGGAGCCGGCTTCGACCAGAATGCGGCGGAGCTGGAGATTCTCGACCTGGCCGGCAAGGTCTTGCGCATCGGCTGGGAACAGGTGAAGTGGGTCTGCTATGTGCGTGACATCCCGGCCCCATCTTCTCAAACAGACCAAACCAATCCCGAGCGGCTCCTGCACAAACGCTTCTCCATCCGGCCCCGGACTCCGGGCATCTGGCTGCGCATGACCCTGACCGATGGGGAAGAGCTGGAGGGACTGGCCGCCAATGACCGCTCCTTGATTGAGGGCGCTGGCCTGCTGATGACCCCGCCCGACACGCGATCGAATACGCAAAGAATGTACGTGCCCCGACAGGCCATTCAAACATTGGAAGTCGTGGGCCTGATTGGCGCGGCAAGCCGCAAACAGCCCTTCGCTGCCGGCCAGCGCGAAAAGCAGCCGGAACTCTTTCCCGCTGAGCCATAGACGCGTTGTCAAGGTTCCCATGAATTCCGGTACAATTCCATCGATGAAACTTGGTGAGTTGGCAAGCAAGCTGGGCGCGGAGCTGCGCGGTGACGCGGAGCTGGAAATCACGGGTGTGAAAGGGATTGAGGAGGCCGGGCCCACGGAGATCACCTTTGTAGCCAATCCTCGCTACACCGCATTGGCGCGCACTACACGAGCCGCGGCCGTACTGGTGGAGCCGGAGTTTCAAGAGATTACCGCGGCCACTCTCCGCATCAAGAACCCCTATCTGGCCTTCTCCCGCGCCCTGGCGCTCTTCTACCAGCCGCCAACCTACTCTCCCGGAATTCACCCCACGGCGGTCATCAATCCCAGCGCTGAGATTGGCGAGGGGGCGCACATTGGCGCGTATGTCGTGGTAGGGCCTCAGGTAAAACTGGGACCGCACGCCACGCTTTTGCCCCACGTCGTGCTTTACCCCGGTGTGCAGGCGGGTAGCCACCTCTTTGCCCATGCTCATGCGGTCGTCCGAGAAAACTGCACTCTGGGTGACCATGTGACGCTGGAAAATGGCGCAATCGTGGGCGCGGACGGCTTCGGATTCGCAAAAAATGAGGAAGGGCATTGGGAGAAGATTCCGCAATCCGGGCCGGTGCGGCTGGGCAGCAGGGTAGACGTGCAGGCCAACGCCACCATCGACCGGGCCACCGTGGGCTCGACCGAAATCGGAGATGGAACCAAAGTAGATAACCTGGTTCAGGTTGGTCACGGCTCAAAAGTGGGCGAGAACACATTGCTTTGCTCCCAGACAGGCCTGGCTGGTTCTTCGTTCGTCGGCAACAACGTCATTCTCGCGGGCCAGGTGGGTGTCGCTGGCCACTGCACGGTGGGAGACGGCGTGATTCTGACCGCTCAAGCCGGTATCTCGCACGATATCCCTCCAGGTAAGGTGATCTCCGGCTCGCCGGGCTTCGACAATCGCATCTGGCTGCGGGCCGTCACCATCTTTCAGCGCCTGCCGGA
>Ga0182027_10001562_pt1 | contig 38110 bp, 28 predicted proteins | sample 712E1DmetaG_FD_121300 | JGI IMG/M metagenome (GOLD analysis project Ga0182027, IMG submission 121300) | Permafrost microbial communities from Stordalen Mire, Sweden - 712E1D metaG (Illumina Assembly) | ecosystem: Environmental > Terrestrial > Soil > Wetlands > Permafrost | place: Sweden...
GGTTCAGTGAGCGTGTAATTGGTCGCGCTGGCGCCCGTCAACGTCAGCCCGCCCACCGTTACCCCAATCCCATTTGCCACGCCCGCACTCGCAAAGCTGGCCGTGTAGCCGTTGGTCGATAACATTACATTCGCTACGTCTCCGCCCAGCACGCCGTTCAACACCACATTGTTTGAGCTGATCGTCGCCACCGCCGTCCCGTCATAGGTCTTGTTGTTGGCTGTGATGCCAGATGTAATTGTCAGTGCTGCCTGGGTGACAGTCAACGTCCCGTTCACAAACACAAAGTTATAGTTGGTGGCGCTCAACGTTCCCTGGCTGACGGTTATGGTATAATTGCCGACTGGACTATTGGTCGTGGCGCTGTTGATTAACAACGGCGCGCCCGTCAGCACATTGGTGCCATCGCCATTGATAAACCCGCTGTAACTGACCGTAAAAACCGGATTTGTCGTTCCATACGCCCGCGCTGCGTTGCTGGCTGTCACCGTCAACACAGGAATGACTGTTATGTTCACAACCGCTGTACCCAAGTTGGTCTGGTTGTCATTGGCTTGGTAAACGAAACTGTCACTCCCGCTGTAGTTGGTCGCCGGGATATACATGAACCCGCCGTTGTTGGTCAGGTTCAGTGTCCCGTGCGCCGGGCTGGTCACCAGAACGGACGTCAGGTTCGTTCCATAAACGCCGGTGTCATTGCTCAACACTCCGGGAGCCGGGACGGACAGGGAGGTGTTTTCCGTCAGGCTGTAGCTGTCATCCACCGACAGCAAGCTTACGACCATGTCGTCCACCGACATCGGGTAATTCACCAAATTTTCATAGGTTTCCACATCAATTCCCCCGCTCACCAAGGGGGAAACCACGTCATTGGTACTTAGCACCAGAACTCCATCGTAATAGATGCCTATTTGATTCCCTTTGAATGCCAGTTTCAGCGCGTGCCAATTGGTGCCCACACTCGCCAACGCTACTTGCCCCAGCGACAAGGTCCAAGTCTCCGAACCGCTGAATTTAAGCAGTTCTAGAACATTCGTCGCACCATATGGGGAATTATCCGGGTAAATCCAAACCCCGTAATGAGCCCCCGTTGCCGAATCGAAGCGTCCTCCCAGCCCCCCCCCTCCTGACAACGCGTCTGGAAATCTAATCCGTCCCTGAACTGAATAATCAGCCCAGTTGGTGGCAATATACGCATAGGCATAATCCACCGGCGGCCCGCTCGTACTATGCAACTCTCCTCCGACAATGGCCCAAGCATTGGTGTTAAACTCTTGCCACGGCGGCAACAGCAAAGCTGGATCATTCGTCCGCGTGAAATTATCGGAAAACAGCACCTCGCCAGACGGAATCACCGTGATGGTCACGACGGCAGTTGCTGAATTTGTCTGCCCGTCGCTCGCTTGGTAGGCAAAGCTGTCGGTTCCAAAGAAATTGGTCCCCGGCGTGTAACTGAAACTGCCATTGGCGGACAAGGTCAGCGTGCCATGAGTGACATTGGTAACCAGTACAGCGCTCAAACCTCCACTGCCACCACCCGGCGTATCGTTGGCCAGAACGCCCGGCGCGGCGACGTTTAGTATCGTGTTCTCGTTTACACTGTAACTGTCATTTACCGCCACAGGCGCGGCCATAATCGCCGTTACCACCACATTATCCACCAACATCGCGTAAATGGATGTATTCTCATAAGTGTCCACACAAATTCCACCACTCATGTAGGCATCCCGCCCGTCAAACCCGTTGTCGGTCACATCTATCTTCAGGCCCCCATCATAATAGACCTGTATTCGATTCCCTTGGAATATCAGATTCAGCGTGTGCCAATTCGTGCCCACCGACGGCAAACTTACCTCGCCCATTGCCGTCCCGCTCCAGGTCGTCCAGTCCCGGAATTTAATCAGCATCAAAGTATCCCCCCCCCACGGCGATCCGTCTGGATAAACCCAGGCCGCATAGTGGGCTCCGGTCGTTGGGTTCAAACGTCCCCCAAAACCTCCACCCCCAACTGGTGCCACCGCCGGAAATGCGATCTGCCCTTCCACTGAGTAGTCAGTCCAATTGCTGTTAATATAAACATGAGCATAAGTCGGCGAAGCGCTCGTGCTTTGCAACACCCCGCCGGTTATCAGCCACGCACCATCCTGCACAATCCATGGCGACAGTGTTCCCGGATCATTGGTCCGCGTGAAATCATCAGAAAACGATGGATCATTCGTTGAAGTCACGGTAATGGTCACCGTCGCCACACTACTGTCAGCCATGCCGTCATTGGACTTGTAGCCGAAGCTGTCCGGTCCGCTGTAATTGGTCGCCGGCGTGTAGGTAAAGCCGCCATTGGTGCCCAGACTCAACGTGCCGTGCGCCGGCCCGCTGACCAGCACCGCCGTCAAATTGCTGCCCACACCCACGGAATCGTTGCCGAGCACACCGGGAGCGTCAACGGTCAGCGCAGAACCGTTTGTAACAGTGTAAAAGTCATTTTGGGCTTCGGGACTAAGGATATAGTGTGCCTCCGCATTGGTAACCGAAGTCCCAACCAGGATTTTGATCACATGGTCATTGGTTCGATAACGGCTCGGGCCGGCCGCAACCCCGTTGGTGAAAACTTGGAGGCTGGAGAACGAAGAGCCGGGAATGAAAACCTCAATCGCCGTCTCAGGATCGCTTGCGCCAGTGATGGAGAAGGTTGCCACCGACTGGATCCCGCTGTTGGTGAAGCCGGGAACGATTGTCGCCGTTCCCCGCCGCAGCCACCAGTTGTAAATAATTCCAGCATTCGCAGGCCACAGCCGTGGATGGAGGTTTGTGTTCAAGCTGTAGATGACGTACTCTTGTTCTAGATAGTTGTTTGCCCACCAACCGTCTGAGGGTGCAGGTCCGCCGGAGGACGAACTATGCGAGTAGAGGTTGATTAATCCTCCAAGGTTGTAATAGAAGTCAACCAACGCATGAACAGTCTCAGTCGTGTGCCCGGATTCCAAGGCTTGCGCGACCGTCGAACCTACATACCAGTCGCTCAACGGCAGGCTTAAGAAGGAATAACGCTTGCCGGATGTCTGCGTCGAGAGCGTCCAATGTGGGAAGGGAGTGAGCTTTTCCTCGCCCGCCGTTACGACACCCAATTGCTCCAAAACATCCTTCGATCTCTCGCGAGTGGAATTGAAGGCTGGCGATACCCAATGTCGCCGACCGTCGCCGTTCGTAAGACCAGACAGCCATCCTTCAATGTCCAAATACGAATTTGATATGGACGTAAAAGCATATGCTTTGCCGTTGGTGTAACCCATAGAGGAGACATCCACATCCAAGACTTCGTCCGGCCCCCAGTGCCAGTACCAATAATCCGCGGGGGACGAAAGTATGTAGGGGTTGGTCAAGCCTCCATTATGCGAGCTAATCGTCGCGCCATAGAGAGATGCCGCCCGCCTCAGGCTGGCAATCTCGTTGGTTTGATCTGTGTAACTGTAATCCTCCCGTAATTCACCGGTGCAGAAATAGTAGTCCCCGCTGGCTCCATTCGTATGCTCAAACTGTGCGGAAGCCTCGCATTGATTGATCAAACCCGGAATGGCCTCCAGATCGTGGCGAATCTCCAGCGCCGCATCGTAAGGGTACGGCCACGGACTCAACTTGGGAATGGGCAATTTTGCGGACTCAAATGCCCATTCGATGGCGTTCCGGAAAATTCCATAAGCGTACATGCCGGAATCGTTTCCTCCGTGCCCAATCAACGGTTGTATCGCCGCGTAGTAAATGAACTCGCCCTTGCCGAATTGTTTCACCAGCAGGCTGGGATGGCTGTCTCCATTCGCGATCACCGAGGCGTCACCCGCTTGAACCTGCCATGCCAAATGCACGGTGTTAAAAGCGAGACCGGGAGAATCTCCAAACGGGATGTCCTCGGCATAATTAGGCATATACCACTCGAGGACACCACTGGGAATATGAGACGCCAGACGGTGGTCGTTGAGCTTTGAAAAGGTGCTGTTTACAGTCCAGTTCTCAAGGTCCGGGTTGACCATATGCACGCCCAGTTCATTGGCAAACGCAAAATCACCACGTGTCGTTCCATTGGTGTTGCGGGTGAAGGCCGATGAACCGACAAACAAGAAGCCGCCCGCCGCAACATAGTTGGTCAACTGGGCAATCTCATCGTCGCTGATCGCCTCCGAAGCGAGGCTGATGACGATGGGATATTTCGGCGAACCGTCGGTGTTGGTCAAAACTCCCGCAAGGATGTTTGAGTCGCCCACAACCGTAAACGCCGTGCCGTCGGAACGGAGCGCCTCTTCAACCGACTCCGGCATGACAAAATAATGCCAGTTGCTCACCCACCACTCGAAACCCGTCTCTGGAGGCGTCGTAGAGGCAGCCGGCATGTTTTCCAACGCCCGCGTCAATTCGGAATCGTGAATAGCCACGACTGGTTGCGTCGCCCGAGCCAGTGCCGCGCAACAAACACACAGGATTGTGACATATACGATTTTCATAAAATTGTGGCAATCCTCGTCCGTAAAGGTGATTGACCAAATCCTCCCCGCCCAGCAGTTGATATTTTACGCCAGTGGCATAAGAAAAGCAACCGTGCGATCGTTGCCGGGAATATGCGCCCGGACGGTTGGTTTTGACTCCTTTATAAAAGGAAATTTAATGATGGCGGGCTTCACAAATTAACCAGAAATCAATTACGATCAGGAGTCGAACATCCTGGGAAGCCACAACGATTCCGTGCCAGATCAGCATAATTGCGGGCAAGTCTGATGCGCAAAAAAAGAGGCTGGGGAATCAGGCGCCGGAACAGAAGTTTTGACTCCGATTTATCCAGCCCTTCCTTCTTAAGCAAAGAAAGAATCCTGCACTTGCCAGGGAATCCACTCTCCAAAAACTCGCCCATCAGCGAAAAACGCCGGCATCGGCGTGCGGCCTCCGCGACGGTCCTTTCAAAATCCGCATTCCCGATCAAGCCCTGCGATCTTGCCTTCTCCAGGTCGAGCAGGAACGTCTTATGCATGGTCTCCCGGTTCCTGAAATTACGCCGGAGCCGGTCTTCCTGCTGCTCGAGACTTTTCAGGTCCACAACGCGTTTCTTGTTTCTGATGTACACGTTTCCCCCGTGCAACCGGTATTTGACCAGCGGCTCATTGATATAAACCAGTTTCCCGGCCAGGATGGAGCGAAAGGCCAGCACGTCATCCTCGTGTATGACGTCTTCTGGCAGGCCGCCAAAGACTTTGTAGAGGCGCCGGGAGAACGTATGCGTACAGCCAAACACAATCGGTTCAAGTGTCCGCACAAATGCCGTGGGATCCACTTCCTGCACGGCCAGCCGTTCACTGTCGCCCGCGCATTTGTTCTTGAAAATCTGCTCAATTCTCTGGCCGCTCTCATCAATCTGGATAAAGTTGGAATGGATCGAAGTAGCTTTTCTACCCGACCATTCCCAGGCTTCATACACAGCCTGGGTTCGTTGGGGCAACGAAACGTCATCTCCCGCCGCACCCACAATCAGTTCCCCGTGCGACATCTCCACCACCTTGTTGACGTGGCCGCCGATCGATCTCCGAATTGGATTCCGGTTTAATACGACCTGATGCGGACCGACATAGGCCGCCGCCATTTCGCGCATGATTTCAAAAGTCCGGTCCTCGGAACAATCATCCGACAAAATAATTTCCAGCGGCGAATAGGTCTGGGCAAATGCGGCCGCGACAGCCTCACGAACAAAGCTCTCTTGATTGAAGGAGCAAACAACGAACGTCAGAAGCGGTCTGTCACCCGGTTTAAACGTCATAATTTAATGCCTTTGTTCCAGTTGAAACAGCGCCTTGTCCCAAAAGCTGAGAAGGGATGCTTTGCGCCGGTTGTAGTAAAGCTGGGTTTGCTTGGCGGCAGTCCAGCCAAAGACTTTCCGTAACCACGCGTACTTCCACGATAATCGGGGAACTTCGAGTCGCCCACCGAGGTCCACAGCAAGCTGTTCTGCCTGCTTCACAAGGTCAGGCCTCTCGGGATAGAAGTAGATCAGAAATCGTTGCAGATATTTCACAGAGGCCGCCCGAACCCTCTCGCTGTCCTCCACCGCACGAAGATGACCAATGTGTAACTGCATGGAAAGGAATTGCGCCTCCAATTTCCGGTCGGACTGGCCCACATAGCTTAGGGTGCCGAGACCTCGGCGATAAAACACTCGAGCCTCTGGTACAAACCGAATGCCATCGCTCGCCAGGATGACTCGGCTGAAATATTCTCCATCATCATCCCCCAACAAGCGGGTATCCCAGGGCCCGGCGGTTTCCGTCAGTTCGCGACTGACCAGCCAGGTCGCCGTCTGCATCCAATCGTTTCGCTCGAAATAGCGCAACAGCCATTCAACGGGCACCAAATCACACCAGACCGACGTGGGAGAGAATCTGGCTCTGGATGGTCGGTAGATGAAGTGTCCCCAGGGGGATGACAGCAACGTCCGCTTGTTCCTAGAATCACCCAACGCCTCCAACTGCTTCGCAATTTTATCGGGAGCCAGGAGATCATCGGCATCCAGCCACTGGATATAATCCCCCTGACAAACTGAGAATGCCTTGTTCCTTGCCGCAGCTGCGCCCTGATTCGGCTGGGTGACAACGGATACCTCCTTCGAAGCGAATTGCCGCGCAACCGCCAGCGTTTGATCCCGGGACCCGTCGTCAACGATGACGATCTCCTTTCGTTCCCACGTTTGTCCAAGGGCCGACTTCACCGCGTCCGCGATGAACGGTTGAGCATTATAGGCCGGGATGAGAATGGATACCAACGGTTGCATGCGCTTTTGAGCTGCAAATTCTGATCCTTGGATCAAGCCGGCAGCTTTCCAGGTTACATCATTTTACGGCAATGTGTTTTTATTATCATCTTCGAGTTTTCAGTCCGCTGTTTGAGCGGAGGGATGGAAAAACACCCTGGCATATACATAAGCAATTGCTTCACCAATGACCTCCCGGACACCATCGCTGTAACGCCACCAATGCTTCGCATCGTAATCCGGACTGGGAACGGCAATGATGCCGACCTTCACGTTCTTGCCGAAAGCTTCTTGAAAGAGAAGCCGTGTGCGGCGCGCGTGCGTGTTCTCGGTCACAACATTCAGGCTGCCGACGGCCATCTTTTGTTCGCGGAACCAGTCGCGCAAGGCAACCGCCGAATAGTATGTCCGGTCCCGGCCCATTACGTGCGAAGGAACCATCTGCACGGATTCCGCTGGAATTCCAGCTTTCTTCAACTGCCCTTCACCCACGTGCGCTGATGTGTCGTAATCCGTCGTGTAACCGCCACTTCCCGTCACCGGTCCGCCGGTGGCATAGATGCGAGGATAATGGCCCGTCTTGAATTCCTCGACGCTGGCCGCGATGGCGTAATCATGCGCCCAGCCTTCAACAACGAGTACTCTTGTATCCACGCGATGCGTTACAGCAAGGAAGGAGTAAATGTTCACCAGCAGTGAACCGGCGGCCAACAAGACGAACAAGGCCAGAACGAACCGACCACGCCAGGACAGCCCCCAACGTTCCTTCCGCGTCAGCATGCCCCAGACCCTCTGTGGCGGCATGCCCGGAGAGGACTTTGGTGCCGGTGCGGACGAAACAAAATTTGCCGCCACACTACCCTGACCTGGAGATTGTTCAGACTGCATTAGATGCTCCGTGCTTCAAAACTGAAAGTAAATGAACGGCGCCGAATCGGTTGCCGCCAGGCATGTCAAAAGCAGCGCCAAAGTCGAATAGGCAAGAATCCGGTATGACACTGAGCGGCTGGGTATTTCCTGCGCCCAGAGCCGGTCTTTCTGCACCAGCAGATGCACCAGGAACACACCCGCCACCGCTGGCAAAATGTAAGGTGAAACCAAACGCATGCCATCGTGGTTCCACGTCACCAGTCGGCTCAGATACTGGGTGGCGTCAGCCCAGGATCTGGCGCGGAAGAAAATCCATCCCAGCAGCACCACACCAAGCGTCAGCAGACGGGAGAACAGAGTCCAGGCAGTCTCAAACACCGGACGATCCTTCAGCAGTGATGGGAAGTTCCATGTCTTCCACATTCTGTGAATCGTCAGAGAGACCCCGTGCAGCCCGCCCCAGAGGACAAAATTCCAACTGGCGCCGTGCCACAACCCGCACAGCAGCATTGTGACCAGCAGGTTTACATAGGTGCGTGTGGTCCCCTTGCGGCTTCCACCCAGTGGTATGTAGAGATAGTCCCGAAACCAAGTGGAGAGGGAAATATGCCACCGCCGCCAGAATTCCGTGATGCTCACGGCGCTATAGGGCATTTGGAAGTTCTCCATGAACCGGAGCCCCATCATGCGTGCGCAGCCAATGGCCATGTCGGAGTAGCCGGAGAAATCACAGTAAATCTGGACGGCATAGCCGAGCACACCTTGCAAAAGGGTGAATCCATCGTAGTTGCCCGGCGAGCCAAAAATAAGATCGATATTCGGCGCGATCTGATCGGAGATCACAAGTTTCTTGACCGCACCCATGGCGAACTGGGCGAGGCCGGTTTCGAAATCAAGTATCGTAGCGCGTATACGCTGCTTAAATTGCGGCAACAGGTCGGCGGCGCGATTGATGGGGCCCGCCAGAAGCTGTGGGAAAAATGCCACAAAAAGCAGAAAATCCCGGAGGCTGTGACAGGGCTTGATGTTGCGACGATACGTTTCAATTGTGTAAGTCATGCTTTGAAACGTGAAAAAGGAAATGCCCGCCGGCAGAAGAATATCGTAGTGCCATCGGGTCAGATTGATTCCCAGCAAGTTGAACCCCCACCACACGTTTTGAAGCGCGAAATTTGTGTATTTGAAAAAACCCAGCACGCCCAGATTCGCCATGATGCTGACCACCAGCAGAAGCTTGCGCTTTCGCTGGTTCTCAATTCGTCCCAATCCCACTCCGACGAAGTAATCTACCAGGGAAGTGAACAGAATCAGGAAGCCGCAAGGAATGCTCCAGCTCATGTAAAATACATAGCTGGCGACCAGCAAGAACCACTTCTCCGCGGTAAAATTGCGCAGGCAGCTTCGGACCAGCATCACCACCACGAAGAAGAAAACGAATTCGAAAGATGTGAAAAGCATGAGAATCGTCCGACTAATCAGTGAGAAATCCCCAGAGCCTTCAAATGACTCACCAGGGCATCTGTGGCGATCTGTTGGCCGAACATGTTCAAATGCACGGTGTCATAAAAAAGATCGTTTTTATTCAGGCCTGGCAATTGGTCCAAGCGGATTACTTTCACCTGCGGACAGAGTTGTTGCACATCGGCTAGCGCTTCTTCAAACTCACGCATCACGGCGGAGGTGAGAAATTCGTGGTGATAGAGGGGAGGCACCGGCATTACCACCAACACCGCTTGGCCTTGCGTTTCAGCCCGCTGCAACAGGCGCACCAGCGCCAGCTTCTTGGGCCCGTTGAAGGATTGTTTGTCCTGGCAAGCGACACGCAGCAATGCCAGACGCCTTTGGGATCGGGCATCGGACCAGTCACTGATCCTCTCCTTGACTTCCGACTTGCCCGTGCCTCCAAACTTCGGAGCGTCACCGGCATCCGTGGCGAAGGACATGCCAGTCAGTCTCTGGAATTTGGCCCGGATCCCCACCATGATACCGTCAGACCGCCCTATCGTTGGAAAGAGTTTTCGGGCGAACAGTCTGGGGTATTGGCTGAGAATCCTTTTGTCTTGTTGCCAATCGAGATCACTTTTCCGCAAATCCCGGATTGTACGCCCAAGCGGCACGATGTCGGCACGAAAGTCACAAAGAAAGAATTCGTTCAGATCGTAGGGGGAAACAACGATGAAGGCACAGGTCGCATCCGGCGACCGGCCATGCAGCATCTCCCACTCTGCCGGAGAAGAGCCGGCTGTGGCCCAACTCTCAATGGCTCCATCCAGCCCTTCGGAAATCCGCGCCCAATCCAGCCCGTCGTAGGCAAGCGAGGAGCCGTGCAGAATGGCTGGCGGTTTCATGTTATCCGCTCCGTAATGCTGGTAACCGCCCCACGTTGATTTTATCCCAAGCCAGCTGACCGCAACGTGACTTACTACGGAGCAGATCACGACTGACACACCCAAGATGAACACCAATTGCAGCTTACGATTCATCACAAAACTGTTCTAAATATGGCTCGTGACGGTGCCCACTTGACCGCGCTGCCTGATACTGTGGCTGCGAATTGAATCCTTGCCAGCGCCCCTGCTGGCGGTGCGGGATCAACTCGACCACTGAACTGATTCAAGAACTGCAAGTCGTCTCCTCCCTAAACTCAGCCACGTCGGCAACGGCTTCCCCGGTCTCCCCTGCAACGATCGGGCGCCTGCTTCCCGGAAATGTCATGTACATCAAGATAAACAATGCCCAGAAATGTTCTGAGCAACGCAAGAATGAAGTTTCAGTAAAGTTATGCACCACCACCATCAGCAGGAATACAATCCTGAAGCTTGCCCAGTCGTCATCATCACGCTTCTCCCGGTTCGCCTTTCTCACATAGGAGACAATAACGAACAAGAGCAAGACGAGGCCGATTAACCCCGTTTCCACAAACGTGTCCAGGTAGCCGTTATGGCCTTCGTTTACGTCGCCTACGTTGGGGAACTCATGGTGCTTGGACCAAAAGGCCCCGTAACCAACACCTTGGATGGGGTTTTCCCAGGCAACACTGCGCACCCCGTCCCAGATATCAGTTCTCCCGGTAAAGGTCGTGTCACGGCCCATCGATTTTACACCAAACGTCGGAATCTGGCCGCTGATGGAGATGTACGCCAGCGCAACCGCCAGCACCAGAGTAAAACCAGCGAGGCACGAGTATAATCGGTTCGCGAGATGTCGGTTCAAGACTATTAACCCGAACAACATTGACGCACAAAGCATGATCGTGGCGATTGCCGTCATGGAACGATTATCCCCCGGCCCCCTCAACAGCCAGCCGATGAGAAGAAGAAGCAAGACTTCGATGAAAGTTTGGGATTTCCACGTCGGCATTTCCCTTCTCTTCCACCTTTTGATGATCGTCCAGATCAAGAAAACCGCACAAACGAGACACAACCGGCCAAGTCCGTTCTTCGCCAAGGTGGCTCCCATCCAAAACATCTCGCCATTCCAACGGCGATACTCGACTCCCACGCTGGGGTAGTATTTTACAAGCACTGCCGACAGCGGAACCAGAACGTACACCGTTCTCGAAAAAATACTTTGCAGTGTCCGATTGGGATCTAGTTCGGTTAGAACAACCAAAGCCATGATCACCGATCCAAATGCCCTGGCCCATTGTTTGATCGAATCGAACGGCTCATCGGACCAAAGGCAACTTACCAGCATGTAACCCAGCAGCCAGACCAGCAAACTGCCTTTCCTTAGCTGTGTCTTCCAGTCTAGCTTCCTTTTCCTGATAATCATCAAACCCAAAACAATCATTCCAACCAAGAACAATCCATCTTCGGGGCTATCCTCGATCACTCCTTGAGGGCTTAACCAGCGGCCGATGGGTCTGGAGGCAAAATAGAGCACCCAAAGGGTGGGTATCCAGGCGGCGCGCGAAACTGTGTTCGCCTGTTTCTGCTCGTTCCGCAACAGATAACCGACGAACACCAGGCAAAGGATAAGTGCGAGTGGCGCCAGCATGAGCGTTAAGCCTGGGAAACGGCGTGTGGATAAACCGGCCAGCCGCCTTCGTAAATCAAATGCTGGCGGGTCTGTTTAACCGCGCGAACAAATGCCGCCGATCGAACAGGTGACAGTACAAGGGTTTTAGATGCAAAATGAAAATCGTGCATGGAGACTCGCGCCATTTACTGCCTCACGGCTCGACCGGCGTCTGATCGTGGTGGATCGGTTCCGAAACGGCTTTCGTTTTGCGGTCAGTGTCCGATTGATTCGCCATTTTGGGCTGCTCTTGGTCCACGATATCGCCGCCGCGGCGCAGTCGGACCGCGAGACCATAAACCAAATACTTGAGCGGATGGAACGAGTACTTCCACATGTAGCCCTGCATGAGTTGTCCCCCGAAACGTTCCTTGAACATTTTAAGCCCTTCCTGCTTGGAACCGGGCTCGGGATTGATTCGGACACCGACAAAGTCGTAGCGCTTGACTCCCAGCCCGCGAAACAACCGGATCGCTTCCCAGTGAAGCAGGTTCATTGAACCGGTTTCCGGTTCTGGAATGCTGCCGCCGTAAACATAATAGGCCGAGTGCCCACTGAAAGGAATCACTGTGCATCCCTGCACCACGCCTTGATGCTCGGCCACAAAAATCTTCACGTTCTCGCCGAGGCCCAGCACCATGCGTTTGAAAGCATCATGGCCCATAAAACCCAGAGCCGATCTTTTGAACGTGTCCCGCACCAATCGATAGGCTGTCTCCATGTTTTCCACTCCGCTCCTAATCTGCACACCCGCTTTTGTCGCGAGGCGAACCTTGCGACGATGACTGGAGTTGAAGTTCGCCAACAGCGCCTCTTCCGGCTGGCTAAGATTGATGACGTACGTGCCATAAGGCGCCGCGATGGCGCCATCCGGATAGGTGCGGAAAATCGTGTTGGTGCTGGGGGGGATGATCATGTCCGCCCCGCTCGCGCGGAAATATTCCACGACGCTGTTCAAAAACGATTTCTCCTCCTCAACAGTGAGATCTCCCCCGAGTGGAATGGTATCAACCCGGAAACGGACCATCCGAAAGACGGCCTTGCGAACGACGGTGTAAGGCAATACACAGCGGAGCCTGTCCTGCTGGTCAAAACCTCCGAGCCATCCGTATTCATCACCCACCGACTTTAAAAACGGCTCGGATGCGTATATCGAAAGCTCCGGACGCCAATTAATCGGCATTGGAATGGCCTTCATAGATTGCTTCACAAGGCGGAAATTAGGAACGGGCGAGTGACCCTTTCTTCGGCTTTTGCAGAAGCGGCAACGCCGGCTTCTTTGGCGTAGCGCAGGTATCCCCCCAAAGCAGCCAGCATCGTTGACTGTCCCCAGTGGATCGATTCCAAGTTGTTTGTCCACAATTGCCGTTTTTGATACCGAAAGGCACCATTCTTCTTCTGCATGTTGTCCAAAGTCCATTGCAGCACCGCGTCGGCCACGCGACCGGCTTCGGGGAACCGGATGCGCAACTTCGAGGCCGTCTCAATTGCTTGGGCTGCACATTGGATGTCGAGAGGATAGGCCTGGTCCGGGTAGTATTTCGGTATGCCATCGGCCAGAAAAAAGTTGTTTAGCCAGAACTTCACGCTCAATTCCAGCGACCTCCAAGGCACGATTTCTTCACCGCCAATTTCATGCCCGAGTAACAGGCATTCAATGTTATAAGCCGTATGGAAGTTGTCGATCCAGTTCCAGCGCTGGCCAACGCCGTAGTACCAACTACCATCCTGGTTCATCTGCGCCAGACTCCAACGGTAGGCTCCCTGAGCAGTTGCCGCTGCGAGGTCACCCCCAAAGTAGCGCCAACTCCGCAGCAGCGTGGCAGCACCCAGCAGGCTCGAATTATGTATCAAGGCCCCCTGGCTCGTAACCGGTGTATAGCCGATGCAGCAGCCCGTCGGATCTTCATTTCTTGGCAAAGAAAAGAGAACGAACTCTGCGGCCTTTTGCAGTGCGGCCAGAAATTCCTCTTTCTTCGTGATTTGATAGGCAAGCTCGAAAGCCTCCGCAATGTGGGAAGTCCAAACAACCGTGGGCAACCCCGCCGGCATGTAGCCCCCCCGGCTGGCAAAGTCGAATGCGTTGCCCCAGGACAATCCCCGAAAACCCTCCGAGGGATTCCTCAGCAGCCACTCCAAACACTCGTTTGCGTGCCCAAGCCATTTCGCGTCGCCGTTCCAAAGGTGATAGAAAAGGTATCCCCGCGCAAAAAAACCGCGGGCCTTGGCGCTTTCCAGCTTCCGGATGCCCAAAAGGGCACGAACGTTGATGGGAAGGAGTTCGCCAACCTGGACGAATACGCGCTGTAATAACAGGTTTCTCCGGCTTACTGCCCGAAGAAGTGGTGAGCTTAGAAAATCGTCGAACTCGTATCCGCGGTAGCTTTCTTTTAAGAGATGGCGATGCAGTTTGAGAAACGCGTCATTCGCTTGTTGCGCCGGCAGAAGCGATTGACTCATAATCGATCGGGCGGTGGAATTCATTGAGGTATCTGACTTTGAGCCCTTTGGGAGACATCTTTCAGGTTAGTTCGGCTTTGTTGCGTTTGGTTTCCACCGTGGCCATCGAGATAATTCATCGCCGCGACTATGCCTTGGGCGGCTTTCTCGAATGTGTATTCCCCCGCGCTGGCTTTGGCTGCCTTCGAAAATGATTCCCACATTTCATGGTCTGAAAGCAATTTGCTGATCGCTATGCACCACACTTCGACATCAAGCGGCAGCACGTAACCATTGTATCCGTTCAAAACCAATTCGCCTGCAGCCGCAGTCCATTCGGTCGTCACGGTCGGAGTACCTGCAACCATCGCTTCATTGAGCACAACGCCCCAGCAATCGCCTGCGGTAGGTAACAACAACAGTTTCGCTTGTGCGTAATACTCCGGCAAGGCATCGTGCTGGATGAAGCCGGCAAAAGTGCAGTCCACACCATGTGCTTCGAATATGGCACGCATCTGGGTTTTGAGCCGATCCTCCCCCTCGCCCAGGATCAACGCGCTGCACTTTCCCAAACGTTCTTTGATGCGGGCACAGACTTCCGCAAAGAACACGACGTTCTTCTCAGAAACAATTCGCCCGGCGAACATCACATCGAAACGCCGAATCACCTCCCTGCCTTGGAGGCGGCGCTGAAAGTAATCGTTATCCGCGCAGAGCGGACTTAGGAACAACTGCTCCTTCACTATGCGACGGTTGAAATGTTCGAACATTGCCAGAGTCTGATGGCTGACGCCGACGAATGCGTCTCCAAACCATCTGTAAACCACGTGCCGTGCCAGCCTCTGCAGCCAGTTGATTCCCCGGTCGCGCCCCAGCCATGTGTCTGACATGAGAATTATCTTCGTTCCCAAGATTCTGCACAAGACTAAGGCCAGAAGCACGGTGGGATCCTTGATATTCGAAAAGATCAGCGCAATCCGCGGGCGATGGCGAATGAGGAATGATACGATCCCGGGATTGAAGAAACGCTCCTTGCCCCCGATGGCAACGGTAATGGCCGGCAGAATTGTTTTCGGATGACTCCCCAAAGGCACATGCCAGAGCCTGCGCTTTTCATTGTTCTTGCAGTAGACGACGCCGAACGAGTCGCTCAACTTCCTGTGAACCTTCTCAAAGATCGGTTCCCGCCAGGGAGTCGGAATATCAGTGACAATAAGATACTTCATCGAAAAGCTTCTTTAAATTGCTCTTGATCAAAATCGATGAGACCGGCCCTCAGTACCAGTACAGTGCCAGTCTCCTTTTGACGCCCCGGACGATCATCGCGGTATATCCAGTAACCTGTGACCAGTTATCAACCTGCGGCAGGGTGATCAATCGAGGATGTACTTTTGCTTGATAGTCTTAATTCCACAGGCGGCCAGCAGCCGGCCTAAGTGATCACAGTCTTTGATCAGGTACCGCATGAAAACGTGCTCTCCTAACACATAACAGAGCGGGAGGCTAACAGTATAAAGAGGAACCGCCAGCAATGATGCAACCAGTTTTCGTCCGCGGCCAGCAGGATGAGCCAGGGAGACTTGACCTCGCAAGAGAGCGCGCCGAAGCATGAATCCGCGACCCCACCGAACGGGAGGAATGACCTCGTATATAGCTGCTTCATTACACCAAACGAAAAGATGGCCTCTTTCAATCATCCGGCGAAAAAAATCGAGGTCTTCGCCGCCACTCCCAAACTCGCGCCTGAAAGGGCCATCATCCCCGAGCAAAATGGCTCTTTTCAGCAATACGTTCGACGTTGGGCAGTTCCACCACTCAAGTACGTGGCCTGTCGGATGCGCCAGCCTCTCATAGAATCTGCCCCGTAACAGCCATTTGGGTGGCTCACGATCGAAAAAAGGCTTCACAGGCCCTAACACACCGTCTGATGCGTAAGTACGGCACGCTTCCAACAGGTTAAGCAGCCAGTCCTCTGAGGGAAACTCGTCATCATCGATCAAGGCGACAAACTCCCCGCGCGCATTCTGCAATGCCTTGTTCCGAGCCAGTGCTATGTTCTGTTCCGGCTCGCAGTGATACTCAACGGGAATTTTGGAAGAACCGCGAAACTTCACCACTGTTGCCTCGGCTGAACGATCACGGTCATTGTCCGCAATGACAATCGAGTAGGTAAATAGATTGTCAGTTCGCAGGCACTCCAACTTGCCCAGCAATTGCTGCAGTTCAATGGGCCTGCGAAAGGTGCATACGCAAATACAAATATGATCGCAGCTAGGCATGCTTCATGAACAAAGCCGGTCTAAGTCGTTGGGGGATTTTTGACAATCTGGGAGAAGATGCCATCCATGATCCGCGCGGTTGTCAGGATCTCCCGATAGGGAATTGGCACGGCAGCCGTGCCCTCCACCGATCGATAGAACGACTCGATAAGCTTCTTCATGCCATAATCCATGTGGAAGTCCTTCCTGATGAATTGCCAGATGTTGCGCCACGAGTTGCGCCGGTATTCGGCGGCGTAGGCGCGGGGAGCCAGGAAGAACCGCAGGTAACTCTTGTACCCGGTTTGCCGCACCGGGATGAGCATGCGATTCGTGCTGTCGGCAATCAGCGAAGCCTTCTTTCCATAAAGGCAGAGATGGTTGCTGCCAGCGCCGAACTGGGTGGAAAAGGTAAAGCTGGCCGTTGTGTTTGGGCCGTCACAGATGATTGCTCGCAACTCGTCAACTATATCGGTCTGCCCTATACCGGTGAGGTAAGGGCTTGAAAAGGCTTTCGCGATGACCGTCGGCTGGCCACTTGGCAGGAATTCAGCAACCTTCGCGACGCCGTGACTGATCAGGTTGTGCAACAGTGATCCCGGCAAGGACCTTATCCAGTGGGTCTGGTCGCCCAACAAGGCCTTGCCATAGGTCGGATCATCGTGACCGAAGCACTGCACACAATCCAAATGAACTGGAGGCCCCCCAAGAAAACCCTGCTTCACCAATTCGCGCATCCGGATGGCTTCCGGATTGAACTGGAGGTTGTGTCCTGCCGTCACATTCAATCCCTTCACCTCCGCCAGATCGAGCAACTCCTCCGCCTGGGCGGCGGTAACTGTAAACGGCTTTTCTATATAAACATGACAGCCTGCTTCCAGGCAGAGTTTTCCCAACGGAAAATGACTCTGGGCCGGTGTGGTAATATGCACGACCTGCGGCTTCACCGACCTCAGCATCTCCGAAACATCCGAGAAGCTATGCGGCACATGGAAACGATCCGCAAGCTGTTGCGCCATCAGCGGTTCATTATCGCAAACTCCGACAAGCGCGCACCCCGCAATCCTCCGGATTTGCGCGACGTGCTGGTCGGCAATCATGCCACAACCGACGAGCGCAATTTTAAGCACGGACGCCCCCATTTTTTTGGTATTCGAAATACCTCTGTAGCGCCTCGTTCATGGGCACTTCAGGTTTCCATCCGAGCTTCTCCTTGAGTTTCCGATTCGAAAACTGCTGCGGTCTCCAGTCAAATGCACAGGAACGCCGGTTGAATACCGGCGGAAGTTGTCCCTCTGAATACCGGGAGTAACTCTCCCAAAGAAAGCAGCCAAGGTAAAATAGCGAATAGGGGATGGGAATGGACCGAAACCTCCGCACTTCCCTTTTATAGCGCCTGAGGAAGGCGCGGCTTGTGGGAAGATCGTCATCCACCACATTGAAGACCTCCCCTTCCACTCCCTTTACAAGGCCAGCGAGTACGATCGCGTCGGCGCAGTTGTCCACGTACGTGATGGGAACGCGATTGCCGCCTCCCAAGTGAAAAAACACTCCGAACGTATCCAGACCAACAGCGCCCGGAATGGCCTTTTTGCCAGGACCGATGACGATGGAAGGACGTACCGTGACAAAAGGGATCCCATATTTGCCGTGGTATTCTTCCACCAGCTCATCTTGCTTGAGTTTAGCATAGACATACGCATCGTATCTCTGCTCAATATTACCCTCGATTTCACAGCTTTCGTCCAACACCGCGCCCCGTTTCAGATTCAGATTGGAATAGACGGCGAATGTGCTGACATTCACCAATCGAACCAGGGTGCGCCCTGCGAGAACCGCATCCAGCAAGTTCCTCGTCGTGACCACCGAGTTCTGAAAACATCCGGGAAAAGATTTGCCTCGACCAGTCACCAGGTGAAATATCACCTTGGCACCCGAGACTATTCTGGCGCAGTCCTCCCGGGACAGTAGATTGCCTGTAATAATTTCCGTCCGTGCGTCTGGATAACGTGCCAAAACCTGCTTCAACGCTGCCAAATCACTCGAAGCTCTTACGGCGCAGCGTAAATTCTGAAAACCCATGCGCAGCAGCGAGTTTGCAACCCGGCAGCCGATAAAGCCTCCTGCTCCGGTCACAAGCACCGGATCGTTGGACTCCAAAATCCAACTCTGATCAGATCTTTCCATTTTCAGGTATTTGAACTGGTTCCCGTATTGCACTTCAGGAAACCAAGGTCAAAAAGCAAAACCGGTACTGACTCTAGACTTTGCCACTGCACGTTTGTTTTCTGTCCTATGATGATGAGCAGACTCGCGCCCGGAGTGGTCGGCACGCCTGGAACAAGCCCGTCAACTTTGCCGGAACTTAATTTCTGGCCATCGCCCTGAAATCAGGTATGACGCTATTGAGTAACGGTGATGCTTTTTGAATCCGTCTTAACTTGGCCCAATGTATTGGTCACAGTGACCGTTACCGTATAGGTTCCTTGAGTTGTGTAAGTATGATTTGCGCTGGCCGTATTGCCGCTGCCGTCACCGAAATTAAAGAAGAGATTGGTCGCCCCGCTTGCACTCCCTTGGGCTTGAACCTTTAGCGATGCGGTCTGCCAGACGCTCCAAACGATCAGAGGGGCTGAGACAATTGGCGGCACGTTGATATTGGAAACACTACCGCCGTATTCATACGCACCAATGTCCGGCGCGGACCCCACATAAGCGAGTGCGACCCCCTGCCCGTTCGTCCACGTTAGCGAAGTGTCCACGGTGATTTGACCTGACGTATAGTTCACTGACGTTATCCGGGCGTGCGCCGTTTGACCTTGCAACTGGATTTGGTCTCCCGGCACCATACCGTAACCATTGTAGAAGTATCCCGCATCTGCCAAAGTGAAGGACGTTCCCGAACCGCTTGCACTGGTTATCGTTGTGAGGAAACCTCCGGCATTAATGCAGGGGCTGTTGGTTTTCAGGTGAAAATCCAAGCTCGTCTCGTCAAACGGGCCTCCCAACACCACAAAGCCGTCAAGTAATGTCGTGTTTGTGGCGGCGATGTTCACAAACAGCGGGTCGCCATTCAAATTATTAGTCCAGTTCTTTGTACTACTTGCAGCGAATCCAGTTATTCTGTTGGTGATGATTGTATTTGGGTGATTACCATCATGCCATGTGTCAGCCCCGCTATTGTAAGCAAAAAGGTTGTTTTTCAGGATATTGTTGTAGCCATTGTCATACGCAGCATACTTATCGTCGTCTAAAATTGCGCCTGTTGTGTAATTAGTTATTTGCATTTTTGGGCTTAGGGCGTTCCAAGCCAGCGTGTTATTGTAAATCCTGTTTTGGCCGCACGGCCAACCGGATTTTGTGGCAAACTTAATCCCAATGTTCTCGTTCCAAATGCATGTGTTAAATCGCACAATGTTGTTGGAACTGGAACCTTCTATTCCGCTCGCGCCATTATTGGCGAGTGGCTGGCCCGCATAACCACAGCGATTGTACTCGATCACGTTGTTGATTGCGCCCGACTCAAGGCCGATATTCCTGTGGCCGCCATACTGTTTGTATCCTGCCTCCCACATCCACGGGTCGTTGTGACAGTAATTGCTGCGGATAATGTTGTAGGGACCACGCAAATCGAGCACTGAGTGCCCGCCGTGGTAGAGTCGGTTGTTTTCGATGAGGTTGTATGAGGTGTAGTCGCCGTTGATGGTGTCGGCGTCACTTCCGATTTGGAACGGGTCGGATACATCGGGATAACCGCCATCATGAATTTTGCAATGGTGAATCCAGTTGCTCTGAGAGTTGTATTGCATCAGAAGCAGGTAGTTGAAATTTGGCATGTAGCCAAAGTCGCAGTAGGCAATCTCGCAGTTTGTCGAGTAATATATTTCGCAAAGTCGCGAGCAATTTGTGGCGGTCAACCCAATTAACCTGACATTCTTCAAGTGATAGATTCCAAACAGTGCATAGGATTGGTTGTTAGCTTGGTTGTAGTTCGCAAACACCGGCGTCTCACCCGGATAATTGCTGACGGTGATAGAGTTTGCCGTTGGAACGAACCAATACCCACTGCCCGAAGTATAATCGTAATACCCGCCACGCACGTAAAGCACATCGTTTGCGACCATGACAGTTGCTGCCTTGTACAGGGTTTTCCACGGCGCACCAATATTTCCTGCCGCATTGTCGTTTCCATTGGCGGCGACATAATAGGTCGTTGCTTGGCCGGAAACAGCCAGAAGGCACAACAAAACAATCGTTCCGAAGACAATTGAAGGAAACGCTCCTGTCCAATTACGGCGTGCTGCTGTCGGAAATTGCAACATCTGGCTAGTCGGAACTGGGAATGCTACGGAAACTGTACGCATCCAAATCTCGCTGGACTTTGTTTTCATATAAGTCTTTCTTTTGTAAACACTTATGCTTTAAGAGCAATTCTTGGTTTTTCATCTCACGGGCCAAGTTTTCGATCACTCTGGCAGCGCCAAATTCATTATTTAGCGGTTACCGTGCCAATTGAACTCGAAATAATTTCGAACATTCGCAGCATCATACCCGCCGCTCAACCTCGCGACCACTAGGAGTTTCCTGGTGCGCTGGGCGAATCTCCTGACTCAATCCAAGGCAGTTCAACAAATTCATTTTGGGTCTAACGAAAAATGCGGTGCAGTCGAAAAGGTGTCGAGCGATTGCCGGTCGAAATTTGCAAACGTTCCAAAGCCGAAGCTTTCAGGACGCTGCGCCACATATGCAAGAAATGGCTGAAAGCTCCACTGGTTAAAGCGCGTGAACAGCTTTGAATGACCGATGAGGACAAATGACAACTCTCCCTTCGCGCTTGCGTATTTGCATGCTGCCCGGTTCAACGCAGCAATCAATTGCCGTCCGGTGCACTGATTAAAGTCCGCTTTCCAGGCGTGTAGTCGCGTCAGCATCGAGATTTTCTTTATGACTTTGGTTGTCAGTGTCGGACGGACGGCTGCCGCATCGCCGCCGTTGCGATATTCGGTGGCGATAGGATGGTTTCGTGTCATTAAAACGCGTTGCACGCGGTTGGGAGTAAGAAATGCCCCAATCCATCGGGGTTCGCAATAAATCGGCACCTCCACGAGTTTTCCTGCGTCATTGTGCCGATTTATATTATCTTCATCCACCAGCCACGGCACGAGCTCACTGGGTGCGTCCGAGTAATCGAAACCGACAATGCCTTCACGCCGCCCGTGCTTGAAAACCGAAGTATCGATCCGAATGCCATTCTCGACCAGAGCCCGGACAATATTGCGCGAGGGACAAACTGCCCAATTGGCCGCGCGAAACGCGACGCATTCATATGTCGGGGCAACTGGTTTCAACAAGTCTTCCAAGTACTGTTTGCCGATACGAACCACCTCGTTCAACCGTTCCAAAGGCAGCCCGGCAAAATTGTATTCCGACCAGTCCTGCGACCAGCGGCCATTTTCATGACGCGCGTTAAAATAGGAAGCATGAAGATGAAGTTGCACGTCGTGTCCGCGCCGGATGGTTTCACGAAGCTGGTCCGCAATGGCCTCGTAGTGATAATCATCGCGTCCGCGTTGCTCCTTGTATTCCTTGAATTTCAGGATTTCGGCAACATCGGCCATGATGGTGAGCTTCGCGCCATACTCGTCAAACAGATCCAGCATCCGACGTGTCGGCTCGACCATCAATTCATATGGACACCCCTCGCCGTTGCCGTGAATTTCGTAATCAAGTGTGAAGATGACGTTAAGCATAGCCGCCATGCCGCGCCGCCCGAACTACGCGTCCAAGCGTCGAATCAATCCCGTTCCAAGAGGCTGTTGACAATCCGCCCCGCCGTCCGGCCGTCCCAAAGGGGGGGAACCTCACCAGCTCGTTTCGTGTTGCCAACGGTGTCCGCGATGTCCCGCCGCAGCGTCTTCAGGGAGGTAAGACGATTGCTGCCCACCGAAATAGTTATAGGCCGTTCTGTGTTTGGCCGTAAGGTCAGGCACGGCGTTCGGAAATACGTGGTCTCCTCCTGCAGCCCGCCGGAATCGGTCAAGACGAAGCACGCCTGCTCTGTCAGACAAAGCGAATCGTGATAACCGATCGGATCGAGAATTTTTAATCCGGCCGATTCGCTCACGGAAATCCTGAACTCGGACAACATTTTTCCGGTGCGTGGATGCATGGGAAACACCACCGGCATCTGACGCGAAAGTCGGATTAACTCGGCCATGATTTCACCCAGGTTCTCTTTGCGATCCACGTTCGATGGACGATGCAGAGTCACATAGACAAAGGCCTTTTCTCCAAGCCCAAGCGTTTTAAGGATATCCCGCCGGCGCGCTTTGTCCAAATTCTCCACGAGCGTGTCGATCATGATGTTTCCGACCAGCCTGATCTTCTCGTCCGGAATCCCTTCCCGTTTCAAGTTCTCATTGGCGTCTGCCGAAGGTGTAAGGAGCAGGTCTGCCAGCGCATCAGTCACGATGCGATTGACTTCTTCGGGCATGGTGCGGTCGAAACTCCGAAGGCCGGCTTCCACATGCGCAACTTTGATGCCCATTTTTGCACAAACCAAGGTGCAGGCCATCGTCGAGTTGACATCGCCGACCACCACAACCCAGTCTGGTCTCTCCTGCTCGCATACCGGCTCAAATCTCGCCATTACGTTGGCGGTTTGAACCGCATGGGAACCGGACCCGATTCCCAGATTGATGTCCGGAGACGGAATGCCAAGTTCGCCAAAGAAAACATTGGACATTTTCTCATCGTAGTGCTGGCCCGTGTGAACAAGCCGGAATGCCAGCCGCACACCGTCATGCTCCCCTTTCCCGTTACGCGCCTGGATACACTTGATCAGGGGCGCCACTTTCATGAAATTGGGCCGGGCGCCAGCGATAATAAGCAGTTTTAACTGTCGGCTCATGGGCTTTCTTTAATGAAATACTTCCAACGCAGGTCAGTTGCGGCAGTCCAAATTGATGATGTTTTCGACTTGTTCCAGTATCTCCCGCAAAGCCTCTTTTGGCCCGGAAGCCGGCAGATCGTTTTTGTTCCTGGGTGTAAGAAGGATTTTATTTTGCACGTCTTCGATGCTCTCAATCAACGTCATTTTCCCCTGACTTTGCAAGTGGCGATCTACAGCTCCGATCTTGCCTCTGAAGATGCTGTACACCGGGACGCCCAAAGCGGCCGCCTCGCGATTCATCGTTCCTCCGCCACTCACGACCAAATCGGAATGCCAAAGAAGGTTTAGCCCATCAACCGCCTCGTTGGGAATAACCACTTTCGAATCCTTGAACCATTGCGGCCAGTTAGCTTTGATTTGGGTTGCCTGTGCTTTGTTGCGAGGCAGAAGAACAGCCTTCACACCCGGAGTGCGGAATACCCGGTCCATGAATTGCACGAAGAAGGTTTCGCTCTCAGGATTGTGATAATGAGCTTCGTTGGCCGGCGGACGAACGGTAACTATTACATTGTTATCGTCCAAATCGAGCTGCCGGCGAAGAGCCGGGTCAGGACTGAACTCCGGCGCGTAAACGTCTTCCTTGATGCCCCTGTACTTTCGGATTCTCTCCTTTGCCTTACAGTGCAAACTCTCGTTGAACAGCACGTCGGGGACAATTTCCCACCGGGGCCGCAGGAGCAGCGGTGTCTGCGCGTGTTCGTAATCCATTATCATCACGGTCGGGATGCGGAGAAGGTTGCACAGGAGAATTTGGGAGCGTGAACCATGCGATAACCCCATAATCGGTTTTTCCCTCAGCACAAAGGGAAGCAGTTGCAGGCTCCGCCATACCAACCCCAAGACCTTTAACAGCCTGTTTTTCCCGTAATGACGTCCGACTTTCCTATAAACGAGGCCGGATTGCGTGGCCAGTTCGCAGACCTGAAACGCGTCTCGTGCTGTCAACACCACCTTGTAACCGCGCTTCTCAAGCTCCCTGATGATTGGTTTGAAAAACGGCACATGGGGGGTGTTATCCAGATCAATCCAGATTCGTCCGCCACAAAGTGCGGCATCCTGAGTCAGGGGTAAATTGCCGGAGATGGAACCAGATGGGGAATGACTCATTTCGGATTTTGCTGGAAATAGTGAAGCGATTATAAGTCTGATCTTTTGCCTCAAAAGAGAGAATTTTCCCCATTTTGACAATACGGAAGAGAACTGCTCCAAAGAACGGTCCCCTCAGGTGTCGTTCAGAAATTCCTGGTGCAGTTTAGCCGGAACGTAGGAATGCGTTTTGTTGAGAACGGTGGTTACGTTGGCTTTCGACTCGCCAAGCAATGAAATCACCTTTTTGGCGACTTCCTGATTGGTCTTCTCCGATTCGATAACGAGCAATACCATGTCCATGAGCCTTGCCAAACGCGGCGTCATGCTGGTCTGAGTCACTGCCGGCATGTCAAAAATGATATAGTCGTAATCGCTGGCTCTAAGTTTTGGGATTAAACCCATTAAATGCTTTGGCAAAACGCTTGGCAGATTCTCACCCGTACCCATGGGTTGAGTGGCAACATACAGGTTTTCCTTGATCTGCGCGCTTTTCCTTGCTTCCACTTCCAAAACAGCATCCACCCCGCATCCCAGTTTTCCTTTATAGAATTGTTGTGCCGCTCCGCCTTCGACGTTCATATCCACCAAAAGCACGTTTCCGTCGCCGGTTTCCGAGAGTGAAGCCGCGAGACCGGTGGCCACGCTGCTCACGCCGGCCCCCTTGTCACAGCTGGTCACGGCGACGAGCTTGGGATTGTGGGTCACATTTTTGACTTCGAAATGCACAATCAACCGGTCCCGCAGCCCGTCGCAAAACGGGCGCACTGGATGTTGCCGGTTCCATGGTCCCAAGGCGGTGTTTTCAGAAGCATCTGTTCCGGCGGTCTCGGTCAGCAGCAAGGGGTTTTTACCTTTTAATTTTGCCAGCGGCTGACCATTTTGAGCGAAGTCTGGAATTGAAATGAACAGGGGCAATCCCAGCTTCGCCTCGACTTCCACCGGGCGTTTAAGAGAACGATCCAAAAACATCTCAATCAAGAACGCCAATCCCAGGCCCGCGATAATGCCGCCGGCGGCCAGCATGGCGGCCATTTTCTTTAGTTTCTTCGGCCACTTTTTAACCGGCGGCGATGGCGATTGAATGATGCCGATGTTCGGGGCTTTTCCGGCGCCGATCATCGTGTCAATGCGAGCCTGTTCCAGATTGCGTTGAAAATATTCCAGTTCAGCCTCCTCGCGTTGCGCTCTTTGTTGTAGTTCCGAAATGGTCTCCCTCGATTCGTCTATCTTTGCCGCGTCACTCTGAATCTGGCTTAATTGCGAATTAAGGACCTGGATTCTTGTTTCCAGTGCCGATATCTGGGCCGCGTTGTCCGACAAACTTATGGCCGGATGGTCTGCCGCTCCCAAAGAACCACCAAGACTTGTCAGCCGGGGATCCTCCGTCTCAAGTTTTTTTTTGGACGCCTCATTTTCCGCAATTTGCGCGTGCAAGTCTTTGATGGGCACACTTTGGTCGGTGTATTGGAGTAAAGTTCCTGTTCCCTTTTCCGAAGCAGGCCGAGCCGCGCGCAAACGTTTCGGTATTCATCAACCTTGTCGTTGGAAATTTCTGCCACAGTATTTATTGATTTCAACGTCGCCGACACAGCGTTCGACATTTGTTTCAACACCTCCCTGCGTTCGACCAGCTCGGCTTGGGCGGCAAACAGTTTGTTGCGAATTTGCGATACCTGTTCGCCATAGCTTTTATCAGCCGCAGCAACAGAAAAGACACCGGCGGTGCTTCTTGCGTTTTTAAGCTCTTCCTTGGTTTGGGCAATTGCCTTGAAAAGCCGGTTGGTTTCCTGAATTGAAAAGTCGCCAAACATCACACTCCCCTGGTGAATTTCAGCGTGTTTCTTAAAGTATCTGACTATAATCTCTCCAAGAACAGGCTGCACCATTTCAGGGTCGGGATGCTGAAAGGAAACTTGAATCACACTGCTGCCGGGAGATGATTCGGCGGTCAAGCCTTTTACAATCAAACCGGCGGCCGCATTGGTGTTGTTGCCTCCGCCAGCCTTGGCCAGGATTTTTCCCGCGCCTAGGGTCTGCACCGCCTCCATTACCACATCCAGGCTCTGCAAAATTTCCATTTCAGTTTGAATGATGCTGTTGCCCCGTTCATTCAGTGACACGGTGTTTTCACCATTGCCGGGCGGGTTGAAAGATTTGCCCTCCACCACATAGAGAATATCCAGTTTGGTCTGGGATTCGTATATGGGCGGTTTGAAAAGAAGCAGTGCCAGCGCTGCCAGGATGCCGGTTGCGGAAAACAACAGAATTTTTCGCTGGTGCCGGAAAAGCGTGAAGTAAATGTCTCCCAAAGACATTCCTCCTGTTTGTGCGTCTGGCTGTTTCGAATTCATGCCGAAGAAGACCGGGTGGGACTCGCTTCAACTTTTCAGCGGGAGGGTTTTGATAACTCTGGCTGGATTGCCTGCCACAACCGCGCCGGCAGGCACATCCTTCGTCACCACGCTGCCCGCGCCAATCATGGCATTCTCACCGATCGTGATTCCGCAAAGCAATGTGGCCCCGGAACCGATTGAGGCATGCCGTTTGACCAGTGTCGGGATGCAAGTCCAATCTACATCGGTCTGTAATTGCCCGCCATCATTCGTGGCGCGAGGGTAGAGGTCATTGGTGAAAGTAACATTGTGACCGACGAAGACCCCTTCTTCGAGCGTCACACCTTCGCAAATAAAAGTGTGACTCGAAATTTTGCAACGATTCCCGACTTTGGCGCCTTTTTGAATTTCTACAAAAGTGCCGATTTTAACGTCGTCTCCAATTTCACAACCATACAGATTGACAAACCCGTAGATGCGAACATTTCCACCCAACTTGACGTCCGGAGCAATCCGTTGGAACGGCTCCTGCGAAAAACTCATAGGGTTGAATTTGAAACCGTTCGCCGCGTGCGAACCTGAAGTTTCAATCGCAGCTTTCTGCCGGCCGGCAGGGAAGTTTTTTTCTTTCCGATGCCCAAAGTTGATATGCGTATGGCGGATTCGGGAATCGACGGCGTCCAACCGTTGCCATTTTCATGACCGGAAAGATTCACTGAGGCACCGCCCCTTTTCAGCGATTGAGAAGACGCCTCCAAAATGCGGACCAATTCAAGCCCTTGTTTGCCATCCGTCAAGGGGGTGGTTCCCTGATTGATGGAATCCAGAAAATGCTGGCATTCGGTCTTTAACGGTTCCTCTTGTTTGATGTAAGGGACGTGAACATCCCCATAGTGATAGGCATAGTGGAACTCGGCGAAGGTGTCATAGTGGGGCGGTCTTTCAACCCGCGTGTCGAAGACCCGGATTTTCTCGAGTTGTGAAACATCATCATAAACGATCATTTGTTTGCTGCCCACAATGGTCATTTCCCGGATTTTTCTCGGATCAAGCCAGCTGCTTTGAATGATGGCCGAACGATCTCCAGGGAAATTGAGCCAAATAGTTGTCACATCTTCCACACCCGGCGTGATATGCGCGCTGCCCTGGCAGTTGATGGTGACCGCTTCCTTTTCCATGATGTGTAAAACGATGGCAATATCATGGGGCGCCAGGTCCCAGGCAACATTGATGTCCTTCTGGAAAAGTCCCAAGTTTAGGCGCCGCGCACAAATGTAACGAATTTCTCCAATATCGCCTCGCTGGACGATTTCCTTGATTTTCCTGACCGCCGGCGAATAAAGGAAGGTATGTCCCACCATCAGCACCAATCCCTTTTTCTTTGCAATATCAATCAGCTCCTCACATTCCTGGGATGAGGCCGCCATTGGTTTTTCGATAAAGGTGTGCTTGCCGGACAACAAGCTCGCCCTGGCCATTGGGTAATGCAATTTGACCGACGTGGCGATGATTACCGCATCAAGGCCGACGCCGTTGAGCATGTGATTGTAATTCGTTGCTCCTTCGACTTCAGGGTAAAGTGACTTGAGATGTGCGAGGCGGTTTTCGCTGACATCGCACATCATCTTCAGGCTGCAATCGGGAAGCGACCTGAAATTACGAATCAGATTGGGTCCCCAATAACCACAACCTACAACGCCGACTTTTATTGGCTTTGTCATATTTATAGGTTCAATTTTGTTTCTTTTCGTATCCAGACATCTTCGCCATCCATAGCATGAACTGCACCAACAAGAGATGCTTTCTTAAAAGAATACGACTCCACGGGACGATTGGAATAGCTGGTTTTTGAGCGAACTGGAGCAGGGGAAGTTTTTCTGGCCCGACGTGTTTCCAACATTTGAATTATCAAGGCTGGAATCGTCATGAGGATAATTTTCAAATCCCACCAGAGGGTTTTGTTTTTCGCATATTTGATGTCCAATTGAATCATTTCCACGAAAGTGGTCTTGTTTTTCCCGCTCACCTGCCAGAACCCGGTCAGCCCCGGTGCGGTTCCAAACCGCTCCTTTTGCCATGGCAGATATTTGTCATATTCGTATGGCAAACATGGGCGTGGCCCCACCAAACTCATTTCACCCCGCAGCACGTTGATCAATTGGGGCAACTCATCCAAAGCAGACGCACGGAGGAATAGGCCAAACGGGATAATCCGGGGATCACCCCGCGAGTCCATTTTGACCATCGGTGTATTCGAATTCATTAAATGATGCAGGTGCCCCTGATGTATAGCTGTGTCCGCGTCAACAAACATGGTTCGAAATTTGAAACACATAAAGCGCCTGCCCAGGTACCCAACGCGCTCTTGCATGAACAAAACCGGCCCGGTGGAAACGCTGCGAATCAATAAAGCTATTAATAGCGCTAGCGGAATCAGGAATGGCAAAGCCAACAAGATGAGAAGAACATCCAGCGTCCGCTTCCCTCGCAAGTTCTGCAATTGAGACGCTTCAGTTGAAAAATCCATAGAGAAGGAAAACTAAAACAAAGATTAAAAAATGAGAATGAAAACAACCCTGGCGGGACGATTTTAAGGCAAAGCTCCGCATTTGTTCGCTGGAAACAATTCCAGCAAACTCCAAGCCTCCCCTATATCCATTGCCCTTGTTTCCATAATTGCCCGGTTTCCACAGCTGGAAACCTTTTAAACGGCAACTTCAATTGACACCAGCAACTGCAAAACTTTTCGAAGCGGGTGCCGCCAAAATCGGCACCAAAGTCGCTACGGTATTTCTTTCATTAACGACCGAGCTTTCATTAACTTCCGCAGGCGTAGGACGCCCTAAAACATCAAGCAATACCTGAACGCGCCTTCTGGCCGGCATGACACGCAAGACAAAGGCACGCATTCCGCGAAAGGCTCCATCAACCACCACCACTTCATCCCCGGGTGAAAGACGATCCTCAACCGTCAGGGGCTCTTCTCCCTCAAAACATTCTTTTAACTCCTCAATCACCGCATCAGCAATCTTCGGAATCCGGCGCGCAAAATGCACGACCGTACTGATCCCGCTGGTGCGCTGAATTTCACCCAGCTTCTCCTCAATTAAACATCGGAAAAATATATAACATGGGAAAAGCGGCTCACTAATGTGCATCACACCGCGCCGCGTCGCCCGCTCCATCCGCAACCGGGGATGGAAAACCTCCAAATTCAAATTTTTCCGCAAATTTGCCGCGGCTATGTGCTCGTGCTTGGGTTTCGTCCGGGCGCAATACCAAGCTGGAGATTCGATATTCATCTTGAATTGGAGCGGCGTTAAGCAAACACCTCGTGCCATTTTATATCGCCAGCCTTCAAAGCGCGAGAATGATGGAATGAAATCTGACCACCCAGCGAACAGACGGATAAATCCGCGTCGGCTTTGTTGCTGGGTTGAATCCTGACACAATAAACGTTTTTCATATCCAGTGTCATTTAAACCTCCATCAACTCCGATGGTTAAACATTCTTGTGTATATTATAAAATCTCCAGGAAAAGATGCAACATATTTCGTCTGATTCGTAACGTGTTGGTGATTAATGCGCTACGACAAAAACAAGCAAAATTCTGAGCGATTTTAGGCTACTGAGAGTCGAAATCTGACAAAAAATGGGACAGAAAGGACGGGGCTAATTAAAAAACATACACCGTCCCGGAAGAACGAGACGGCCAAGTTCCCACTCCAACCCTGCAATCCCCGACCATAAGTCATTAAACCGATTTCCCCAACATCACCAGACCGCCGGCCATTTATCTTGTGTCTGTTTAACACCAAGATGAAACCCAGATTCGTCCTGATAACCCACGGGCACATGACTTGCGATTGCACTGCGCAACTTTGCGATAATGCCAGCAAACAGCAAACTCACCGCAAAAGTATGCAAATATGTTTTATGCATGCCTCGGTTTGAGCATTCGCAATGCCATCATGGCTTTGTGCTGTATTATTGTTGCCTGATCCGCAATTTGCGTCTTATAATAGTGCAACCGTGTGTGATTTTTGGTCAGTGTCGGCGCTCCATCAATCCAGTCTTGACAAATTAATAAGTATTATTGTTTAATAATATGCCAGCAATAGCAACCACGCTAATCGTAAAGACACACAGTTCTTCAGGTGTAGGAACGAATACGGCGGTCACTGTTTCCGGCTTGCAAGAAGGACAAACCTATTACTTCACTGTTATTCCAACAACACCCACTCAACAAGAAACGCATCCGCGGACAGGCGCGCAATGTCTTTCAACGATCAAGCTTATGGGACGGTGCAAGTGCCTGACTGTGGCCGATTGTTTATCTCTTTTGGATATTGGCGACACTTAACACGCGCCGATGCAAGCTGAACGGATTAACGATTCACGGTCAGCTTGCCATCTGTGTCCACCGTGACATCCGTTACACCAGCCGGAATGGGGCTGGTGGTGGTCTTGCCGCCGGGCCAGCGAATCCAAATTTGAGTGGGAGGTTCCGGACAACCCAGCACCTGCACCACGCTGTCCTGTGACCAGTAACCCGAACCGCCATGGATTTCCCGCGCTGGCCCCATCCGATCTCCAAACATCAGACGCAACGTCGCGCCCACCCCGTCGGGATTGGCTGGCGGCCCGTTCAGCCGTACCCGCAAGCCGGGTTTGCCCAACACGTTTTGGTATAGCTTGGTCTCAGCCCCGTTTTGGGTGACCGCCAAATCCACGCGTCCGTCCCCGTCAAAGTCACCCAGCACCGCACCGCGTTGTTCGCCATAAATCAAGATACCGGACTTTTGCCCCGTTACCGCTTCCAGTTTGCCACCACCCGTCCCGCGCAACCACAAACCCCGGCCGGAGTCCAGCCGGTGCCCGGCATCTTCAATCCGGAACATCATTGCCATCGCACCTGATGCAACCGCAAAAAAATTCTGGCTGAGAAAAATGTCCTCATTGCCATCGCCGTCAAAGTCCCCCACGTTCACGGCAAACGCCGGGGCGATTTGCGCCTCATAGGGCAAGGCCACAGCCTCAAAGTGATTGGTGCGATTGAAAAACACCATGGAGGCCAGCGTCGTGGCCTGCACCTGCTCGGCCGGCTTGGGCAACATGCCCAAAATCTCTTCCAGCGTCGCTTCGGCGTAGGCCTTGTGCGTCGGAAACCGGCCAATCAGCGGTGGATAGGCGCTGGCCAGGGCATCGCGCATCCGGCGGGGAACCTCCACCCGGCGCAACGGATCATAGACCGCCTCGATGAGGTCCAGCGCCCCGCGATCCGAAAAATCCCCGTAATACATCCGCACCGGCTGATTGCTGCTCGCCTGATAATCGCTGTTCAGTCCCCAGTTGCTGGCGATGATGTCCAACCGGCCATCGCCATCTATGTCGCCGGTGGTCACCCCGCGCCACCAGCCGGTGTACCGATCCAGACCCAGGTCCTTCGTGATTTCACGCAGATGTCCGTGGTCATTCTTAAACACCCGGATCGGCCCCCATTCGCAGGCCAAAATCAGTTCGGGATAGCCGTCGCCATCCAAATCACTCCATACCGCCCCGTTGACCAGACCCACCTTCTCCAACACGCGGCTGTTTTCCTCGTCCAGTTCCAGTTGCCCGCCCACGTTCCGGTATATCCGCGAGTCTGCCGCTTCCGGATATCGCCCCGGATTCACCCGCCCACCCACAAACAAGGCCAGCTTCCCGTCCCCATATATATCCGCCACCGCCAATGGCCCGGTGCTGGCTTTGGCTTCCGGAAGGTCTTGTTTCCAAGGGGTCGGGCCAAAACCGGTTACGGACGCGGATGGAGAATGGCTTTGAGATTCGTAATTGTCCCGTCCTACCACCAGCGCCCGGTCATTGGCGCCACGAGCCCAACCCACAATGCCTGTCAGGTCTTCCGGAAAAATGGAAGCTGTCGGAATGTGTATCATACCACCCTTGCCGTCGGGAGTGTAAACACCCAATTGACCGCCGCGACCGCTTCCAATCACCAGTGCTTCCCGCTGGTTGCCCTGTAGGTTGACCCAGGCAATACCGGGACCGTCCTGGCTCAGTTGCCAGGGCAGCAGCGGCTGCCGGACGAAATCATCATAAAATTCCTGGTGATGCCGGTGCGCTATCAATTGACTGACGTCCTTGAAATACGGCTTCACTGCCTCAATCGGTGGTTGGGTTTCCCCCGGAACGGCCTCCGCCTCGTCAACTTCGTAAATGCGGTTGGGTTTTACGTTGCGAATAATACTCTGCCGGCCGCTCCGCCAAGTCACTTCAAGGGTCATGCTTTGGCTCCGGCCCGCCGCAAACACCCGCAATGGATCCGAGCCGGAAAGATAAACGCCGCCGCATGCCACTTCCTGGCTTTGCATTGGCACCGCACCGCCCAGCAGTTTGATCTTCCCGCCGATGCCCTGCGTGTTCGGTGCCAGCCCCTTCAACCGCACCGCCACCCGCGACGCTGAACCGTGGTTGTGATAGACCCCCGCCGCACTTCCAAGCTTGTTCACCACAAAGTCCAAACCCCCGTCATTGTCCAGATCCCCGATGGCGATCGCATTGGGAAGTCCCGGCTGGTCCAATCCCCAGGCCGGTCCCATATCTTCGAACTTCAGGTTTCCCAGATTGCGAAAGGCAACAATAGGGGTCTTCAGGGGTTCAGCCTGTAGGTTGAACTGATAAAGCTCTTCGGTTTTCTGTTCCTGGGCTGACCGCGGCACCGGCTGGCCATCGAGACCTAACTTGGGCGGAGCCAGCATGCCCGCCCGCCGCAGTTTCGAGGTTTTCTCCATTGCATCCGTGTCGTTTACGTCATGGAAATAACCTGTGGGGATGATTATGTCCTCGTATCCGTCCAGATCCACGTCCAGGAAGACGGGTTGCCACGACCAGTCGGACGCGGTCACGCCGGCATAGGCGGCAATCTCTTCAAAGGTGCCGTCGCCGCGGTTGTGAAAGAGCACGTTGCGGGGAATCTGCGGCCGATTATCAATGGTTCCGACCGGGGAACGCGGAAACCCGGAAAACATGAGCTCACGCTGCCGCCGTTGCCAGTCCCGGGCCAACATGTCCGTGACACAGAAATCCACCTGGCCGTCCCGATCCACGTCGGCAAAATCAGCCCCCATCGAAGACAAGCTGGTATGGCGCAATGCCAAGGGGGGACAGGCCCGAAAATGACCCTTCCCGTCGTTGAGCCATAACCGGTCGGGCGTCCAATAATCGTTGCACACGTAAATGTCCGGCACTCCGTCGCCATTCAGATCGCGGAACGCCGCCGTCAGACTCCAATCCCGCGGCGGGCTGGTCAGGGGTTGGCCGTTTTCGTCCAGAAATGCCCCGTTGGTCCAGGACAACGGCGTGAAACGGCCCTTCCCGTCGTTGAGATAAACCAAACCAGGATCGCCATATTCCAGGACAACCCCGTTCGTGAAGACGAAGCGATCCTGTAGAGCTGGAGCCACGTTCAACTGGCCATTCACATTGAATATGTCAATTTTGTCAAACTCCGCGCGATCACGGCGATCTCCAACGCGATAATCAGCCACATACAAATCAAGCGTGCCGTTGCCATCAATGTCCGCCAGGGCCAGCGTGGTCGCACCGTATTTGCTCAACGTGCCGGCATATTGGCTGCAGTCGGCAAACGTCCCATCGCCCTTGTTCGTGAAACACAGCACCCCGTTCCCCGTCGTGCTCACCAGCAAATCCAGCCAGCCGTCCCCGTTGATGTCCGCAAACACCGCCCCCCGGCAGATCCGGTTGCTACAGATGATGCCGGACCCTTCCGTGACCTCCTTGAACTTCATCCCGCCGAGGTTCCGGTACAGCGCGTTGTGCCCGTCCAGACTGCAAAAAAAAATGGCCGGCAGCCCGTCGTGGTAAATATCTCCGATGGCCAGCCCCGAGCCGTTGGCCAGCACCCGGTTGGCGGCGATGGCATGCTCATCCAAGGGGTTGGTGAAGGTGATGCCGGTTTGCTCCGGTGGCAGCAATGTGAAGCCCGCCTTGCCCTCCTTGGGCACCGGCAGTTCCGCCCACTGATAGCCCTTTTCCTGATGCCACGCCAGCTCCGCGGCGCACGGAAGAATCCCCGCCACCCCCGCCAGCAAAAGGAAAGCAAATGTCAAAAAATATCTCATTTCGCGAGAAATTTCTCGGTGTATTTGCCGAGCAGGTCGGCTTCCAAATTCACCGCGTCGCCTACTTTTCGTTCGTGCAGTGCCGTGATTTCGAAAGTGTGTGGGATGATCCAGATGCGGAAACTTTTTTTCTGCACACCCGCGACGGTCAGACTGATGCCGTCCACCGCGACCGAGCCTTTGAAAACGATGTAACGCATCACGTCCGGTGACGCGGCGATGTCCAGCACATGATCCTGCCCCGCGCGTTCCCATCGGATGATTTTGCCGACGCCATCAATGTGGCCGGTCACAAAATGCCCGCCAAATTCTCCATCCGCGCGCAATGGTCGTTCCAGATTCACGAGCGAACCGGGTTTGGCGAATTGCAGGTTGGTGCACCGCCAGGTTTCCTGGAGCAAATCAAATTGGACGAGCTTGAAATTTCCGCGTCTGGCCACTTTCACAGTTGTCAGACAACAACCATTCACCGCCAGACTGCCACCCAACTTCAGTCCGCGTCCGGTGACGCCGGCGCGCACGGCCAGTTCAATGGACTTCGCCGTTGGCTTGATGCGCTCAACAATTCCTGCTTCTTCAACAATGCCGGTGAACATAAAATGGGTCAGGCTTCTTGCCTGACTCCAGATTGTGGAAAATTTTCATCCGGCGCGCCAGAAAGTTCGGCAGTCGGAGACCGGCAAGAGGCCAGTCCCTGGAGTTCGGCCCTGACTGGATAAACCGTGATGAATAAGCCGGCGCCGCCCAGTCGCGGTTGCACACCGAATATCAGGTCTGCGCGGGCGCGGTATTGGCTCCTGATTCCTTATGCTTCCATTTGGCGTGCAGCTTCTCCAGGCACTGGGGACAAATGCCATGGGTAAAATCAGCGCCCGTGTATTTGTGGATGTAAGCCTCAACCTGACTCCAGTATCCCTCATCATCGCGGATGCGTTTGCACCAAGCGCAGATGGGCAGCAACTCCTGCAACGTTTTAACGTGTTCGAGCGCATCCGCCAGGCGCGCCGAAACACGCCTCAACTCCAGCAGCGCCATGATCTGCCGCGACAGGGCCTGTAGCGTCTTCTGTTGTGCGGCCGAAAGCCGGCGCGGTTGATGGTCAACCACACAAAGTGTTCCCAGCGCCAGTCCTTCCGGATTGACCAGGGGAATGCCCGCGTAAAACCGGATATGCGGTTCGCCCGTGACCAGCGAGTTGCCGGCAAATCGTTTGTCCTTTGTGGCGTCCCTGATGATGAAGGGTTTGTCCTGGAGAATCGCATGCGCACAGAACGCAACTTCGCGCGGCGTTTGCTGCTGTTCCATTCCTACTCTCGATTTGAACCACTGCCGGGTTTCGTCCACCAGGGAAACCATGGCGATGGGAACCTCGCAAATATGCGCGGCCAGGGCGGTAATATCGTCGTAGGATTGCTCGGTTTCGGTATCAAGGATGTGGTACTCCTTCAAGGCCGCGAGTCGTTCGGCCTCATTGGTTGGCAGCAGGGCATTCTTCATATTTCAATGGCTTTAATGTGGAACAAATCGCGACCGGCGCCGTCAGGGTTAGAACGGCATCCCCACTCGGGATCATGGCTGGCCGGCCGCGTTGATTTATAAGCTGGGCAAAACATCGTCGTAGTACAACTTATCACAAGTTGCCCCAAATGACAATGTTTGTGGCGTCGGGAGTTTCACAAATTGTGCGTTCGTGCCCAAAGTGTGCTGGCACCATGAATTGGGCGCGTAACGCGTCGCGATTGAAGATGAGAATAACGGCAACGTCGGGTTTGAAGGTTTGAAGTAGTTGACGCCGCGCCGGGTTCAGGCTAAAGCTTCGTAAACGCCAAAACATCCCGGCAATTGCGGAGGACGACACCATGGAAACAATTCTGCCATCCGAGTTCAAACGCCAGATGGTTCTGCTGCTGGATGGCGCTCCCCATGTCATCGAGGATATGCACACCAGCGGCACCGCCCAGACCCGGCACAAACTCCACACCCGCCTGCGCCATCTCACGACTGGCCGCCTCATTGACCGTGTTTTCGCCGAAAACGAGCGCGTGACCGTGGCCCCGCTGGAAACCCGCCGCGTGACTTACAGTTACGCCCAAGCCGACCGGCAGGTTTTCATTGATATCGAGACGTTCGAGGAGTTCGAGTTCAGCAACGAACAACTCGGTGAGCGCCGCGGGTTTCTCAAGGAGAACGAGGAATACAAAGCCCTGCGGCTCGATGGCCGGCTCCTTGACATCGTCCTGCCGCCGCAAGTTTCGCTCAAAGTGGTGAACACCGCTCCGCCCAGCCGGGGCGGCTTGAGCGCGTCCTGGAAGGAGGCAAAGCTCGAAACCGGCCTCTCGATCATGGTTCCGCTGTTCATCACTACCGGCGAAATCATCCGCGTTGACACCGCCGAAAAGAAATACTTGGGCCGGGAAACGGGCGGGGAATAGGGAAAGGCAGAACGCTAAACGCTAAACGCTAAAACGATGGAGAGAAGGCTTGGGCCGGGAAGGCTCTGAATGCCGGAGTGAGACAAAGGAATAGGTACAAAGGAATTTTTTAGCTCTTTCCCAAATTCCTCTGTCAAAAGCGCGTTGGTTCTGTGTTTGGAGCGCCGGTCTCCGACCCGGCTCGATGCCGATGTGAACAGGAGCAAACGAAGGAACACCAAGGGTAAAAACCTTCGTTACGTTATCAACGTCCATTACCGTTCATCCGCGGTCAATTTTTGCGTTCTCTGCGCTCTTTTGTGGCAAAAGAAATCCGTGTTCATCCGTGGTTTCCGTCTTCGCTGCGCTTCCGCCTTCGTTTACTTCGGCGCGATAAGATGACGCGACATGGAAAAACTTTGCGCTCCTCTGCGTTCTCGGCGTCTCCCGCCTTCATTATATTTTGGCGCGGCGAGCTGCGTTGAAGGCGTTTACGTTTGGTTGCGGCTCCGCCAGCAAGCAAATTGAATTGCGACAACGGCTGCCAGTTGCAATCATGCTCACACCATGAATTCAGTCACCGCCGCGCACATTCATCTTTTCCTGTGCCATGTCCCGGTCCTGGCCATCGTGTTTGGTTTGGGCGGGCTGGCCTTTGGTTTGTGGCGCGGGAGCCGGGAGATTCAAAAGGCCGCGCTGGGCATGTTCATCGTAGCCGCGGTCCTGGCCGTGCCGTCCTATCTGACGGGCGAACCGGCGTCGGGCACGATCAAAGGATTGCCGGGATTTTCCGAACGCATCCTGGAACAACA